>Ga0224511_10001548_pt1 | contig 14104 bp, 1 predicted proteins | sample SF_May12_sed_USG_2_FD_169988 | JGI IMG/M metagenome (GOLD analysis project Ga0224511, IMG submission 169988) | Sediment microbial communities from San Francisco Bay, California, United States - SF_May12_sed_USGS_8_1 | ecosystem: Environmental > Aquatic > Marine > Sediment | place: USA...
CAAGCAAGAACAATAAAGAAATATTAAATCGTACATATTCGGCACACTTGTACGTCGAATGGCGCAATTATTTTTTTGATGTCTCTACACATATCATTCGAGATTACAGGGTGTACTTCGTGATGTTTCTTATAACGAAATCGAACTTTGTTTAACTGTAAACCGGTCATAGCAGGCATATACATGCCATACAGAAAAATGAAATGAACTCAATACAAATTATGTGTGAATGATATGGTATACGAATTGTGCAATTTACCTATTTAATGTGATTTATATCATCAGTAAATACTCATCCACTTTTAAGTTGTAAACGTATTAATATGCAAATACTTGTTAGACTAAGCACATTTGTATTATTTATCAAAAATAAATAGTTACCCATGTTCCGACCGCTAAAACGAACACAAAATATAAAACGATGGTCAAAATATCCGCCCAGTGAGTCAAACCACCGTCCTTCATTATTGAAATGTTATCAATGATCGCGTTAAAACCAGTCAGGCATAATAAGAGTGCTCAACGACATGTTTATGTACTTTCAGCATCATTACTTTTCATTTAAAGGGACTATATAGGATGGTAATGCTTACCTTGCAAATATGTAGAACTATGATCTTAACCGTGCACCTTTGGAATCATTAGTAGCTGACATGTTTTGGGTGACGTGTTTGGTTTTTTATTAAGATAAATGATAAGGTTCCTATATATTGTATAAATGCTTTTGTGTTGCAATGTATGAATAAATCGAGGCCTATTTGTTCCCTTTGTCTACGGTTGGCGTCATTTACGTCGTTAAGCATTTGTTCATTTGGGCAACTTCTTTAACGCGTGATCGCCATTGACGTCAAGGCGTGATTGTCATTGACGTCAACGCGTGAACACCAATGACGTCAACGCGTGAACGTCAGTGGTTCAGCAAGAAAACATTTAGTGTTTCATGCTATTAAACATGTCGATTATACAAAACAACATGCACGCACAGGATACCTTTAGGAGAAACATGTTTGTTAACGACTTAACGTTCCTTAAATGTGTGTATAGTTCGTATACTCGTGTGATTTAGATTTAAAATTAAACAATTGTAATGTGGAAATGTTTATGGAAAATGTGATACCTTAACAGTTTACATTTTCTTAAGTATTATTCAATATATCACTTATAAAATGTGCACACAAATGCACAGTTTCTATATATATATATATATTGGATTTCAGAATACATAATGTTCTTGATTGATCTCATTCTAGTCATTCATTTCATCCTTAAAATAGTAACACGCAATTAATGTTTTGCTAACTATTCGTAGAAGTGATTTTTCTTACGTTATAAAGTTTAATCGTGGTTCTTTTTTCATCAGACAGAGTAAGTATTTGCAAACTCATACTGATAGTGATATTAGTAGAAGTCAAAAGCTAGGTTATTTAATGATTAGAATAATGCATGTTTCATTGTATGATACCATACCGCTTCATGTATTTCATCATTTATGACAGTGCACGATCGCGTTCATGTCCTAAACAATGACACATTGTGTTAAAGTGAGGGGATCTGATACTTGTTGAGTCCAGATTGCTGTGCAAACTGGATTAGGGAAAGTAATCTTATGAACAAAAATTAAGTAGTTTTTCAAAAAGCGTAGTTTATTTTGTAGTTTTTTTGTTAAGAAAAGAACATAGATATTGTCCAAACCTTTAAGTTGCGTGTGCTATTGCTGAAATTTAAGTACATAAAACTTGAGGTGTAGCTTATGGCTGCGTTAGAGCTGTCCTCCATAATACAACTTTTCTAATTGGTCACTTTTATTTTGCTGTTATCTGCACAACTAATTTTGTCGAAATTTTCAGCGTTTCATACAGACGTATGTTTGTACCGAAAACCGTTAAAATTAGCCAGTTTACTATCACGTAGTGTTGTGCAGTTGTATCATTACTGATTTCTACATTTCCGGTGTGACGTCATCATTTGAAATACGCAGATGATTAAAAATAGATTTTTATGTTCTACAATGTATATTGTTGCATAAAAGCATTTTATATTATGTAAATTTTGATTTAGAAACAGCACTTTTAAACATGAAAAAATACAAATTTAACGATAAGAAGATCGCAAATTTTTTTTTTCTAAATAACATCTTTTTTTTTAATTTTCTTTAACAATAAAGACAACCAAAAAATTCATTTCATTCATCAAAATCTATAAAACAAGTTAAATGAACGAAAAAGAATGTACCAGCGTTCAATTTCTTACAATTTTTTTAATACTATTTTGATCGGACCGGAAGTTGGTGATGCATGGTCCGTTCGTCAACTTATTAGTATCAATATAGGGGATATACATGTAATTTCAAATCTGACTTATTGTACTGACGCATATTATTCGTTGAAACGAAAATGACTCTCTAGTGACTATATGATGTAAAAAAATAAGCCATGCCATTTAAAGCATATCATCTAAGGTTATTTAAAATATATCATAGTTTCCAGGTCAAACCTTTTGATCTCTTCTCAGAAATTATTTTACCCAATCATTTTACATACACGGCCATAAAAAGGATATAGACATCAATGACTTTTTTTATTTACACATGTTATTTTGAACGTTTTAAGCAGCATTCCTCCAGATGCTCAAAATATAAAAAATGAAAAAAAAAATTAAAATTAACGGTAAATACTTGTCAAATGTTGTTCAGTGGAGAAATCTATTATTACCGACCCTTTAATTCAGTTGACGAATCATTGGTAAAACATCGTTTTTCTTTGCATAATATACTGCGTTACTAACGCAGTAGCCGTTATGTATAGTAGGAATATCTCGATCGCAGAAAAGCGAATTGTCTGTTTTCAAAACAAAAAAGTGAAAATATGAAGGGTTTTTTTCTAACAACTATTATATATATCTGAAGAGATATTTTGACAAATTTTTAACTACGGATTTTTAGTATACACTGAACACCTTATCTAATTGGTCACTTAATACAAAATTAAATATGTTTCGTATGATTAAACTGATCAATAAAAAATGTGTCGAATATTGAAGCATATTTTTTATGAGTCTGTTGGTTTACGTTTCAATCGATAAATGCAACGCATCAACGTGTTTTGACGTCGATATTTGACGTAACCTACGATTTTAAAAGTCACAAACACTGATTTAATTTTTTTAAACTTTTTACTGTGCCCACATAATTATTTTAGTTTTGCTTAATATGAAAGATAGTATAAGGCTGACAAAATAAAAAACTTAAATAATCACGTAATGTAAACGACGTTTTGCATTCTAAATCAACGTTGTACTGGTTATTCTGTTATATTCAGATTTGATTGGAATTGTTGATTTATTGGCCTTTCAAGGGGTAATTTGTGTTAGAAAAACAAATATCAAACTATTTTCTCGTTTAATGAGACGCATGCAGTGGAATGACGTGCGTAGAAAGCTCCTTTTGGTTTCACAAATGTTGCTTTTACTTTAGAATTTCCTGATTTTTGGTGTGCTATTTCTGTTGAATGGATTATTTTGTCAGAACAATGATTCTTGATTCAAAGCCCAAAATCTTAACCACTGAGCCACTTTTGCACACCTTAACTGAGTGAACAAAAAGTGTCCTGTATGGCAGCTGTATACATACCTTTTTATAGACAGCGAACACTGCCGAACAATAATGAGGAAAGGTCAGTGCAAGGTAAACAAAAATCAGATAATACATGTCCCTTTTGTAGCAATAACGTTTATAGATGAAATGACGTTAAACCTGTAAGCAAGCCAACACACGAGATATAATGTGAGTTAAAATACAAATGTACACACCGATTGATCACGGATAATTATTTTGTGTGTGATGCCAACCAACAAATAATTTTTATCAAATACATAACGACCTCAAAAGTGTCACTATAAGATGCAACTTACAAAATGTATGTTACCACATGCGTGCTTTTCATTTGTAGACAAACATCAAAGTGTCGCTGTCGAGTCCAGCCAGGCGCTTTGTCATTTCTAAATGTCTTTCAAATTAGATACGGAACTTTGTTTCGTTTGTATTGATTTGGTTTGTGTGGGTGTGTACAGATTATAATATGTTTTCTAACATTGCACAAAGTCATCTATTGCAAATTAATAAATATTATAGTTTGTCACACACGCGTTGTTTTGATAACATAATAATATACCATTGCCATTTCCTGGTTTTAATCTTTCATATGGCATTGTCTTATGCATATAGCCTTTTAATTGACTGCGTACGTGTATTTTCGATACTGTTCTTCACTGTAGGTGTACGAAACTATTTGGACCTTCTGCTACAGGCATTTGGTGGCCAGTAGCCAATGTACGGCCATGTGCTAAAGCCTTCTGATTGCGTTTGTATCTGCATATGTGACGATATGCCCTTTGTTAACCATGTTTTCAACGAAAACCGGTTATGTAATTGATGAAGTCGGCGGGCGTGCGTGTGTATGGGCGGGCGGGCGTCACCATTTGGTTTCCGGATGATATTTTGAGTTTGCTACGGCCAAACTTAGTTTGTGGATAACTGATGTCAAGAGGTAGCTTGGGATCGCTACCCAGTTGTCTATGATTTAATATTAAGGTCACTGTTACTGAAAAATAAAACTTTTTTTAGTTTTTTTAAGCCGTTTGACACCATATTAGGTGTGTACGTAGCTTATGTCAACAAACAGCTTAGAGTTGCTACCCAGGTGTCTGGTATCAAGGACAATGTCACTTTGTTAAAAATAGAAATTCAGGTTCCGCTCAAGAATAGTTTGCATAGACTTTTTGACGCGAAATGTTTTTGTAGGAGGCATTGTCGTTGTTGATGGAGGTGCTGTTATCGTTGTTGATGGAGGCGTTGTCGCTGATGATGTAAAAGTAAATGTCGTTGTTGTTTGAGGAGACATGCCCGCATAAGATTCTCGTGCTGGAATATTTTCAATGGATATGTATGTTCACATTTAGTCGATATTACAGATAAAGCAGTTCACTGTAAGACCTGTGCTTAATGTCGAATTTTTATTTTGCTCTTTTGTTTGTTCTATTAAAATGGCCATTTTATGAAGAGAAGTTGTTGCAAACTTGGGATGCCGTAGCCTAAACATGCTGTAGCAGATATAAATTTTAGTAAGGTCGTGAACTGCATGCGTATCTATTCTTCTTGTATAATACTTATGTATCACATATTTTTCCAAATAACGCGTGTCAGCATATTTTCATTTGTTCTATTTAATGAATGTCAATCATTCTTAAGATGTCCTGATTCCGTGTTAAAGATTTATACATGTTGTATTACAAAACCTGTTGTCGTCGAACGGATATTTAGATTGCCTATTAAAACTAACTTATGTGATTTGCTATATTTGTGACATGATAATTGACATTACGCGGATACTACTATAACCACGCCCTTAGACAAGTTGCTTATTTGTTTAACAAAGTAATTCTTTGTATTCAAGGACATGCGTTTATGTTTGTCCAAGTATACGCTAACCCTTAATTGGTGAACAGATTATTCATATTTAGGAATGGGAGGTCCGGCGTAATGTCCATTTCATTTCGAACCTCTTATGAATAGCTTTTATTTTGTAGAACATATTTATTATATTTAAATATTTTAAACGATCAGTGTATGCTTTGTAAATCATTAGTAATTTCGGGTCACTCAATCACTCACTATTCATTTTATTTTTAAAAGTTGTTAATAATTGTTAATAATTGTATTAATCAACAAATGTATGTGTAAATGTTTTGATATCCTTACCTCACGTTGTTATCATTGTGTAATGATTGCTTAACTATCAAACACATTAAATGACGGGTTTGACAGAACCACATGGCAAACATGACAGTTTGACAGTTAAATAACACTTTCAGACAATCTCTGTTAGGAAAAGCTCTTCGTGACCAGTGATGCATGCACTTGGTAAGAATGTGGTGGTCCCTGAACTGCACTTAAGCTATTGCCCTGCAAACTTCACGGAAGTATGGGTTAAAATTATTGTTTTGCAACATATCTGTTTTTTCAGCGGGTATTGGTTTAATCTGCGTCTGTGGCGTGGCGTCTTTGATTACTATTGATAAACAGCGTAAATAAAACAGAGGCAGCTTTTTTGCATAGGCAGACTATGCTTTCTAAAGACTCATTAGTTAAACGAACTACAGCTTGTGTTTAGTGTTTTGTGGTAAATGTAAAATGTCGCAACGCGGTACATATCATTGTGTATTATAATTGGCTGGTCCTCTGGGATCTTGGATAATTGAATATTGTCTACATTTAAAAATAGAGTTTCGCTCAGGCGCTAAGGGGCGTCAGCAGTGTAGCGTCTTTGATTACCATTGTTGAACAGTTTCAATTAAACCGAGGCTGCTATTTCCCTTATGCAAGCAATGATTCCTGAAGACTCTTCTTTTTTTCTCAAAATAATACGAGCATTAAGTACCGTTTGACCAAAGGTATTATCCTAAGTGACCAGAAACGTAGTAACAATGAGTGAAATAACCAGAAAGTAATTACATTGGACATTTAATGTTACCACACAGTCAAACACACGATTAAACAAAATGTGTGTTATTTTATATGAAAATTATAACGGACATGGTTTAACAATCAGCCTTATCAGGTTGGCGATATTAGTACAGAAGGAATTCTAATTTATGTGGTAAAAGTAAAACTGCAAATGAGACCAAATTCGCGATGTGGACACAATAGGCTCTGTCCTAGAAATTGATTATAATAATAAATTTTATCAAATCTTCTATTCCACAACGTTTAATTTAAACCAAATATTTAATCGAAGTCAAAGTGTTAATCGTAATATCTATATTGCACTTTATAAGAAACATTATACATGTACGTTCCCAGAAATGCTTCATATGTTTTCCAAATCGCAATAAATAAAGCGATTATTACGACTTTACCATTTAATAATACTCCAAGAAGCAGTGTAAACACACTCAATGATTTCATTTTCGAGTTTGCAATATCTTCGCCAAGCGAAATAAGTCTTCTTAATCCTTTAACTTTTTGTCCTTTATGCTAATAACAAGTAAATTACATGTATCATTGAAATGTCAAATCGAAATTGTATAATTGGTTTAATTGAATTTAAAAAAAACTTATTTAATAGATAATTTGTAGCATCCGACAGACGTTGTGGGCAATTTAACAAGACTTGGAATAATTCCCTTAATAGTCAATATTTTACAGACACATATATCTTAATAATATCAGGCAGCCTATAGTGTTGTAATGTTTAGTGTAATTGTGTTGTTATAGAATAAACATCTCATTATGTTTCTTCCATTATCCATGTGTCGTTAAGTGCTAAAACATTACAAAAGGATTGTTTGCCTTCCTGTTTGCTCCTGAATAGTGTTATGTTGACACTTATCCTTGTTGTTTCATAGATTAGTGTTATGCAAACACAATCATTTCCGTAGCTCCCTTGTTTAATTTAATACAAACACTGAATTGTTTGTGGGGCGTAATACAGTGCTGGATAGTGAACGCACGTTATACGAACGAACAAAACATGTATTTTTACTTAAGTGTAACAAGCTCATCGTCATATAGAAGAAAAAAGCATAGCATATCATTAAATGTGACAAGTGAACAGTGAGCTAAAGGACACTGACATGTAAATATGGCATATTATGTTAACCAGCAACCAGAGAACGTACACTTTCTATGTTTTATCAGTTTACATTTTTTTAAAGTTGATACATGTATAATTCAATCAATTCATTATAACAACGCATTTTGAGAGTAAGCATTCATAACACTTTATTTTGAATAGACAATGTTAAAACAGTATTGTTCATTGAAAACAAAAGGTAATTTTATTTTGTAAAAAAGTTAGAGCTGAAAATACTTTAATCCAAACAGAAAAAAGGTTTAACGTAAAAGTGGGTAGAGGCAATATTTAGCTAGATTACTTCAATACCAACACGCTCCATCTGCAAGAGTGTTAAACAAGGATGTTCTTGATGACGAGGCCGTATATATTTCGTCTGGACGAATATAGCACATAAAAGTGTTGATGTTGTTAGTTATATGTTAGAAAATATATATCAGTTTGCGAAACAACATTTAAAAATAACCCTTAATAAACATTTAAACAGCTCATTTTAGGTTATAGGTACATTTGCAATGCCAATAAATATTTTAATTACAAAACAGCAAACATAACTGTATTGCAATGTTTATGTTTTAAACAAAAAAGGTCTGCCTTTACTTATGTTTGCGATATAATATGTTGTTTAATGTTTTTTAATAAATCAACTATTTCATAGAATGTCAAAAATACACGACTGCTTGAAAATAAAATTAGAATACAACTTTACAAGCACAGATAAGGGTTGGTTAACTATGTACCTAAAGCACTGTAGTATGTACGTTAATTTCCATTTTGACATAAAGTTAAGGCTATAATGCATGTAAACAGAATGATATTCGTATTAATGTAGCAGTTATATTCGTACACGTGTTAACCGTATTATATATATTTTTTAAATTATTGTATTTTTAAAAAATCCCGATGTCAAATCCTAAAGGAACTTAAGATACACATCATACTGCGAATCTATGTTACAGTACAGCTTTTCCCGGAACAAAATTGTATAGTAATTCTGTATATCAACACGATTCATTATTATATGCATTTGTGTTTCCATGGAAATTAAATTGGGATAAAGTAAGGTGTGTACGTCGTTTTGAATTATTATTCAAAGGAATAAAAACAATCTGACGTAAAGGAAGAAGTGATAGGTGAAATTAATAAGGTAATTTGCAGTAAGTTAAAAGTATCAGTTCAAAGACACCTGTTAACATTAATTTTATACAGTACATAGAGAAACTGGGTTACAAGCAGTTGGACCCGACAACTATGAACAAAGCGGCGGCCCGCCATTTACTGTGTCGTGCGTTCAATGATGGGTCAAACCAAATGGCATAATTTGTGGTGATTTGGTACAAAATGGTTTTCTACAATTATTCGTTTTCACCTTTTGAATTATCTAGGGTTGGTGCCAGTTACTGTCATATGGGTACTGTTAGCGGTTAGGTATTTGTCAAATTAGCGTCCCAGGACATGTTTGACTAGGCTCTCTGACCGCATTTATAAAAAAACTGTGTTTCAAACGTCATGAAAACGTCTTGCGTACTTTTAACCACATTGAACATAAAAACGTTCTTATTGACGGTCCCACAGATTTGAGTCCACTCTAGACACCGTGTTAATGACGTCATCACTAAGGCTGCACACACTGACCCCTTTACTGACCGACGTGACAACAAACGCTCTACATTGTGTCGTCTGTCGACAAACGGATGCGCACTTGGCCACTGTGGAGACGTTAAAGACATCGAGAACATTTGCTGTGACATCGAAGGTTACGTCATGGGAAATGACGGTATACGAGGTGTGGACTGTCCCGACAGCTAAAAATAAAAAAGAAGTTAAATAGAGAGGTATAATTTATATAAAAATCATTTATTGTTTGAAGAGATTTTTATTTTTCGCTAAATGCCTTTAACAGAAGGGCTAACACAAACATGTTTATATAACCTAATATCTCTCTTAATGTTTAAAATACCACGGGATGTATGATGGTTTTAACAGCACTAACAGAGATCCCGTGCAATATAAAACTAAGCAAATAGCCTAAAACCTTTCTTTAGTTTAAACGCAGACATAACGATGATTTAATAATTAATCTATCGTATGGGATACACTAATTACAGCCATTGGTCCCGAACTCAGTCACTAAATGAAATGTTGATAAAATCTTTAAAAGAAAGTGCATGTAAATAATATTTATTACAGCGCATTATGAAAATGTGTGGAGTTAATGTGTACAAGTGATTTAAAGGTATTACCTTCATTCATGGGCTGTTAATGCCCTGAACTTGTCCATAACACGAATATTAGATTATGAAAATTTACTTTCTTGACAAATGATTAATTTGAGCCCAAGTTTGGCTTATCCAAATTAAAATCGCATTTGGATGGAATTTTTGAAACAATATACAGAACTGATATTGTTTAAAAATAGGTTGTGAAGATTGGCATTACCGTGGTGTTATAAGAAGTGTGTATAGGCAAATAATAACACTTGTATGTGTTTGTTTGTCATATAAAATATGCAGCTAAAACTATTGAACCGCAACAGTGGCTCAGTGGTAGAAAGTTTGTTCCGTCACTGTGAGATCCTGGGTTCTATTCAGGACAGTGGCAGACCGAAGACGTTATTCAAATGGTACCAGATGCTTTAAGTTCAGTATATAAGTGTATGTCTACCTTCTTACTCCTCTAAAACCTCGTTTTTAAAACATGAGATGGATACCATCTGTGACTGAGCGTCCAGAATGAGTGATCAAGAGTGATTAGTATAAAGTTAAAATATTTTGTCGTGCAATCGACATTAAGTCTATAGTAATAAAAAACTATTGCCCACGACGTCTTTTGTACAAAAATCTAAGTAAGGACATTTATATCATATTAGACAGCTAACTTGGCGTGTACATAGCCCGTTTTTGGAAATAACTTTCGAATACAGTTTTACACACCTAACGTTGTTGTTGGTGTCGATGTTGTAAGAGGCATAATCGTCGTTGTTAGAATCGTTGTAGGAGCCGTTGAAGGTGATGAAGGTGTCATGGGTGTTGTTGATTGAGACATCATCGAGGTTGTTGGATAATTTGTCGTTGATGTTGGAATTGTCGTTGTTTCAATGGACGTCGTTGTTGTTGGATGCATTGTTGTCGTTGTTGGTATCGTTGTTGTTGTTGGATTCGTTGTCGTAGTTGTAGGCAGTGTCGTTGTTGTTGGAGGCACTGTCGTTGTTACAGCAATTGCCGTCGTTGTCGTTGGAGGTATTGTCGTTGTTGTTGGATTCGTTGTCGTAGTTGTAGGCAGTGTCGTTGTTGTTGGAGGCACTGCCGTTGTTACAGCAATTGCCGTCGTTGTCGTTGGAGGTATTGTCGTTGTTGTTGGATTCGTTATCGTCGTTGAAGGCAGTGTCGTTGTTGTAGGATCCATTGTTGTCGTTGTTGGTATCGTTGTTGTTGTTGGATTCGTTGTTGTCGTTGTAGGCAGTGTCGTAGTTGTAGGAGGCACTGACGTAGTTGTGTTTACTGGTGTCGTTGTCACTGGAGACAAACAAAATGTAAACTTTATGTTTATGTTTAAAAAAAGAAGTATTGCAATAGTGTCGTTTCAGACTAGACATGTTTCTTCTAATAAGTAGTTTTACATAATAATTATGTTCAAATACCAAAATATCTATTCGGCACCGAAAAAATACATTCTATATAATTTAATTACAGTTTCGTGATGAACATATTCTAATATTACAAATAACGACATTAAGTGATTTATTAATGACACAGATACTTATCCATGACATATAATATAAAAATAATAATACCAAAGAAATATACTCCGAGAATCAATGGAGCCACATATAATGATGCCATTATAATATGTTCTAAGAAGGCGATTTTTCTATACTTAAAAGTAGAACAGAAATGGCAGTATTTTACAAACCCAATTTCGAATAGATATTGAACACAACGATTCTATTACATTGAGCTACGCACTACGAAAGCCAACAAATAGAATAGTTCTTTAAAATCATATCTTCACATGTTTCCCTTAAAACACTTTTGATATCGATAAATCAGTTATAAATAACGTACACTATAATTAATTAAGCACACTAATTACACTAATTATACACTAGTTCTTTTTGTTATATTTGTGTTACTTTTTATAAGCAGCGATTACTGGTATAATGTTTTCAATAATGGTGGGCGGGCATTAGGTTGTCCGGGCGGGCGGCGTCCAGTGGATGTCGGAATTCAAACAGGTTTCATCTAATCCTCTTCAAACGTGCTGACCTAGAAAATACAAATGATAGCGTACTTCCTGTTGGTGATAAACCTTATCACACGAACAAAGGAAGATTACAGAATGGGGGAGGAGAATGAAGTATTGCCCTCAGGCCTTTGTAGACATCTTCGGGAGAACATCGCATAATGTCGAGCTCCAACTAATCACTAACCTATAAATAATTAATTGCAGATCGCTATTATTCGATATTCCGAAGACACTATTAACTCGAATGTGCTTATCGCATTATGGCGCGCTGAAATTCTAATTGTTTTTATTATGTCTGTATACTCACTTGCAAAATGTATGTTTTTGGAAAGGTATTTCTGGTTTAAAGTTTCCCTGATTTTCATTTTATGCATGCTAATTGCCCGAATGGAGATGGGAACTAGTCGAGTTTCGGGCGATTCCGATATTATTACGTAAACTTCCGAACATTTCCTAGACGGTAATGGCCGAGTTGTTCCGATTATGATGATGTAATGCTATCTTTAGCGAAATGTATTCGCATCTGAGCTAGGCCCTGAGAATATCGCCCTTAACTGATTTGTATGTACATTGCTTACAAAACCCTATTAATGTAATTAACAAAGGTAAGTGATTTATCCTTGGTCTTATTCTTTGTAAAATTAATGCATTTCAGCTTGCTTGAATACAATTTTGTGTATCTTTCATTGGCGTACAGAACAAAAAGATATCTTAAGTATCAAAATATTCATATACTACTTTTACACTTAAGGGCGATTTTCTCAAAGCCTGGGTTCTTCGAAACATGGCAAGCCATTCATTTTAATAGGAAATTTTATTTCCTTTTTTCTAATTATCGGGTGTTAAACGCAAAAAAACGTCAATTGGAAGGTGTCTTGTTGCGAGAGACGGTCATTATGCGTAACTAGCGAGTTGTAGGCAGCTGAAAATCACATAATACGGGGAACATTTGCGAAATGGTCGCGCATATCTGTTTTTGTTGTTATATCTTGTAACAAGCGTATTAAAATATAATTACAGTAGATAAGCAGTTTATACATTTTAACAAAGAAAACTTTTTTTAATAAAATATATAATATAAGCATATTTCTAAGATTTGGATTCGTGACAAAGGACACTTTTGCCATGTTTCGTATGGGGTTGACTTTTTAAATAGGTGTTTGACGTCATTGAATTGTATGGGGGCCATTATGTTCGCATTGATTTCGTTTTATGTACATGTTATAAATGTATAGCTGTTGCCGATATCTCACGGTATTGTCATTTTAAGTATTTATTACAGCAGCTTTTACCAATTAAACACAATCTTGAATGGCAATCATCTGTATTGCTTAATAAATAATTAAAATGATGATGATGTTTAAAGAGGCAGCTCTTTATTTCTAGAATCCATATATGGTAACTGGCAGCATACTAAGAAAACGGTAAATATTGTAATTGCCACCTCCAAGCTGAAAAATAAACAAAACGGACGTTCAGCGTTTAATAAAGGTGTAGACTAATATTTATCAAGAAACTCCCACAGGGAAAGGTCTCGTAATTTTGAGGGTAACAATTAAGTTTTCAATGTTAGCAGTAAAGGGATTAAAATGATGATTCATTCTGAAGTTCTGAATTATTAGTCGTCCATAATAAAACACAATAAACCAATATATTTCATTGCTGCTACGAAATAACTTGCCCAAGGACAATATTTCATTGTGCTTTTAAAAGTTGACACGATCGCGCACCAAAACATAGTACTTTTTGTATTAGCTAGAAGTCCATTTAAAAATCGTTATTTCAATGGCTGAAATTTGGTGGTGGTTTTTACAACACCCAATAAAAAGGTCCGGTACATCCCATCAAAATGGCCGACGAGTGCGTGAAGGTGGAATAAAATGATATGTTGGTTGTTTGCTTACTTGATCCACTTGCAATAAATGCAATAAATGGCGAGATAATCGATTGTAATTTACAAAATTAACTATTTTCGAATAATACAATGCAATGTTTAGGACGATTGTGCGTCACAGAGTGCATTTTACTATTGATTGTAGAGAATCTCTTGTTGCACGATCGTGTCGAGAGAATTTCTATCGAGTTCGAGGCTGCTGTTTTCTCCTGCAGGCTATGCTTCCTGAGGGCTTTCCCTTTTATCAGTTTAATATTACTTACTACAGCTGTTGTTTAGTGCCTGTGTGGCGGCTGTAAAATGTCGCCCCGTACTACATCATTGTGTAGTCATATTT
>Ga0224511_10001549_pt1 | contig 14102 bp, 8 predicted proteins | sample SF_May12_sed_USG_2_FD_169988 | JGI IMG/M metagenome (GOLD analysis project Ga0224511, IMG submission 169988) | Sediment microbial communities from San Francisco Bay, California, United States - SF_May12_sed_USGS_8_1 | ecosystem: Environmental > Aquatic > Marine > Sediment | place: USA...
CGCCACAAAACTACGTTTCCCTTTGAATAGAGCCCTTTGTGAATTGAACTGCGCTACACGGTATAGACAAACTCTAAAGTAGGTATATTGCAAAGGTGAAGCGATTTTTGTTTTTCTAATTGAAATTCATTTTTATAAAAGTTCTCAGAATTGAGGGCTCAACGTAGATTCCAAAACTACTTACATGATTTGATTATCGCATAGAGCAGCACCACATGATGTAAACCACTTGGAAACCTCATCATTAAGCTACTGCTAGATTTGATTCTCAACCATGTGCTCTTCAGTCTAATGGACACGACCGACCAATAGAAATACACCATTTTCGCGATATTCAATCTTATTGGGTTAAATATCGAAGCTCGACGAATGATAGATGGCCAAAACTGTTAGAATGTAAACTTGTAGAAAGAGGCAAAGAGCAAACAAGTACAGAGCAAACTTGAAACTCGATTACCTGTAATTGGTTTAATTTGTATTCCGACAGAACAAGGTGAAACAAATCGAGTAATTCAATACAATCACAGTCAATTGCCTCATACTTCTTCTCACCCATAAAGTACCTCAAAATCCGGGTTTTCCTACAAAGTTTATAGATTAATGCCGTCAGACTCAGACTCAGACTCAGAGCATCATGTGAAATAGGCAGTCCCACCCATTGAGCAACCTTTTTATGAGTACATCAATTTTATTTTAAAAAACCATAAACCGTGATAATTCGGCTGTTATATCAAATAATGACTCACCCAATTACAATAGTGCATACTTTCTGCTTTGTCCAGAAAACTCCTCGAGATGTGGTTTTGCGGTTAAAACTCACCGCTACCATTACTAAAAAAGGTTTGCCAATACCTGGTGATTGTCTAGGAAGTGGCTGATGAAGAGAGCCAACTTGTACCGACAACGTTGTAACTGAGGTCGAGCGCCACTCGAGTTCCTCACCACCTTCACCTTTCCCAGCTCTGAAGAGAGTCGGGTACCCAAATACTGCTGCATGGGTGAACAGAGAGTTTTTGTAAAAAAATGTGCACACGCGTTGTTTGAACCTGGAACCTTCAGCACCACTGGCGAGAGCTCAACCACTCAACGGCGCTTCTCTTCACTGTTGTGTATGGCGTCGAATCAGATTTTTATCTTGTCCAATAATCTTTCCTGAACATGAACACTTGACCGCACCTAACTGGGTAACAGATGTGCGCATATATGGCATCATGTCATAGCACTTAATGAAAAACACTTACACACTCACATAACTTTTGCCAATCATCAAGGCTGGCAGTGGGATTGAGGTCCAACAACGTCAAATATGGGTGATGAGATGAGCCCGTGAGTTTAATTCGGTTCTGAGCTTCGTCCCTCTGTTAACCAGAGAGTGACCTCCATGACCATACGAATAATAACCTGCATAGGGTTCTAATAGAAGAAAAAAGGTTTTATTTTAGAATTTTATTTTGCATCTCTCCCTGGCTAACAGGAGAGGAGCTGTGTCAAGAGGTCGGACGGACCATGGGGATTTCTAAAGAATGCTCCAAAATGACTCGGCCATGGTTTTCAGCTGATATCTGCATATTAAGCAGTGGATGACTTCTGCCATAAACATAGTCTAATTACTAGCTGTTATTCGATCGCCCGTTTAGTAAATATCTTTGATAGATTTGAGGTTATTTTAGCAGCAGGAAGTACAGGATAAGTAAGAATATCACACTTACAGCAGGTGGCCTGTATATAGTCATAAAGCAAATCTATCCTTTTGTCAGTAAACATATAAATTTCATATCATTATACTAAAAGTACTGTGTTTTGGTCATAATACCGTGTGCAGTTTATATAACTCTTGATTCGGAGCGAACAGTAGTTTACAGCATACAAGTCTTCAGGCAATCAAGGTCTGTTTGTATAACTTTTAGATTATAATTTTCAGCACTAACTAAGTGAGCTATGAAAGTCAAACCTTACTTGTTTACTCAAAGCCATGTACAAGCTAAACAGAGATTTATTTCAACATTGTATGTAATCTAGGGTGTCATACACTATATAGCTTTCAATTACCAGAGGAGAGGCTAATTTAAGTAATATATAAAATACAACACCTGTACTTTTGGCATGATTTTTGTATCCCTCATCAATAGTGTATCTCAGTGGATTTTGACAATCCTTCATTTCCGCTGTTTCCACCCGAGTGACTTCAAGGATAAAAATCGCCAAATGCTGTCTTGTACAGGGTGTGAGAAGTATAGGCAAAGCTACCCCGAAACTCGCGGGGTGAATAAATCTGGGCACAGCCGAGTTTGGCGGGTTTTGTTTGAACAAACTCTCCAAACCAGTTCATTAATGCGAAAGCACCAATAGATTGTTACACAGTATTAGTTAACTCGTTTCATTGAAAAAAAACCAATTGTCTCATAAATAATTATGTGGTTTGAATAAAATTAAAAAATGCTTGATTCTAGAATTGCTTAGTCCCGGGTTAATAGTGAAAACAATCAAGAGATTGTGAGCAAATTTGACATTGACATCCTCTACAAGCCACACTTACCCGGCCGGTACAGTTGCCTTTCAGACTTGTTAGAAGGCCAACAATAGGTGGGTTTACACCATTGATGGGAGTATATGGATAGGCAATCGCCAAACTCAATTTTCAAGGTAACAAAGATTGATTTGCTTCTAATGTCACAGACATAAGCTTTGCAGAAATATGTCTCACCGTCATGTCAAAGGGTAAACGGCTCTGATTTAAACATGCATTCAATCTACGGAAATGTCTACCTTTTCCATAAAATCTGCAGCGACTCAGAAAATACAGAGAACTGAAAACACATATCATTTAGTTGCTGTTTCACTACTAGGTAGACTAGCAATCTATCACAGCGTAACATTATTTTTGAGAGGTACGTAGACAGTGATGGCTAGACTGAACTGTAAACCGTGGACCGGCTTGAACCGGACTATAAACCTGTGTAATCAATGAGCACCAACGAGACGTCACAATTAATTATCTTAGTCTGAGTCAAGAGTAATCACTGGCACTGGTTCCAACTCGACAATATCCGAGTCAATTTTTTTCGTTTTATTTCGCGTTCGCAGCGACATTTGACGATGGTTTTTCACCGGAACCGACTCAGTCTCTTTCCAGAGAGGTTTTTTATTCGTTGTGAACTTTGAAATTGTCTCGCTGACCTGACTAGATTTATGCTTTGATTGTCGTCCCGTTTTCGTTACTGTATTGCGTTTGTTGGGCGTCTGTTTAATCGGACTCGAAATACAAATTACTTCTGAATCTTCAGAAGTATCCCAAGCGTTAGATTTCGCCGTAAGAAAGCCGTCAAGTTTCGCCATTTTTGTGACAGTTTGGGAAACTTTTCTTTTTTTATTCGGTTTCCCGTGTGGAGTGGAAGCAGAGAATTCGCTGCAATCCCAAGGATCGCCTGAGAGAGTGAAGTTATTGATTCTTTTAGTAGCCGGTCTTCGTTCCTCTGGTGGTCTGAAATAAGAAAATTCACTCAATTCTAGAATGTTCTGAGAGATGACCCACACATTCACTCAGTTCCGGAATGTTCTGAGAGAACGCATTCACTCAATTCCGGAGTGTTCTGAGAAATGACCCACACATTCAATCAGTTTCGGAATGTTCTGAGAGATGACCCACGCATTCATTCAGCACCGGAATGTTCTGAGAGATGACCCACACATCCACTCAGTTCCGGAAGGTTCTGAGAGATAACCCACACATTCCCTCAGTTTCAGAGTTTTCTTTTCTTGTATGATGTTTTCGCTGTTATGGTGAAGCTGTCGGGTTAGATACTTGTCTTCTACCCAGTTAGCATGAAGAACCACGAGCAGGTCAGTATCAAAGCTTTACTTCGTAGTGAGGCTTAGTTTTGCTTTTGAGCTAGGATTGAATTGAGGAGCTCAGAATCACAGATGGAGCCTGCAATGACCGAGATTCGAACCCAGGGTTCTTGCGGTTGCGAGCCCACCACCATTGAGCTATCACCATAATTTACTAGGAGAATATTTCTCAAAGCGTAAAATAAAATGATGGACATCATTACATAGAATGGGGCAGTTCAATAATAAATCGCCAAAGCCTGGGCTTAGCCTAGTCACGACACTCTTCGATTGTAGGTGTGAGCTCCTCACATTAGTCTTAGCTTATAAAAAATGAGCAAAGCCAACACTTGCGTAAAAGAAGCAGGTATGTGACCGGGCAGTTTTTTCATAATGGAACACAGCGAAAATGCATGGCATTATTGCAAAAATTTTATGATATAGCCAATCTGAAAGGCCGATCAGTGTTTGGTTGGTTCATCAGCCATTTGATTGGCGGTCTCGATTGGCTGGGATCAACGATCTGATATGAAGACACAATCATAAATTTAACCGTCTCTAAAAACATTTTTGAGTTAAGTTCTGCTCAAAAAGATACGGGTGAGACACCTGCGCCTGCGAAACGCAGTATCAATATGACAAATGGAACCGTGAATTTGGGGAAGAGAGTTGTCTGCGCTCAAATCGAACCATTGTGGAGTTTTTTGCTATTTAACTTAAAAGCCACTCCACTGATGCAATGTTAGCTACTAAGAGAATCATCGCGATTTTCAGTTTGTTACCAAACATATTCTCTTGAACTCGATGAGATGCACTTACCTCTCAACATGAGAGAGCGGGTCAAGGTCAAATGACCTGGTCTAAAATAGAGAATATAAATAGCTTTGACTTATAACCAATCTGCCAGACTACTAAGCTTGCAACATGAGGACGAGAAGGGGGCGTCTGCAGCATCTTCTTTTGGAACTCCATTGAATCTCCAGGTGTAACTGAGTGACTGAATAGGGTAAGGACCTGTGTTGCTCGACTAGATTCCATTCAATCACGGAGCTTTTGATGCTGGCGCAGCAAGACACAGCATGTCAAAGGTTACATGGGAATGAAAGTTCGATCATTTCAAACCCGCACAAGTATGTCATCACCTTGAGGCGAACTTAAAGGGGTTATGTTATAGTCAATGGTTGGCGCATTTCCGAGTTTGTGGAATTGGTCCGAACCAAAGGACGTAAGGCAAGAAATCAATGCGAACAGAGACAGCTCCGTGTATATCTCGAGCCGAATGCTGTTGGGTCGATGTTCAGAAAACTGCATCGAGAGGGCTCTACATCTGCGCGCTGGACAGATCTGTCAAAGTCTCTATTTGAGATCCTAAACCTATTTGTTCACGATGGGCTGCAGAATTTAAAAACAAGTGAAGGCAGATTTTGGTGATCTTTAGGCAATCAGGTGACATTACAGTCAACCCACTCCATTACAGTCAACCCACCCCTGCACTGTCTTTATTTTTAGATGTCACTGTATGTGTAGGGAAGTGGTAACTATAGAGCCACCTGGTACCAGTGAACAGTGAAACTGATGTGAGGGTGCCACTCCTCTTTCTCACTACCTTCACCTTTTAGTAGCCTTTAATAGCCTACCTTCATCCATTTTAAGAGTCCTTTCGGCCCTTCCGGTTTCCGCTGTTTATTCTCTCTGTCGATTTTATCGAAGAAACTCTCTGCTAAAAAAGAAAGCAGAAAGTATTTTCTTATTCTGAATAGAAAATCATAGGTGGACAGGTTGTTGTGCTGTCTTACGAAAGAAAAGAGAAAGATTGGGTGGAGATCCGTTTTGACCAAGGGTTGACCTGTCTGGGGTCCAGCATTCAGCATATATTTGTGGAGGGAACTGGTTAACTAATCGAACACGTGGAAACCGAGCATGAGAAGAAAAGCCTGACAGTGTTTGTACGGTCTGATAGAAGATCTTGAAATGGGTAGATCACGAAGGCAATGAAGAGAGCTTGCGCATGAGAGGACGACTCCGTAACGACTACTTTTATGAGGGGTGACCATACTGGCCATCTGCTACATAGTTAGTGGTCGCAAGCTTACGAGAAAGAGGCCCATTTTTTACCACCTGTGCTTGTTCATGAATTCTGCCTGATGAACTGTCAAAAGTAGCGCTTCACGCTCCAGAGTATGCTTCGATAGTTTGTGTTCACGCCTGAAGCATGGCCAAACAACTCCCGATTCTAATCACTAAACCAAGACTATAGCGCAAATCACACTTGAATAAATGTGACTAGTTTAATCAATCTTAAAACTCTTCTCCGCACATATATTTTTGACAACCGATTTCTGTGTGTTCCCTGGATTATTGGCCTGGAATGTCTAAACGAGCTTGTTTCTGCTCACCGAAATTTGTTTGAAAAGAGTTTTTTTTTATTTCCATGGACCGCAATGTAAAAGGATCTAGGGTCTTATTTAAGCTATCCATGTAGAATTAAAGTTTTAAATAAAATAAAATAAAAATCTTGATTAAACTGCCTTCTAGTGCACAAGGTCTCCATAGCATCTCTCAGTAGAGATTAGGCCCACCGATGACGTACTGTTATCGCATTGTTTCACCTTGGTAGCAGTCTGAGCATCAACATGCAATACATTAGTTTCTCCTGTCCCTAAAACTGAAGACAAGATACAATAAATCCTTCAAGTTTCGGGTTTTCAGTGTTTTCGGGTCTAGCTGGCCAAGTAATTGATTACGGCTAAAAGAGGTTTAGGTTGCTGTACAAACCTTAGCAGTTTTCATCAACTTACCAGGCTCACGACTGCAGCGAATGGAACCGGGCGGCTTATGCATCTAGTGCAATTCGGCACCCTAGTACACATAGAGCACTCTTCAGTCAGTTAAAGCAAACTTAGTTTTCATTGGCTTTGAGGGGTGATAACGGGAAATAGGACGAGACTCACCAGCAGTGCCCAACCTAGGTAACAATTTTCGGTTATGAGGGCGCAAAGAAAGATAACCAGAATCAGTGATGGAAAAATGATGACAAATTTTTCCTGTCTGCCAAGAAGCGATAAAGATTCTACTATACTTGGGCAAATTTGAGTTGTTCACCCTAGCTTCCAAGAACGGGTCAGTCCAACGGAGCGGATGAGATGGTAATGCTATTAACTTGTTGGGGATGTCTGAAGGGTCAGGTTAGCAGAATGTAGAAACATATAAATACTTGCTGCATAGAGCAGTAAACAAGCCGGCTTGGACTCCATATTTCTAACAGGGACAGGCGGGGGAGGGGGGTCACTTAGCAGTAGCGTGCTACCTCTAACCCCTCTTGTGAAGACCAATGTTTAGGTGTTTATTAAAATATAATTAGAAAGAATCACGGATTAATATTTAAAATTTATCTCCTTTGCGCCTATTTATATTTGTGACAATGAATGCAATTACTCTAAATTTTATGGTGATATTTAAAATGTGCAAAATAAAAATGCATCGACCGGGAATCGAACCCGGGCCTCCCGCGTGGCAGGCGAGAATTCTACCACTGAACCATCGATGCTCGACGATAACTCATGCGAATCACGTTCGGCGACGAAAACTCCGGTTACTAATGGCTACCCCATCCTAAAGCCGACTGAAAGTATTAATTACATCTGCTGGCGCCTGTGGTCGATAATCACACTATAACTTGGATGAGTCAAGCATGTTGTAGTGGTGATGCGGTTGAAGCCGGGAGTTATTTGAGGAGCCCATACGATCATCTGGCTCGGTGCTCGATATAACTATAACTTGAACTCGAGATGTTTCAATCTTGAACCAAACTCTTTAGCCACTGAGTGATCTCACTATCCCACAATACTTTAGGCACGGAGTTATCCCGCTAGTCCATAGCACGGTAGCCACTGAGGTATACTGCTATCCAGCTTAATAAAGGTCTGACCTATTCATAACGGGGATGTGACTGACCGGCTGGGGTGGCCGCTGGCGTAGTATAGTTCCACTTTCTTAAACCTCAATCCTAGTGATAACCAGACACTGAACGGGAATACAGTAGTCAGGACATAATTGAGAGAAGCGCTGTAACTATTGGAGTCATCTCCTCTATACTTAACTAACCTAACTAAGGGAGATAAACCTAATCTTGTTAAATAGGTCGTGCAGTTGTGGCGCGTGCAAACAGATTACACCAAAATTCCCAGTCAATGCATGTTCTGGGGTTAGAGAACATTGACACAATATAAGATCGATTCTATTTTGCCTCGTGCATAAAACTTTTGCATGTCGAAACGACAGTGTGATCGTTCCTGGGAGAATAACTCTGTGGTCTGAACAATACCAGATAATTCAGCTAAGCCTCAAACTAAAAAACGGGAATCGAACCCGGGCCTCCCGCGTGGCAGGCGAGAATTCTACCACTGAACCATCGATGCTTGACGACAACTCATGCGAATCACGTTCGACGACGAAGGCTCCTGTTACTAATGGCTATCCCATCCCGGAGCCGACTGAAAGTATTAATTAAATCTGCTCGCGCCTGTGGTTGATAATCACCATATAATTCCGTATTAGAGGCTGCTAAGATTTTCATACGGAACCTACTAATGATAGACATATATAAAGCATTTGGATTTTTGATCATAACTATGAATGAGTGGTCTGATTGAGAAATGATTTCACAGGTGTCATCCTGACACATGTAGACACCTTTCAACCAATTTTCAGCAAAATCAGAAAGATAATTAGACTGCCTATAGTTGTCAATGCCCTAGTGGAGCCCCCATAATTAGTAAACTCATGCTCATGACCAATCTCGGACCGCAAACCCAATAAAAACATGAACAATACCAGATATCGTCACTGATTGTTCAATCAGGATCCACACAGAACTTAAGTCTCCCTTTAACTGACCTAAACGGATGTTTGCGCAATGTTCAGCCTACCGCACATGCGTGATGATGCATTTGGGAAGACAACTCCAAATAGCAAAGTCACCTGGCTTTCGACATGGCGATAGCCGATACGAGTCTATTACTAACACTTAAATTATTTTAGCTATTTAGTCTACATATCCACTTTCTGTTCATTTTACATCCCAAACTTGTATTTTTTATAACCCTGTTGTCGCCTAAAAGCGGGTGGGCCAGACTGCCCATGGGACTGGTTCAAGCTACAGATTTATTTACGCCAGTTTCCTTCATCCGATGGTCGACTGGGGGCCTTTCCAACCTATGACGGCACTGCTTGATGCAATAAATAGGACGCTTTAAGGTATTGTTTGTTCGAGAAAATCCACGAGCGTTTAACCGCACAGAAATGTTAGCATAAACACTTACTCTAATACTTACCTTTACAGGTCTGTTTTTCCACAAATCCACTCAACGTGTTGGCTCCTTCTGGTTCACTGAAGTTGGACAATCTCACACCTGTCAATATACAAACAACACCAATAGCCACGGCAGCAATATGGCTGCTCATTGTAACATAAGTTGGCTGAAAGCTTTAAATAGAATACAGGACCACCAAAAGCTGCGCGTACGTAGTGTGGCCACCAATATAATGCATTAAGTGGCAATTATCCACTGCTCGATACGCAGGCCATCAACAGAAAATCATGGGTCAGGCGTTGTTTCGGAGCGAACCTCAGGACAACTCCCCATGATCCGTCCCAACAGTTTAACACTGACCCCGCGTGTCGGGCACCAGCGCATATTAACAGTACCACCATGAACCATCATCACTTAGCAGCTTGAATGGCCTGTGTCCATCACATGATGATGACGTAGACGAAGTTACCAAGTCTAAATAATTTACCCTTTGAACCAATTGGAAACAAGGGGCTGCCTTAGTGTTGCTTCAAACGATCGAACTTGGAGACCTGTGCACCTGTTAGCACGCTGTACTGAGAATGTGCTGAACCTCAAAGGTGGTGTCCCGTTTTGAAGATTGGGGTTTGGCAATCTTTTAAAGGGGTTATGTCATGGCCAAGAGTGTCTTCACTTGTGTTCAGATTCTGAAGCCTACCATGAACAAATGGGCCCAGTACCCAGCTTAAATGAAAGCATAAAAATGTTTGGCAAATCCTCTTGCAGGTGTATGCTAGACCTGTAGTTACACAAGTCTGAATAGAGAAAATTTTCAATAAGAATTTAGAAAAAGGGCTTCAGCGCGCGGTTTTTCACTTCCGTTAGCGCGCGTTAGTGCCACTATGGAGCGATGATGGAGGCCCGAATACAGCGGCCTCTATTTAGGGCTAAGGAAAACCGGCAAAGGACTTCTTATGATTTCAGCTTTTTCAAACATTACGTTCAATTTTCAGTTCTGGTCGACCCTATCAGGGAGTAAAGATCATAAGGTGACTTTGTTTAACAGATCCCATTGTAATTCTGTTTGTGCCATTCGGGCCGTCGTTATTCGAGTGACAGGCATTCACTTTTTGGAAAACAACCATTCACTATCGCTGCAATGAATGCAGAGTTGCCTCCCATTAAGAATGGAGACCACAACTCTGTAAGTGCGTCTACCATCGACCGCGACATAACCCCTTTAATGGAATCATTGGTCAGCTGGCAAGAGAGGACAAATCTCCATTAAAACCTAACGGGGGAATATAATACGCAGTTTTCCTCCCTCGTAGGCATATGTAAAAGATTTCCAATGAAATATTACCTGGGCCAGACCTTCACAATGTAGCACGAAATCGAGGTCATGATACACAGCGAAGGTCACGTTTTGGCACCTTTGAGGTTCAGCACCGCATGCCGAGAGATGGGTCTTCAGGTACGGCCGTGTGAAGCAGTCATTAATTTCTTGATGAGTGCTACCATTTGTGAAATAAAAATTACCTACCTAGAAGCCTGAGCTCAAGACGGCCATGACAGTTGTTAATTTCCGTCTGAAGTAGAGAACTAGCCACTTTGTGTATGGATTCCCCATCCTGTATTGGCTGCGGTACTGACTGAGCTCGGGTTTTTAGTGTGAAGTCACTTTTCTTCAGTTTGATCGTCACCGTTCGTCCCTGAAGAAAGTTTTTAATTACCAATTATTTATTTTTCATTGTTCTACGCGGCTGCTAGACCATTTTATTTATCAAAGCTTCTTTGCTTCAATCAAAGATACAATGGATCGTCGGCTTCGGATCGAGACATTATAAGCACAGGAGGTCCGCCCTAATTGTTACCTTCCATACAGAGCACACCATGAACCACCCATAGAGTTCCCTTCCATATGGGACACACCATGGACCACCCATAGAGTTCCCTTCCATATGGGACACACCATGGACCACCCATAGTTACTTTTTGTATGGGCACACCATGGACTACCCATAGAGTTACTTTCTGTAGGGTGCACACCATGGACTACCCATAAAGTTACTTTCTGGTGGGGCACACCACAGACCATCCATAGAGTTACTTTATGTATGGGGCACACCATGGATCGCCATAGGGCATAGAGTAACTTTCTGTATGGGGAACACTATGGACCACTGTAGAATAACCTTTCACATGGGACACACCGTGGACCACCATATAGTAGCCTTCTGTATGGGACACACCATGGACCACCATAGAGTAACCTTTCATAAGGGACACACCGTGGACCATGTTAATAAAACGCACACAAGAACGAACTCATAGGTGGTCCTATTTGGTTGTACCAGAAGCTGATTTGCCATAACTTCCGTTCTGTTAGACTATACCACTGTGGGCACGAAGTGCACAAGGGATTCGATTTAATTTTATGTTTTTGCGAGTTGCTTCCAAGCTAACCGCCTTCAATTTTATACTATCGTAATGCTCAGCAACTGAATATTCTAAATCAGACCAGGTTTCTCCACTTTGCCTGGGTTATTGACACTGAATGAGCTGTCCATTAAAGTGTTAGCGAACTGAAAAACATGGTCACGATTGTTCGCCGTTAGAAAGTACTATTGCCTACAAACTGTCCCTGGTAAGCCTTACCAATAAACTGAATAACGAGTAGCCACATCGACCTAGCTATCAGGCATCACACATGCTTGCCCGCAAGTGGTACAAAAAACATCGCTAGTTTGCCAAGTCAACAACTTTTCGACCGCCCGCCATGTTTTTACCGACTGTCTAAGGCAAATCCGACGCAACCTCTCAACCACTTTAACAGGTGTCTCATCTCATGGGCGTTTTTCCTAAGAGGTTCGCGGTAGCCTATGACTTACCCAGAGTTTAGCTTCTGTCAAGTCCTCAGCGAGATCATGGGATAACTCCTTACAGAGAAACATAAGCTTGTTAGCATCACTGATGTTACCAAAGGTTCGTTCCACGCTCTTACTCTTCGGACCGCTGTCATCACTACACAAGAAATATGGTCGAATTAAAATCTCCGACGTAATAGTAGCCTAACATGGCTGCAAGTGCTTTTTGTGCATCCCCCTAATTCACAAAGGAATAGCACAGTTGGCAGTACACTGGGCCTAGGAACTGAGATTCCATCTTATAATTTATCTTTGTCTGATTTGGATCGCATTGTTAACTACAGGAGACCCATCCATGGAATTACTTTCTCTCTGGGGTACTGTTTTTCAGCCATGGTTTATGCGCGGTTGGATTTCGACCTTTCTACCCGACGTTCACAGCCTGTGTGGTGCCATTTAGGGGAGATTGAATCATTTCCTGCCATGCTGGCTCAGGATGAGCTGGCAGAGGGCGATCAGCCAGGAGAGAATCCCATTAAATACTCCGCCACATGCAACCGGACATTGAACTCGGGCCAAGGAAAGGGCAGTGAGATACATTCATTCCTACACTGAGCCATCATAACCAACTAGGGTACATTTTGATCAGGAAATGGAGTAATCTTTCATTGCAAGGTGCAATAAATGATGAAATGATGTGAATTTTAGAGTGACTAAGATCGGGTTCACTCCATGGCAGTTTTGTGTAAACTTTCATGACGACCCATATACCGGTTATTGGTAGATTCTTCATCGAGCTTCTAGTCATTTCAGCTTCATATCACCTCAGAAATGTAAAATCCGCCTTTCAAACTCCCTGCAAAGCACACGTCTTTGCTACCTTTGCAACCAGACCATCTGGACTCATTTTTTGCTCCCTAAATCTATATCAAGGGTCTGGGCCATTGCTAAAGTTGAACAGCCTATCTAAAACCGCTGTGTGGTATAACATTGGGCTGGCGCTATAGTGTTTAAGTGTTAGTGTACTGAGCAACATGGTATCACATTGTACCCTTGATCTCATTTCTTGGAAGATCTTGCCCAAAGCCTGCTGCCTCAAATGCCTTAGGTTTGACGCAGAACCATTGTGGGTGGAGCTTAGTGATTCCTGTCAGATTCGCCCCTATCTAAACACGGATCCGGTAGTCAAGCTGCGGACTCACTATATAGGCTTATATGATCTAAACAGAAAATGAAGTCGGTTTTGCTGTTTTAGCAATATTTCAGCGAAAGTTCACTCAATTCATGATATAAGCCATATTTTGTAAATTTTTATGAGTACAAAATATGAAAAAATAATTTGGAGACAGCATGGCCGCCGATTGATCTCGCTTAGCAAGGCACCAGGTATAGCGATCGTTCACCTTTAGCAAGGGCTATTGTATTCTAATTTTCAAATATGAGCAAGGAACTAAGTAACAAGTAACCACCAGAATCTCATCGCCTTAGCCATTAGGCATCATGAATGGCTGTAGAAGGAAAACATCACTAGTTTGCTTATTCAACAACCTTTACACTGGAGAGTACAAAGAGTTTGACTAGCGTCCGAAGGTCTTTATCGACTGTCCGAGGTGAATCCGGTGTAAACTCTTATACACTTTAACACTACTCAACACTTGGCATTTGTAGACAAGGTAACATTCGTTGCGCGTTGCCCTGCCACTATTCCGGCGCATCGGCACTGGGCTGTACTGCCGCACATACGCATTGGAGTTTTCTGCTAGATCAATCAAGTCACTCAAATGCGTTAATTTCAGTCTGTTCGTCTAACACGCGGGCCATCCAATAGCTAGAGCCCGCTTTTACCCAAACGCATTAGGGGTACCTTAACTTGTCCTAAAACGCTTAATGTCATAGTAAGCAAAATGCGAAAGGAATCTTTAAATTAAAACGTTCTCTTACCGTTCCACTTTATTGGAGCCGATACCCAAATACACTGCCATAAAATAGTCGAATGACCCGCCAGAGAACAGCAGGTTTAATTTGTCTCTCTGCGTATAGAAATCCTCACACTTGACGACATTGAATCCGGTCAACAGCTTCTCTGAAACTTTTCCGATGCCAGGAACCTAAAATC
>Ga0224511_10001550_pt1 | contig 14101 bp, 6 predicted proteins | sample SF_May12_sed_USG_2_FD_169988 | JGI IMG/M metagenome (GOLD analysis project Ga0224511, IMG submission 169988) | Sediment microbial communities from San Francisco Bay, California, United States - SF_May12_sed_USGS_8_1 | ecosystem: Environmental > Aquatic > Marine > Sediment | place: USA...
GGTAATATCATATTAAACAAAAATGATGACTTTTGCACATGTACATATATACCACTTAATACCATGTTTGATTATGCAATTTTTAAAACAAAATATGTATATTTTTTTAAAGTTATTGCAACAAAAAATACATCAACTTTTACTATCCATATATCTGTTCATTTACATCCATGAATAACATTAAATAACGCTTTGTTCAAAATAAACGCTAAACGCTAAGCGAATAATGATCAGGTACCATTTAATTACGTTTGTGGCTTGACGTATTTCGGATTTGAATTGTATTATTCTAAATACATTTTTGATGCATACTATGACATAAAATGTGTAAAACAAAGATTACTGAGTATGTTTAAGCTTTAAGTAGTATTCAAATTCTTCATAAAAATGCTTACGACATTGACATTGATTAACTCAAGACGTATTCAATAATCCTACCAACTTGATTTATCATTCAACCATTCAAACTATCTTAAAATAAACAAGTCAACATATTTTGAATATTAACAGGTTGGTAATTAGTTATATAATCAGGTCTACGTACAACTCATTAAAAAGAGCGACATGGGTTTGGAGGCATAAATCTGAGGGTTTGTTTAATTCGTGACATGCTGCTTAATTATTTACACATTTATTAGGTATAGTTGTCAATTGCTATGTGCCAGACATTGATAAACGTTGTAATTTATTAAACAAACAAATCGCACTAATCTGCAAGGCTTTTTGAATTTGCTTTTCACTAATCTTTGTTTACAAAAACAAACACGGCGTGTGATTTCGTTTCCAACTAAAAGCAAACACTGACTCCCAACCTGAGATGTTTGAAGCTCATCAATCACAAACATTTTGATCAGCGGCGTCAATAGATGAGAATTTATTAAAATAGAAACCCTGGTATGGTGCTTTATTTATCGCTCATTAATAAATGCGGCCGTCTGGTTTTACGTTCGTGACATGATTAAATGCTGTAATGTATGAATTTAACTAACATGAACTGGTTTGTATTGCTTGTAGCGTTTTAAAAGATGAATACGGCGAGTGTTTGAATGTCAGCCTCATGCAAACAAATACTTATCTTGCTGGAAAGATTGAAACTAATAAATGACAATATTCGCCGTGTGCAGCTACATTTGAACCATGTTTATTAAATGGAAACACCAGCTATTCTATATAAAAAGTTACACCACAAGTCGGTTAATGTAATACAGAACAAAACCTGAAGTTTGTATGTGTCGAAATGGATTCCGCTACCGTATAATGTCTGTTATGTACTTGGACTTTAATTGGAACTGAAGGTACACTTTAGATGTTGTTTTGCTAATATGTCGTATATTTTCAATAACATTACACTACTTTAACAAAGCGAATACGAATGATTGAATGACTATAGCTATGGGTAAGACTCTTCGTGAAATATGCTTTGTAATTTGGTATATTTCATAATCACTTTAAAAGTGTGCTTATACCTAATGATATTAAAGATGATATGTATGCATCTTTTTACCATACTTGTTTACGTCTTACATTTTAACCATAATTGAGCAGTCAACCATTCTCCCGTAAATTTGAGAAGCTGCCAAATATAGTATTCAATGCATGTTAAAATATTAAATAAAAACGACTTTGTTTAAAAAAGGATGCCCCGTCATTTGTGAGAATCATTTGTTTTTACTACTGAAAAGTTGCATGCGTATATATTATTGATTAGCCTGTTAGGTTTGAAGGATTGGGTAATATCTAATAGCTATGCTTACTTTGCTTAAAAACGAAATGTATTGTTCCAGTGTTGGAATCGGTATTTGTTATAATCAATATTGAAACATATGGCATTTTTTTAAATGTTGTCATGCGTTTCCAATTACCATAAGTTTATAATGAGTGCCTTATAACATTTTTCTCTAATGTTTAAACTCTGTTTTCAGGATTTCTGGTATCACCAAATGTCACTCAAGGTAAAAAAATATTCGTCATTGAACTTTAAAAAAAAAGTATGTGTGGCAGATTTACTTTTTTCATTTTTACAAACTCTATTTAATCATAGTTACGTGTTCTTTCATAACGTTATGACATTCATTCTCGTTTAATAGGTTAGAGCAAGGCGTATAATAATACTTTTATATTCACTTGTTTTATCAAAGGTTATTAAACTTGTATATGTTAACATCAATTACATTCGTCTAACATTGATTGCCAGCCACAGAATCGTGTCATGACCTTGACCCACAGGGATGTGCAGTAAACCCCGATATTTGCAGGGACCCAGTTCTGTCTGTGGTAACGTGCCCGCGCACCTGCAACACATGTGGTAAGTGTTAATGTATATGTTTGTTCACTGTTAGGCAGTGTTACAACAGTCAATGTACATTGTATCCTACTAAACGTTCCTGGATTTAGCAGCAATTGGCATTTAACTTCGCATGCGACTGACTGCTACATTATATAAGTCAATTAAACCAGACTAAGCACGGTGTGTAGTATCTAACACAGAATAAAGCATTCCGTATTAAGATCAGTCGGCAAAGCACCGGACTCCTAGTCATGTTCTAGTTCTAGTTTCTAGTCCCAGTGGGCGGCGGTAAGTCTCCCTAAAGATTGGTACCAGACCAATCGCTAAGTATGATTCAGTTGTACCGCACAGCTGGCTTATGTAAAGAAGCAATTAGAGATCACTACTGGTGTACCCAGGAACGCTGGTCATCATAATCCGTGTTAGTCCTTCTTTAAATAGCCAAAATAGTCACTAGCGTGTTTTCTCCTAACGACTATGCGCATTATATTAAACATTATTGATTATGTTAGTTGTTTGACTTCGCACATATTGTATCCATGATATGTTTTGGTGACCTTTTTTTTTAAAATTACATTAAAACGCCATTTAGGTACCTGATATAAGATAGAGGTGTTTTTATACTTAAAGAGTAAGAGACACGATTATATCAATAGGTCTGGCTATTAAATGAGTTATTGGCTATCATTGAGTTTTATTATGTTTATGATTATATGCATGTTTGGCATTGTGGTGTTTGTTTACTGCAGTGGACGGTGTGTGGACGGACTGGAGTCACTGGGGTCAATGTGACGTTAGTTGTGGTACCGGAAGTAGCACACGGACCCGATCATGCACAAACCCTCCTCCCGCACATGGTGGGAACGATTGTCAGGGGACGTCGAAAGAAACCTCAGTATGTTTAATAGCACAGTGTCCAGGTAAATTATTGTTCAATCTTGTTCGGCTATAATTTTTTTACATTCAAGTACATGAGTTAGGTTATAAACGTGAAAATTAGCACTTTATACTGGTTTAAGTTATATCGGTAAACATTCTCAGGAAATGTATCAGTAGGTTGAATAGGTAATTGATTTTAGTTGTAATTCCTTTAATGTCCCATCATTACCAAACCATTTGGATAAACTATTTTTGAGGTATGCTTTTTGTAAAGTTCCATATCCATGTATAATGGTTTATACCATTTCAGTTGACGGTGGATGGAGTGGCTGGGAGCCATGGAATACATGTAGCTCGTCGTGTGGACAAGGCATACAACGCAGGGCGAGGAATTGTAACAACCCAACACCCTCGTCAGGTGGACAACATTGTTTCGGGGACGGCTCGGAGTATCAGACCTGCACCGACATACAATGCAACGGTACTTCCACTTAGTTTCATACATCATGATTGTGCACTGGCAATAAAAAACATGTATATAACTTAAAACCATTTTTACATGGTTTAAATTGTGTTTATAAGAATGTAGTTAAGTGTTGTAGGATTTCGGACTTAATCAAAACTTTGCAAAAGTGGAACATTAACATAGTGGTGTTTTTACAGCACGGAATCATTTCCATAGGCATATCCCACGACATGTTTGCAAACAATAAGAGATACAAATCATTACGAAGAGCTGATTCCTGCTTTTTGTTATGGGGACATGTCATAATTGAGAATTAAAAAAGACAATTTTCTTAAGATGCATTTAACAGTCTTATTTTGGATTTTCAAATCATCTATGTTTCTCAGTTTTCTGTTATTGTTTTTTTTTCTAATTATATATAGTACGGTACTAGTTATAAAAGAAAACAAATATTGCCGGATTCTTCTTTTGATTTTAATAAGTTTCTTAATACGACAATGACAAAACATTAAAACGTCAAAAACATTGCATGTAAAATGTTCGTTTTGTCTTGGTTATATAAGCTTATGGTTTGTTTTGATTTAACGGCCATTCTGCCATAGTGCTCTGATCATTAACCATGTCAGCTTCGACTGCAACATTCTTTCTTTGAACATCTCTTCATTTCAGAGATCTATTGTGATCTGTGTTATACATACTTGTCTTAAGCTGTTTAAGTTACACAACAGTTTACTAATCAAATACAGTCTTGTTAAACACCAACGAATATCTGACTTCTTTTTTTCAGTTGGGAAACCCCTCAGGAAGCTTAGCCTGCACGAGGAAACAGCAGCCTCGGTTTTATTGAAGCTTATATCTGACTTCTTTTTATCAGTTGGGTGGACACATTGGTCGGAATGGGACAATTGCCCAACCACGTGCGGCACGGGGGTTCAACGAACAACAGTTGTGCTGGTGATGAAAGCACTGAGTCACAAGCCTGTGTGAGCATGCAGTGTAGCAGTACGTATACTTTTAACAGTATTTTATTGATTGACATCATAAACAACATCGTAAAATGAATGGTTATAGTTCTTCTCAAACATGATACATATATACATCTGTAATACGGTCAAAATCAATATTTGGTGAACTGTTATCGGTGAAATGACGGTTTAAATTGGCTGCGATAAAATTTAGAGATACCATGATTACACTCCCTCCCCACCCCCATAATTTTGTTTTTGCAAATTCGTGTTCAGAAATATAATTAATTATCTGGCTCAGTTTTGTCAAATAATTGCACAAAATGAAACTCAATATAAATGGAACACGCTAATATCATCTAAACAATTATTATCGATAATTTCAACTTTTTCCTCATAGTCAAGACGCGATATTCAAAATGCTTTTTGTTAAGGCCATTTAACGATTTATTGGTTTGGTAATAATATCGATGTTTCAACGAAAACGATCATAAACCTTTCGATGAGCATAGTATTGTTTTAGTGTTACTCGAGAACGTACACTCTATCAATATTAACTATTTAATTTGGACGTCAAATTGTTATACAAGAGCTGTTCAATATATAATGACAATGTGTCGAATGTAATGTCGAATTGAGGTACGTGCTTAATGGTTTCCGCGCAAAGTGTTACTAATATATTATTTAATAACTTCACAAACACATGTTTCAAAAACGATTGATAAATGCTGAAAAAAACGACAATTTCTTGACATAAGGTTGGCATATCCTTGCACACTACATGTATACACTAAAAAGATGTTCTTTGCCCGACGAAAGATTAATTGGTCAAATGAAATCATAGACCAGGTTGAAAAAATGTTAATATTAGTTATAATTATTTGGCCTTGCGAAATTATATCCGATTGTATAATAGTATGATGTTTAACAGTTGGTTGGACCCAGTGGTCAGCCTGGGACAGCTGCTCTTTGACCTGTGATACGGGCGTCCAACGGTGATCACGAACCTGTCAGAATCCCCAAGCGTCCGCCCTGAACATCAGCTGTGCCGGGAACAGCAACGACTTCAGAACCTTTTCCAATAATGCATGTAAGACATACTTGAATTGATGACTGAGGTCTTATGTTTTCGAACATATATCAAGGTAGACCCGAAAGCACACATACAACATATAATGGGATCAAAATGATTTTAATACTGAAACAATATAGAGGCATTAAAAAGAATAAACGCGTCACTACAGTGACATGTTACTACATTGTATTATATTAATTCTTACTGTTTATACTTACCAACTAATTGTGTTGCCTGCTGTTTCTGTGAGTTAAAGCACAGTTTGAAATATGTTGTGTAATAACATGACCTCGATTGTAGGTAACTCAGTTTTCCTTGCCTCGGGCGTTGCAACAATCAACGGAACCAACAATATAAGATTCCAGACGGTGCACAACAACGTGGGTAACGACTACGATCCCAACACCGGCGTCTACACATTACGCCTTATCGCCGGGACATACTGATTTTCTGTGACATTGGGGAACTCTGCTAGGTTTAATGACTATATAAACTGTTATATCTATGTAAACGGTAACGCTAAAATCTTTTTAGTCTCCATCCTTTACAATGACAACAATAATTCCCGGTACATTGTGTCAGGGTCTGGTGGATTTCATCTCAGAAAAGGTAATCGTGTATGGGTAGGGGGCTGCACCGACCCGGAGAATGTTGCTAACTACTACAGTACACACTTCAGTGGTGTACTGATCAGACCTGAAATGTAAATACAGTTTGACAAACATGTACATATACAAAATTAAGATTTGATTTACAATACTAGGTGGTTTATGTTACTTCAAGTATTCGATGTTCATTAAAAAGCCGTGTTTTTACATGTTTTGACTGCAATTTAAAATAGTGATCTACACTTCACATGTTTCTATAAAATATTTTATAATGAAAAAATCATTATGAAGGTTGATGCGTCTAATACTATTGCAATCAATTCTGTAGGTAAAAATTATAAAACAATGTAAGTTGATTTCTGTAAAGGTACATGCTAGTATTGCGCTTTTAATTTGTGTTGTTATCCTTTTTTGATAAATGCTTAGAGTTAAAAACTACAAAGCTTAACTGCTTTGTTGTTTCAGACAACGCAGGGTAGAAACGTTTTATTTGTTTCTTTAACTTAAAAAGCTATCTTTAACTTATCTTACAATTTAATTAAACACGAAGTAGTTTAGGTTATAGTCCATAAAACAAACAATGATAATATTTTGGTAATGTAATATTTATAATATGAATAAAAAATTAACCTTTTGGTTACCATGCAGTGTTTGGTACAACCTGGTGCTAAACATTTATTGTGTAAATTATTTTTATGTTAATAGTGTGTGGTCGTTATTTCGTACGATATATACTTTCAAAATGTGAATATAATCTCAAATTGAATTTTAAATTATAGAATCGTAACTTAAATGTTTGTACATGTATATGTCTGGATATGTGAGCTGTTTTTGCAAATTGGTTGCTTTGTCTCGTGTTCTTAACAGCTGTTATCAGATTATATGATTAGGAGAGGGACATTATTATACACACACTATACTTTTAAAACTCTTTTAGACATACGCTAGTATAGTAGTCACTACATAAAACTGTTTACTTTTGTTTTATGTAAGGTAACAGTTGTGTAATGGATTATGAAGGATACACATTTGTATCTTTTATCAAAATAGAAACAAGACAATACTCATTAGATAGCTATTTGTATTATGATTATACTTTTTAACAATAGAAACTTATTTTTAAATGGAAGTAACCTATATATGATTTGATTTAATTAAAGGGAAATAATATTACACCTTATTATCTCCCTTAAATATAAATAAAATTACAAGTTTCAATCTTGTTTATAAAATTAAAAATATCAAAAACTGAAAAAAGTGGTGCGGTTAATCGTCTTAAAATGGCATATATTTAAATATAAATATTTTTCAAACCTCTACCTAGCTGCGAATATGTGAATTCATTGCACTCCTATTACCTTAAATGTAGTAAAAACATGTGGAACTATTTAACTTCGTTTTCTATGTGTTTTAGCTGCCTACCAAATGTTGCTCCGTATATACATGTAATTTACCTGTGATTAACTGTTAGACTAAGTAAAACCGCTTATATTTAATGTTGTATGTGTTATTCTATAAACGCTTGTCCTCCTCATTTAAAATTCCCCAACTAAATGTATGTTTTACAAATGTTGTAAACATCATGCGTTTTTACACATGTTTACATGTACTTCTACCGGATTGTGTACTGCATTTGCTTTGAAATGAATCAAACCATGAAATTTGTGTGTGTAAAATGTATATACGACAAAAACGTTTTACACGTGGTTTACATTTAATAAAACATAATACATTAATTTATACCATTGTCTGAATGTCATGAATAATTTTAAACTTGTGTTCCATTGTTATTGCATTTCAAATAACCAATTAGACCACGGTATTAACGTTATAGATTTGCCGCTAATATTTAAAGCAGTTAGCAGCGGTCATTACATTCTGTGAATAATTGTTTTTCTCATTCAACATAGTTTGTCTATATACCCACATATGCTCGGAATATGTAAGGGTAGCCCTCAGGAAACAAGGCCTGAATGAGAAAACAGCAGCCTCGGTTTTTTTTGAAGCTGTTCATCAGTGGTAATAAAAGATGCCACACCACTGACGCCCCCTAGCGCATGAGCGGAACTCAAGTTTCAAATATAAACAAACATACAGTCAATGATCCACGAGGACCAGAAAATTATGACTACACACTGATAAAGTAATGCCTTCAATTAGAAAACTACATGTTAAGTAAATTAAATGACATATCGTGTTTGTTAAAAGCTACTTGGTGTCATAATTAGTTTTAAGCTAGCAAATGTTAAGAAGTATGAGACGTGGACTGTTTGAAGAACATTAAGACGAATTAAAACATGTTACCATATAACAATATAGGGGAAAAAGGAAAACTTGTTTACACTATCGACAGCTATGGAGCTGGCTATAGGTACATGTACATGTAACTGTTTAATAGCCAAACAAGACTATAAATGCATAGGCAACATAGATATGTACACATTTTTATTGTGTTTAACGCAAACATACACAGAAAGCTTATAAATATATTCAAGGGATTAAACACCAAATAATGTTGTATGATTGTTCGGTTAAGTAAACTTGTATTTATCAATTCCAACAGAACGCCGCGAATACGTATTGTGTTGCGATATGGAATGTCATCCTTCTAAGAGTATGGCGTTAACACGTTTAAAATGTGACATAACAATATTGCTCTGATGAATAATTGTATTTATTTAGGAAATGTCAACACAATGTTTGTGAAACACCGATTAAAACACCGGTATGTTGTGCATATATGTAGTATGCCGTTACAAAAGACGTATTTGCATTGGCGAATTATGAGAGTTTAAACGTTATCCATGGCAGTTATAAAGCGGGCGGCTTTTGTGACAAGAGTACATGTATGTGTTACTGATTGAACTGAATTATGCTGTGACATTCAATTTGGTAAATAAACACGATACAACACTAGATCTATCATTTTAGAATAAGACATACGAATATTCATTTGAAAGGTAGAAACATCATATTTGTATTTGATTTAGAATTTAGGTTTATGTTATGGTTTTATGGTGTCTTAGTTTTATCACGTACAAATACTAGGCATGCAAACGCCAATATCCCTATTGGGTAAATATATGGATTTAATTAAAATAAACGTTTTAATCAATCGTATGCATTTATCTCTGTCCACAGTGTCGTGTCTGAAAAGCACATCGTCCCGACATTTTCGTTCTACTGTAAACACATTTATCTTGGGATATTTACTTACATTTCGTATTTGATTTTAATTTTAAATGATTGACATAGGGCGGTATTTCAGTTTAAGAGTAAGGCAAACACAGACTGTGATGGTCGCCGCGTTTATCTTACCAACGAAGTTGTTTGGGAATGATAATGCGTATTTTTCGTCGTGTGCGATATTACCTGATTGACGGGTTGTGCTTAAAATGTTTGATTAAAGATTAATGCTATCAAAGAGGAAGTCAACGTTTACCAGTTCGATTGAGTTCACCGATCTATATAACTCCCACAAATGTATCCATTCCACATATGTGTGAGTTAACGTGTTATACTTTACTCGTCTAAGAATGGAAGGTCTGAGCGCGTCGTGCATTTTACTGTTCGTGATGGGAGTGAGGACGTCAGGTAAAATATGTTTTCATTTGTGTCATAATAAACTTATTTGTGTTCTCATACATAATTTGTGATTTATCTATCATCATAAACACTGTTAGACCTCGATACCTTATAAACATCTCAACTTCGACATAAACATGGAGTTATCGTTAACTATATGTATGTTTCGTGTGAAGATAATTTTTAACCATGATTGCAACACTGACTTTATTATGGTACCTCTCTTTTAACTTAAGTCGGTAAGGCACCTGACTCGTTATTCGAATGTCCGGATTTCGAGTCCCTCAGGGAAAGGCACAATTCTATTCGTGATACTATATAAAGCACACATTGTGGATCATTTGAGTAAACAGACAGTGGTTCGCAAAGCGATGGAGTCATTTTTGGTGAAATCAGGAACGCTGGTTGTTGGAATATGCACCGTATTATGATATATATACTGTTAGAAGAAACCGACATTAAGACAAGCTTTCTACTATTTAGAGTATTTATGAAACAGAGGTCACAAATAGGCACGATTGCACTATAACTTCTGGTTGGTTTTATTCGTTCTTGAAAAAAGTACATACTGTTTGGCATTGATTATTGAATTATGATAATTGTTCAAAAACGATAGTAAAGATGTGTGTTAACTATTCAAGAACTCGAACATGTTTGCCAATTTGGCCACCCTAGTTCAATGGCAGTTGTTACAAACACCACATATTTGCGATATTATATTACATTATTCTTTAAATAAGTTACTGAGAAAGGTGTACCTGTAAGTTTTAATAGCCAAAAAAGGCAAAAATGTATGAAAGTTATTTGCTTCACTTATATACAATTTGTAAAACAATTATTTTATATTTATTTAGTGTGCAACTTGTAAAACAATGTGTTTGTCTATTTCAGGCTTTCTTCTATCACCAAACACCACAATAGGTAATCGTTTATACCTTTGGTCCTCACAACTCGTTGACAAAAAAGAAATCGCCCTATTATTAACGAATGTATCCTGTTATACCGATATTTGTAATTGTTGTATTTTTTCCTTTCGCTTGATATTGAAATGCATGTTTCTGTTTAAGCCCCGTGCGTTGACCTAGATACAGCGTGTTCCCACTTCAACATATGTGTCCTGGACCCTGACACAGCCAAACGGGTTTGCAGGAAATACTGCAATCTCTGTGACATCGGTAGGTTACGTTTTGATGAAAGGTTCATATCTATGTTGTAGACTTGAAATAATTTTAGCCATTTTCTTCTTTTCTGTGTAATGTTTGTTCAAAAATAATGAACATGAATGAAAATGTAACATAACGTTTATACATGCGTTTCGACATGTACAGGGATGGGATAAAACATTTATACATCAATAGATAATGCTTTGAAATATTTAGTTATTACTTCCTTTCAGTTGACGGAGCATGGTCTGTCTGGGGAACCTGGGGGACTTGTTCCGTCACGTGTGACAACGGCACCCGCACCCGGACCAGAACATGTGACAATCCCCCACCCGCACACGGCGGGGATGATTGCCAGGGGCCATCACAAGATACATCAGAATGCTTGTTGAATAATTGCCCAGGTAATCCGATGCTACATTGTGTGTGTATATACGCATGTTTGTTAAGAAGATTATGGTAGCCTCAAACTAGTAAATAATGATATATATTTCCACGTTTTCCTGATCATCGTAAAGATATGTCTGTTGTGTCTTTGTATACTCCGTGTTTTGTGATGTTCTATGTGCGTTTGTACGGGCTATTTTGTCATGGTGCCCATAAACTTGACTTGTCCACACTTTTACAACATTTTTTCTTTGAACATCTCTTTTATTTTCTGAATGTATCAGTAAATGGAATGATACATATGTACACTTTATAAGTACACGGCGGCTGGAGTGGGTGGAATGAATGGGGCACGTGTAGCTCCTCGTGTGGAATCGGCCTCCGTAGACGTGACCGCGCGTGCGACAGCCCCTGGCCGTCTCCAGATGGGAACCACTGCTTTGGGGACAGTGTCGACCAGGACATCTGCACGGATTTTCAGTGTCCAGGTTGTGCAATGTTGTCTTATTTATTTGTTTACTTTGGTCATAGTATGTGTGTCTATTTTTATTCTTTTGACTCATACATTTTGCAAAGATGTTCAGTGTCCAGGTCATAAAACAGCGTTTATTTACTTTAGTAATTCCTTATTACGTTTGATTCCATGTAAAGTTCTACTTATGTATATTGAAAACATTACAATGATTGAAACAATTTGAACAAGTTGAAACAATGCTGACTAATATGCATGTACAGTGGGATGGACGCCTTGGTCTGACTGGGGCACATGCTCGTCCTCTTGTGGCGCGGGTATCCAACACAGAACACGATCGTGCCAAAATCCGCAAGCGTCCTCCCTAACCAACAGCTGTGCTGGGGAAAGTTCTGAATACCAAACCTGCGTTCAATTACAGTGCAGCAGTACGTTCTCGTATAATGATAATAAATATAACTTAATATATTCTAACTAAAAATATACCCTACATGTCACAAAATAGTCGCCTGAATGTATACGCTTGGATTATATTAGTAGTTTTGATGACAACATTATTCTCACCAATGTTTTTAGTCGGATGGACGCTTTGGTCAGCCTGGGATGATTGTTCGTCCACATGCGGCACGGGGGTTCAACACAGGACTCGCTCCTGTCAGAACCCACAGGCGTCCTCCCTATCCAATAGCTGTGCTGGTATAAACAACGAATACCGGACCTGTTCGTGTGTTAATTGCAACGGTACGTTCTGGCTCACATACGCTTTAATACATTACTTTACCTACACCGCATGAATCATCTCAATAAAAAATAACAGGAAAATTCCTTCATGTGTTATTGAAATTGTTGATTACTGGTACATACGTTTGTCGCAGTTGCAATAAAGTGTTACAAAAGTTCAGTTAAAAACTAATTTTGTACCGTCGATTATTACATTTTGGTTTTCAGTTCTCAACCAAAATCTTTTATCAATCTAAACATACCGAATGTAACTAACCCGTATGTAATTGCCTCCAGTTATAACGTACTCGATTATAGTTGGTCACAAAGAATGAAGATAATGGCATACATCAACCTTTCACAACTTACCTCTTTAGAACTTGCCTATATAAGTCCTATATTTCTATACCTTATATAATCGATTATCGCCATCACTGTGTTTGCAAACAAGTAATATAAATAAATATGGATACTTTATTTAAAGTTTGCTTTTAGTTACAGTTGGCTGGACGCTGTGGTCAGACTGGGGCACATGCTCGTCTACTTGTGGCGCGGGTATTCAACACAGAACACGATCGTGCCAAAATCCGCAAGCGTCCTCCCTAACCAACAGCTGTGAAGGGGAAAGTTCTGAGTACCAAAACTGCGTTGATGTACAATGCAGCAGTATGTACACACACACTTATACGTTTTACACTGATTTTAACCACTATATGTACGTATTGAATGTGAAAATAATTATAATTATTCTGAAATTAGAATATTATTTATTAAAATATGATATGTTTCGTTTTGACCTTAATGCTTTTCTTAAAAGTGTTTTTAAATTGATGGTGGCAGTTGGCTGGACGGTGTGGTCAGCTTGGAACGACTGTTCGTCTACATGCGGCACGGGGGTTCAACACAGGACACGCTCCTGTCAGAACATACAGGCGTCCTATCTAAACAACAGCTGTGCCGGGGAAAGCATTGAATACCAAACCTGTGTCCACGTACAATGCAGCAGTACGTAAGGCATTAGTAAAACACTATAGTCTGACCCAATAAAAGATGCTATATACTGAATGGGATAATATCCGTAGCAACATATAACACATGTAACAGTTCGCAATAGTGTTCCTGAATTTACAAACAAAAAAGAGATAAATTGTTTTCCAAACAACTTATTTTCACCGATATTTTAAGTCGGTTGGACGCTTTGGTCAACATGGGACGCCTGCTCTTCCCCATGCGGCACAGGGGTTCAGCAAAGGACACGTTCCTGTCAGAACCCACCGGCGTCCTCTCTATCCAATAGCTGTGCTGGTATAAACAACGAATACCGGATTTGTTTGGGTGTAAATTGCAACGGTACGTTTTTACTCATATAAACCTTTCTTCCCCTACACCGCATGACTCAATAAAATATAACAGGACTATTCATTCACGTGATTATCTTTCACACTTAATGAAATGGTTGATTGCATATGTTGGTCGCGGATGCAATAAAGTGTA
>Ga0224511_10001551_pt1 | contig 14093 bp, 12 predicted proteins | sample SF_May12_sed_USG_2_FD_169988 | JGI IMG/M metagenome (GOLD analysis project Ga0224511, IMG submission 169988) | Sediment microbial communities from San Francisco Bay, California, United States - SF_May12_sed_USGS_8_1 | ecosystem: Environmental > Aquatic > Marine > Sediment | place: USA...
TTGATAAATCTTTTTTAGGGGGCAGTTTAGTCGGTGGGTTTAATAAACGGGTAGTCAGTCAGCTTGTCTTCCAGCCAGCGCCATTCCTTGATTAGCCATTCATCTTCGGTGGAAGAGGGCGTATTACCCTTAGAGTGTTTCAAGTCGATCATTTTTTGACGAATTTTGTCTCCATCTAAAAAATGCTGATCCCAGTTCGAATTTCTTGGATTCCAGATGTTGATAGAGACAGGCTCTGTTTCCACATCCTTCGATCCGTCGATTGAAAGAGCCAGCTTTGCATCAAAAGAACATGACTTGGTTGCCCCCATCATTATACGAAATAATTTGGTATTACCCGATGGAACGATACTGGATATTGCGTAAGTGTGTTTACTCGTAGTCGACTCTGGATTAACAATGCAACAGTACTGCAAATTTTTCGGTAGCTCACCTGATTGAGTGATGGACTCTTCATAGATAAATTTGTCTCGTGACATATAAAGGTCGCCAGCATTACCGGGACCGGCAACATCATCAAAACCTTGGTACAGATTGTTTCGAACATCCCGGCACATCCAAGAAATTTTTGGCTGAGATATAGGTATAAGCGCGAGCGCGCCATCGGCATTTTCAGTAGCATCTATTTTTTCATTGACTTTCTTCTTTAAAGATCTAAACCATTTCTTCTTGAATTCGACGCGTTTTTCTCTCTTATACTTCTTGTAACTTTGCTCCAGATATCCTTCAGGGTATCCATTCTTCACTGTCATATGGCTGTTCCATTCCAGGTAAGAAGAAAAAGACTTTTCCAGATCTTCTCTATCCCTTAACATCGATTGTTCATGAGTGGCATTAAATCTCTCAGTTTTAATATCCGCTAAGTCCAATGTCATAATATCTTTTGTTTCACCGCTTGCAATGTTTGCTGTAACTCGAATAGCTTCTTCCGGAAAAAGTGAACTTACTGTTGGTTCAATAAAAAGTAATTCGCATCCACGTGCTAATCCCCATCCATTGTTGGTAACTTGAATTATCAGTTGATTGCTGGATGCAACCAGTGCATCCGACCCTGCTGTTCTAGGGGCATCTATGCGATATTTAAAATCAAGAATAGGCCTGTTATTTATTTCTCTGGAAATTATTTCCAGTGAAAATTGCCATAATATAACGCTAGAAGAACCATTATTTTTAAAGGAAAAGTCTATGATTGGAAAAAATCCATCATTATTTATGTTAAGCACTTCAATCATGAGGCTAATAAGAATTTATATAAGATGACTTATGCCGGTAATCAAATGTTGAAAATATCAAATAACACAGTTATTGACACTAGATGAGATCGTGTTATCTCTGAATAACCCGAAGTAGTGACAGAATGTTATATTCTAGTGGACAACATGCGACCGAGCGATCCTGTTTTGAACCAATTGCATGAGTTCAGCCACCGTAATATCGTCAGGAACCTCCTGGATTGTTGAAAACCAAATCTCTTCAATTTGGCTGTTATCGGGTGTTGTTTCTTTGGTTACGAGGGGAACTCCAACAAATACACCCTGTTGCCCATTTTCCAGATCGACGGTGACAAGCTGTAGTGCAATCGGTTTCATTTTAGTGCCTCCGCTGCCTGTAAGATGAAAAGATCTGTTAGGTTGTTAATGCAACATCTTTTATGACGGCTTACTTCAGTTTAGCCACAATAGCCGGATATTCAACGTTAGGCAGTTAACATCAATTCCAGCCAACAGCCACGAAGGCAGGCTCTGAATTGGGCAGATTGGGGTTCTGTTATTATGGAGAAACAGGGCTAAACTATAAATAGAAAACATGCTTAAAAAGTCTATTACTGATATCTAACTATCTGTAATAAAAGAGGTTTATTGAGTTGCAGCCTGACCTGTTAAAACAGCTAAGCGGATTTTATGTGCTCACTTCAGCGGGGGAGTTGGGGGCATATGACAGTGACGGTACGTTTCACGTGGATGCTGTTCTGACGAAGAGGTTTTTGGCGTTTAATACGGAATTTCTCAAATATTATCTCAGTCATTTGGGATCAGCTGATATACGGCTAGGCATAGTTTTTCAGTCTGTGCTGGAGAAGTCCTGGAACTCCCCAACCCTGCTTTTGGAAACAGAAACATTAATGCGACTTTATCCCATGAGTGGAGCCAGGGATGGTGAGCTAACAGGATTTCAAAAACGGAACCGGGAAAAGAGTGTTTTTCGTGGCGTAGAATTATTTTTGGATTACCGTAACGAAGAGGCCCCGGAAGTCCCGATCTATGTACCCGTATTATTTTATAGAAACACCAATCTTAAAGATTATTCCAGTTTTGTTAATAAGGGTGAATATGAAAATCAAGAAGCCGTGCCTGTAATCGAGGTGCTGAATCTTGTAGGGGTATTGCCTCAGTCTAAGAAAGAATCAAGTATCGTTATCGAATTGGAAAAAGCCATTTATAAGAGCGTGGTCAGAAAAGATGCAAGAAAAACGCCTGACCTCGGTTTTGCCCGCGATGTGGTAAAGACGTCTGATGCCGGGCCATCCAGTGACGCCTATAGTAATATCGACAAACGTGCAGAGAGAGAGCTTGGGTATGATTTTAATAAGATCAGGATGAACGATGATGATCCGCATAATATTCACCAGTGGATGTTAACACCGGTTGAATATGTTAAGGGGGATGTATTACGTTTTTTTACCCAATTTCAGGATGTGGAGATTCAGGTGTTAAATGTTATTGCGGGGAAGAGCCCAAAATATGCAGCATCCACGGGGACGATTCTTTTGAGGCAGGGAAAAACGGATAAATGGAGTTTTTTTCTGCTGGAAGGGGAGCTTGAATTGCAGGCGGCAGATGGTGAGAAGAAGACAGTTTGTGCCGGCGCGAATAATTCTCGAAGCGCTATATCCTATCTAAAACCAAGAATGTATACAGTTAGGGCGTTGACGCCTGTAAAATTTCTATGGATACATGACAAGCTGATTGAAGCGGCCATGAAATTAAAAGCAAAATCTGAGGAAAAGAATGGCTTGAGCATTCTCAAGTAACGTCTAAATATTTATGTAGAATGTTTGTTCTATTGTTTAGTTAAGGAACCCAGCCAGAAAGACAGATCCTTATCCAGGAATTCCTGTATTGGCATATAGTGAGATCCATCACAGGAGAATGTTAGACCCAGCATGCCATTCATAATATTTAGTGAGCTGGACCGCAGATAAATAGTTTCATCAGCAAAGCGCAATGCCTTGAATTCTTCCAGTACATCTCTGATTTGGGAGGGAGTGGTTTTAGCATCCTTGGGATAAGGATGTAGTGGATAGGCCAGACAAATATCTGGGTTAATAATTTCTTCAACGCTAAGAATGCGATAGTTGTAAGGGTCATCCAGAAGCCATATAGAGCACCGCCCGCTGGAATAATGGATCTTGCTGTGAAATACACCATGTTCGCACATCAGGTTTTCAATAAGATCGTTGACTTCGTCGATATGCTCATCGAGCAGGCTAGTGGCTCGTTGCTGCATGAAAACTGTGCCTCGCACGGCCGGATCACCGCGAAATTGCTGCCAACGTGTCTCTGGTATCGTTAGCAGAGAGTCATGCACAATATCATTAACCGCAAAATCTGCGGCAATAAATCCCATAAGAGTCTGCTTATGACTAACCGCTTGGAGCGCCGTAACGCATAATTGCTTTGTTGGTTCGCTCAGGTAAACCGAGGAAAGCATAATTCCCTTGAAGGGGAGATGATTCTTCAGATAAGGGCGCCTGGATAAGTCTTTCCCCCGCCAGCTCTTATCCAGTGTTGTACCGGTGACCAGAGAAGATATTTCGATGCCGTTCACATCCCATGCATAGAGTAAATGGCAATTGGGAACTCCCCCAATACCATGCTGAAGAATGTGGTCTAGGGCATCAGCATCAGGCCATACTTGGGCACATTGCCGGGCAAGGTCAGCCATGGGCGCATCAATGGCAGCTGCCAGCGCCTCTTTTTTTTCCAGAATTGTTTGTTGAATTGAAGCCATGTTTATACAATGATGTTGCGCGAGACACTGTTATACACAAAAATCAGGTAAAGATTAATAAGGTAATATAAGAATCTGGTTCCACCGGTCGGCTGAGGTGCTCATTTGGGCTTTATATTGCATTTACATGAGGATTTTTGGATTTAAATGAGAACTGGGAGGTGAATAATGAAAATCGAAGGGCCATTGAAAATTGGTGTTATAGATAACGGTAATGGCGCAGGACACCAGTTGGAAATAAAATTTACCGAGGCATTTCAAGGGTTGCCCGTGGCACAACGCGTTTTGGAATTCAGGAACTATGTTAGCGGGCTTAGGATGCAGTTATCAGGGAAAGGTCTGGATGATGATAATCGTCAAGGCGTATCGATGGTATTGCAGATATCAGAACAATTGTTGAATTACATTGAGTCTGATGAGATTCCGTTAAATGAAATTATCATGATTGATATTGAGGCCGAGTTAGCATTGAGCGGATTGCTTAAAGAGGAACAACCAAAACACTAACCGCAACAGGACTAGTCGCAGGCTGTCTGCACGCGATTACGGCCCTCGCGCTTGGCCTGATAAAGCGCTTCGTCGGCACGCAAAAACAAGTCATTACTGGTATTGTCAGAATCTTGAGACGTAGAAACCCCTATGCTCACAGTGATATCAAGCTCTTCATCATTAACGCTATAACTTGTAGACTCAATTTTTTTTCGCAAGTTATTGGCAAGAGTGGTTGCACCAAGGCGATCAGTGTTGCTCAGTAGGATGGTAAATTCATCACCGCCATAGCGTGCCAGCATATCGGTTTTTCGCAATTCTTTTGAAATCGTTTGCGAGAGGGCAATAATCAGCTCGTCGCCGGCTTGATGTCCATAGGTATCGTTTATATGTTTAAAATTGTCGATATCAAGAATGATCAGTGATAATGGTGTTTTATGTCGAAGCGCCAAGCCGCTTTCCCGATTCAGGGCCGACTCCATGACGGATCGATTATAAATACCGGTAAGCGGGTCCGTCATGGATGCTCTGAAGGCGCGTTTGTATTGCAGGGCGTTGCGTAACGGGTACACAAGACTGCATAACATATATTCCAGTTGTGCCGCCTCTCTATCGCTAAAAGGTTTCCCGCGGCTGAACGTTATCTGGCCGATGGCCTTGTCTTCAACAATGAGCTCAAAGGTGTGGATTTGCTTGGCCGCTCTTCCACTGATTATGTTGATTTCCTGGGATTCATTTTGATACTGAATGCTGCTGTGAGGGACTTCGGCACTGACTTCGCGCGAGAATAGTTTAATTAACTGATCAAGATCGAGTGTGGTCTGGAGTACCGCCACAGTGCGCAGGGCTTGATCTAATCCCCGCCTGTATAGTCTTGTGCGACGGCTAGCAGAAACCGCTCTCGGTTCCGGGACAGGCTCCGAGCTCTTTTGGGAGAAAACGACCGTGGTAAAGCCGTCTTGCTTTGTCGCGGTTACCCCTAACATGGTCCTTAGTATCTCCTATTTATCAGGAAAAGGGTACACAGCTGCTTGAGTGGTAAGACCTAATAGCTTCCTCTAAACAACAAGTTAATACAGTTTTTTTAAGTTGTCCAGTAATTATTATCGTTAACCCATGGAAAGTTAGGGAAAAGAAGCTATGAGGGTCGCATTATTTTTTTAGTGAATTAAGATCTAGTTTGCCTTTGTCGACAGACAACGAAGATTCGCCCTCCAGAAAATCCAGCAGGCGCTTGCCTACGTACTGTTCGCGCCAACCCTGAAGTACGTTGAGATTACGATCGCCCCTGACCAGGCTTTCAAGTTCCTTATGTGTTGCCAGGCTGGCGCTTGAGATTTGGGTTTGGGCCGAAATCAGTTTCACCAAAGCAGCCAGGGCGTCGCTGATGGCTTCTTGATCCGGTGTGAGTGATGGTTTTGATGGCAGACTGGGCCAGCTGGATTCCGGGCGCTTTTGACCTGCTTTTATGATATCGAGCAAGACTTCACCATAGGTTTTGACGATGACCGCAGGTATCCCACGATGCTGTGAAAAATCACTGAGTGTGCCGGGTTGCAATCGAGCCAGATCCACCAATACTTCGTCTGAGACAATACGCCGCCTTGGCCGGTCCAGCTTCATCGCCTGTTCTTCTCGCCAGGCAGCTAGTGCTTGTAATACAGCGAGCTGTCTTCTTTTAAGTTTATTGACCCCTTTTACTTTGCGCCACATATTTTCCGGATCCGGTGCGTAACGGATTGGGTCGCTAAGGTTTATAAAATCTCTACTTAGCCATTCCAGTCGGCCCAAGGTTTCCAGTCTGGATTTTTGCAAGGGATACAGAGTTGCCAAATGACGAACATCATCCGCAGCATATTGCAATTGCTCGGGACTAAGTGGCCGCCGGCTCCAGTCTGTGCGTGTATGTGATTTATCCACATCCATTCCCAATACTTGCTTTACCAGCGACGCGTAACCTATGCTTTCACCAAATCCAAGCAGGGTCGCGGCAATCTGGCTGTCGTAAACCGGTTTTGGAAGCTCCCCCCATAGGTGGTAAAAAATCTCCATATCCTGGTGAGCTGCATGAAACACCTTGAGAATATCGGGTGTTAATAAAAGATCGCGTAGCGGATCCAGGTTTTTGATAGCAATAGGATCAATACATGCAACAAGATCTTCGTTGGCGATCTGGATTAGGCAGAGTTGGGGATAATAGGTTCGTTCGCGAATAAATTCAGTATCTACAGAGAGAAATGTACTGGATCTTAGCTGATTGCTGATTTTAACTAACTCTGAATCAGTATCGATATATTGATAATTACAGTCCATTGTTTTTATTGCCACCCGTAATGGATCACAATTTCTTCATTGGGACGAATTTTTCTAAGCGCATATAACTCAAATCCATCGAACTCAGCATTTGGTTTGGCGCTATGGTTAAGGAATCTCAGATTATTTTTCCCATGTCTTCCAATAACGTTATTGTTTTCATCATAGACCCATAGTGTATGCTTGCTATTGCGTTTTGCTTTGCTGCCTTTAAATGTACCAATCCTCTCGCCGCGACTGATGTCTAGCCGGGCGAATAGTCCTTTACCGTGTATCGGAGATGATGAAATATAGGTGTTATTCTTTGTAGCCATTAAAAAAGGTTTAATCTTTGTGGTATAGATGTTCCATGGAATTGGTCTTATATCAGATTGCCCATGGCTTTGCCATTTAACGCTAAAGATTCTCCTTAAATTGAGAAATATAAAAACACATGCAACTGTTAACAGACTATAATTGATTGGCGATGAACCCCGAGTTGCCACCGCAGGATCAGCAGAAAAACATTGGCAGATTAATGATCTATGCCATGTGGCTGGTAATTCTTGGGTTACTGACCCTATTTTTTCAGTCTGTTTTGGAGAGGCAAAGGAACCCTAATCAGTCAGTGAGCATGGTTCGCTCAGGGGATGGGCAGGACCAGGTTATATTGAAAAGAAACCGATTTGGCCACTATGTCGCCTCGGGCCTAATTAATGAGCAGCCCGTGACATTTATGCTGGATACGGGCGCGTCCGATATTTCGATCCCGCATAGGGTGGCGGACAAATTGGCACTTAAAAAAGGGCGCGAACTGATTTACCAAACGGCGAACGGGCAGGCGAAGGTATACGCTACCACGTTGAAAAAAGTTGCCCTCGGCCCTCTATCGTTGACTAATGTCAGGGCATCCATTAATCCCAATGTCGACGACAATGAGATTCTTTTAGGTATGAGCTTTCTGAAACATGTTGAGTTTATGCAGCAGGGCGACACGCTTGTTCTTCGTCAACCACCAGATCCGATTCGGTAACGGCCTGCCTAGCCCAGGAACCTCCGGGTTTCCGCCAAGAAGTCGTTTTTTGGCCACCAAATTTCTATGTTATACTCCCCGCCCATAGCGGCCCGGGTCATGGGCCAAATATCCAGAGTCAGGTCTAAGCAGAGGATGGGTTGTCTTCCCGGGTAGATCTGGGAGGTATCTGTATTGGATATTTCTCTGGTGTGCTTTGAGTTCAAAGAGGAATTAATAAATTTTCGTTACAGGTGAATCGTGACTAGTCGAACTATATTGTCGGTGTTATACCGCTTTGCCCCATTTATGCGTTGGCTGCCGGAGTTAAGATCGGCCTCTACTCTCAGGGCAGACATTATCGCGGGGGTAACTGTAGCGCTGGTACTGATTCCTCAATCGATGGCTTATGCCCAATTAGCCGGACTACCCGCTTATTATGGGCTATATGCCGCATTCCTGCCGCCGGCTATTGCCGCGCTTTTTGGTTCTTCCCGGCAGTTGGCCACTGGTCCGGTTGCTGTTGTATCTCTGTTAACTGCCGCGGCACTGGAGCCATTGGCTACCAGCGGTAGTGGCGCTTATGTGGCCTATGCGATTTTTCTGGCGCTTATTGTTGGCGTTTTTCAGTTGTCATTGGGCCTTTTAAGACTAGGCGTTCTGGTTAATTTTCTATCTCATCCGGTTGTGGTGGGGTTTACTAATGCAGCGGCAATTATTATCGCCACGTCGCAGCTTGGAAAAATATTTGGTGTCAGTGTTGAGAAGGCACCGCACCATTATGAAACGGTCTGGAATACCCTGGTTGCCGCTGTTTCGCACACACATTTTCCCACTTTGTTGATGGCGATACTGGCATTTGCCACCATGATCTTTCTACGCCGGGTTAATCCAAGAATCCCGGGTGTTTTGGTTGCGGTGGTTGTCACCACGTTAATATCGTGGACGATGAGTTTTTCAGTGTCTCATGAGATAAAACAGAATCAGGTGAGTAGCGCGACGGTACGTGATTTGGTATCAGACCAGCTCAAATTGAGAGAAGAGATTGCAGATTTCAACAAGCAGATTTCAGAAGCTGAGGCGCAGTTAAAGGAAACAAAAGATAAATATGGTAGTGCCAGTATTCGAACACTGGGTGCCCAGCACAACGTAAACAAACTCAAACTGAGGCTGGATCGTCGGGTTATGCTGGCGAAAGCGGGGATCAGTAAGATAAAAACCTTGCGTCTGGAGCATGTCCGGTCTGGTCAGGAGGATATTGGGAAATTTTATTATGAAGGAGATGTTCCTGAACGTCAGAGCACAGATGGTAAGTTCTGGCAGATAGAGAAAATCAAGGATGATGGCAGCCTGGTTATGCATGCAGGAGGATATGTGGTTGGTTCTATACCCGAAGGGTTGCCGTCATTCAAAATACCGAGTTTTGATTTGGGGGTTCTCGCGCAACTGCTTTTTTCAGCAATACCAATTGCGCTAATCGGATTCATGGAGGCTATTTCCATTGCCAAGGCTATGGCGGCGCGTACTCGCCAGAAGCTGGATGCGAATCAAGAATTGGTGGGACAGGGTATTTCAAACATTATCGGTAGTTTTTTTCAGAGTTATGCTGTTTCGGGCTCTTTCTCGCGTTCTGCCGTCAATATCGGAGCAGGTGCGATAACAGGTATTTCCTCTGTTGTTACCAGTGTTGTAGTTGTCATTGCGTTGCTATGGTTGACCCCGTTATTGTATTACCTGCCGCAGGCAACTCTTGCTGCGGTTATTATGATGGCGGTGGTAGGACTGGTAAACATCAAAGCTATCAAGCATGCCTGGAAGGTAAGTAGGACTGATGGCGCAATTTCCGTGGCAACGTTCTTTCTGACCCTGGCGTTCGCGCCGCACCTGGAAAACAGTATTATGATAGGCGTCGTATTATCATTGGTTGTATTCCTGTATCAGAGCATGCGTCCTCGTGTGGTGATTTTATCGCGCCATCCCGATGGTTCTCTGCGGGATGCTGAAGTATTTGGTCTGGCGACCTGTCCGGATATCTGCATGATCCGCTTTGATGGTTCCCTGTATTTCGCCAACACAAGTTATTTTGAGGACATGGTAATGCTGCATTCCGCCCAGCGACCTGAATTGAAATACATTATCGTGGATGGCCAGGGAATTAATGGAATAGACGCCACTGGAGAGGAAATGATTTCTGAGCTGGCGGAGCGTATGGAGAAAGCGGGTATTATCATGATATTCACGCAGTTAAAGAAACAGGTTATGGATGTTTTGTGGTTGGGCGGTTTGGTCGAGCGTCTGGGGCAGGACCGCTTTTTCCGACGAGTGGAATCCGCTCTGGATTATGCCTGGAAACAGCTGGGCAATGATCATGAGGTAGAGTGCCCGCTTAATATTGTATGTTCACTGGATAAGGGCGATAAGCAGAGGCCTACGCCTCCGCAAGGGATACGACGCTTGTTTCCGTTCGTCAGTTAATTAGGTTATGACCTACCCATTAATCAGTGATAGTAGGTAGTGGATTGCAGGTGTGCCGCTAATAGTTGTTTCCCGATCAGGCTGACTGATCCTTGTGCGCGAGTGACACGATCCGCTGTATAGTCAAACGTATATGATCGGCTAATAGCAAGTCTGCCTAAGTCATTCCGGCTTAACCACATCTTCGATAGAGAAACTGTATCATCAAGCAGTTGCACGCCGGCATTGGCGCAGGTTTTTTTGGCGTATTGGGCAGCAAGCTCGTGGTTGGCCCTTTGTTGATACCAGGCAAGTCCAATAATCGCCAGGGCCATTAATAATAAGGTCGGTTCCATGGAACCAATTTAGCTGAAACACGGCGTAAACCCCAGTAATTTAGTGACAGCGGGAGAATTTCACCGGTTGGTATTCGTAGCACCCAGGTTTATACTGGTGAAGTCGCTAACGGTCCCGTGTCAGCATCATGAAGCAAGTCCAAGTCAAATCAATTACCCCTAAAGAGGCCTGGAATCTGGTTCAGAAAGATCCCCGTGCCGTTCTTATCGACATACGCTCCAATATGGAATTTTTATTTATCGGGCACCCGAAGGGCGCCATTAATGTTGCCTGGATTGATGAGCCGGATTGGAAAATCAACCCCCATTTTGCTGCCGAAGTCAGAAAGGTCATGCTGGGGGGCGTCAGCTCGGTTGCCGATCATGCCAGCGCCCCGGTGATCCTGATTTGCCGTAGCGGCAAGCGCTCTCTTGAGGCCGGTGAGCTGTTGGTCAAAGAAGGCTTTACCGAAGTCTATAATGTTCTTGAGGGATTTGAAGGTGATCTTGATGAAAACCACCGTCGTGGCACATTGGGTGGTTGGCGTTATCATCAGCTTCCCTGGGAGCAATGTTAATTCTTGAAGAACATGCGTGACCAATAATAAAGAGGCCTGATGTTTTTTTATTTGGGAAAAGTGTTGTGGCGACTGATTTGCTGGTTGGAATTGGCTGTGCTCACCCTGTTTTTATATATCCTTTCATTTCTCCCTAAGGCTTTTCTTAATGCATTTTATTTTTCGTTTTTTCGGATTTGGTGCAAATTTTTTGTTCGTGCGTTAGGTATTGATTTACGCCTTCATCAGAAGAACAGAATTCCTCTGCCAAAGCAATTTATATTGGTTGCCAATCATCCTTCGGCTTTTGAAGATGTCGGGATTCCTGCATTGTTTAATGTTTATTCTCTTGCAAAAGATGAAGTTAGAAAGTGGTGGTGGGCGGGTCGTATTAATGTGGCAGCAGGAACCCTGTTTGTCAAAAGAGAGTCATCAGAATCACGGCACCAGGCTTTCGATAATATAATCGCTGAATTAAAGAAGGGCCGCAGTGTTGTAGTTTATCCAGAGGGGGGATGTAAAGGCAGGCGCGTATTCGAGACATTTAGATATGGCGCCTTTGATATTTCTTTGCAAACCGGTATTCCAATTGTCCCTGTTTTTCTCCACTATGAAATGCAGGAAGAGTTTGAGTGGCAGCCACCTTACACCCTGCTGGATAAAATATGGCATTTCGTCAAACTGCAGAACAACCGGGCAAATTACTATGTATATGATGCCATTGAGCCCGGCAACTTCACTAGCAAGGAGCAATACATGGAGTATGTTCACAGTCTCTATTTGGGATGGCAAGCCAGGTATCTGGATTAGCCCGGAAACCGGTATGGCGCGCTACACTGCATAAAATTGACGCCAATCAAAAAATTTCAGTTCGATCAGCTGAGCGGGAATCGCTTTCAACTTCTTATCGATGCCCACCAGTTTTTCCCGCCCATGCTCGAGGCTATTTCGAAAGCCAGGTCTTTTATCGTGCTCGAAATGTATCTGATTGAGTCAGGGCATGTAGCCAACCGGTTTCTGGATGCATTGATTGCCGCTACAAAGAGAGGGGTTCAGGTAAAAGTCATTTTTGACGCCTTTGGAGCGCGTGCCTTGAATCATTATGACCGGGACAGATTGAGAAATGAGGGAGTGGGAGTGGTTTTTTATAACCCTCTTCGACCTGGCAAGGTTCTGCGCAATATGTTTCGTGACCATCGTAAAATACTGGTGGTAGACGGTCAGGTAGCTTATGTGGGCGGTACTGGTCTGACAGATTATTTTGATCGTCCGGAAAAACCCGAGCACAGCTGGCACGACATTATGGTAGAGATTCGTGGACCCATTGTACGCGACTGGTCCAGGCTGTTTTCGTTTGTTTGGGAACGAATTTGCCGTCAGTCTCTGTCGCTTAAGCACGAGGAGAGTCCCCGGTTTAAGGAAGACATGACTGGCAGGGTTACTGGAGCCAATGGTTTATTAACAGAAGAGGTCAAGCGATCTTTCCTCAGGAATATACGTGTCGCCAAAAAAAGGGTCTGGATGGCAACAGCATATTTCGTTCCCTCCTGGCGCATACGGAGGGCACTAAGATCTGCGGCCAAAAAAGGAGTTGATGTTCGTTTATTATTGCCGGGCCCATACACGGATCATCCGGCAGTGCGTGTTGCCGGCCACAGATTTTATAGCCGCTTGCTACGCCAGGGCGTACGTATTTTTGAATACCAGCCCCGCGTGTTCCATGCCAAGGCCATGCTGTGCGACGACTGGTCTTCCATTGGCTCAAGTAACCTGGATCGCTGGGGTATGAAGTGGAATCTGGAAGCCAACCAGGAGGTGATGGGCGCAGATTTTGCCGAGCAAGTAGCGGCCTGGTTTGATACTGGTTTCGCCCAGAGCCAGGAGGTGGATTACGCAACTTGGCGTAAGCGTTCCCTGCTAGTTCGCTTATCTCAATGGTTTTGGGGGCAAGTGGATATCTGGCTAAATAGGCTCAAGCATGGCCGTCATGGCCCGGATATCTAGCGCTTTGCAGTATGACTCAGGCGATCGCCCTGGCTGCACGTTTTCGGTCGTGTTCCAAAAGCAATTTCTTCCGTAGTCGAAGACTGCTTGGCGTTACCTCTACTAACTCGTCGTCGTCAATGAATTCCAGAGACTGTTCCAGGGACATTCTGATTGGTGGCGTTAGCAGGATGGCATCGTCGCTGCCGGAGGCGCGGACGTTGGTCAATTGCTTCCCTTTCAAAGGATTTACCACGAGATCGTTATCGCGTGAGTGAATCCCTACAATCATGCCTTCATACACAGGCTCGCCATGGCCGATGAACAAGCGTCCACGTTCCTGAAGATTGAATAACGCATAGCCCAGGGCTTTGCCTTCGCCATTTGAGATGAGTACGCCGTTAATGCGTTGGCCGAACTCACCTCTTTTCATGGGACCGTAATGATCAAAAATACTGTAGAGCAAACCGGTGCCCTGGGTCGCTGTTAAAAATTCTGTACGAAAGCCGATGAGCCCGCGGGCTGGGATAATATAATCCAGGCGTACCCGGCCCTGGCCATCTGGTATCATATTCTTCAGGTCGGCGCCGCGTTCACCAAGTCTTTGCATAACGGATCCCTGGTGTTCCGATTCAATGTCGACAGTGATCTGTTCATAGGGCTCATGTTTTTCACCATCAACCATTTTAATAATGACTTCCGGACGGGACACACCCAGCTCATAGCCCTCCCGGCGCATAGTTTCGATCAGTATTGATAAGTGCAGTTCACCGCGACCCGATACCTTGAATTTGTCAGGGTCGTCCGTTGTCTGAACCCTTAGCGCGACATTGTGAATAAGCTCACGATTTAACCGCTCCTGAATTTGCCTTGAAGTGACATACTTGCCTTCGCGGCCGGCAAAAGGGGAGTTGTTTACCTGAAAGGTCATGCTCACTGTAGGTTCATCCACCAACAGCG
>Ga0224511_10001552_pt1 | contig 14091 bp, 8 predicted proteins | sample SF_May12_sed_USG_2_FD_169988 | JGI IMG/M metagenome (GOLD analysis project Ga0224511, IMG submission 169988) | Sediment microbial communities from San Francisco Bay, California, United States - SF_May12_sed_USGS_8_1 | ecosystem: Environmental > Aquatic > Marine > Sediment | place: USA...
GGTTTGATATTATTATATGTATTTTTTATTAGTATTTGATAGTTATAATGACAGTCTACAATAAAAACATATGGTTAAAGGTATTTTAATTTGTAAGTGATCAAAGAAGGTTTAAAATATATATAAACAAGGAAATTTCAAGTTGTATATTCTTGTTGTAATATATAAAATGGACAGAGTTTACACTTTTTATCTGTACATGGATTCAGTAAAAGGAAGAAAGTAAAGCAGAGTATTTCTTTAGTTGTTTGTTATTGATTCCAGGGTTTGAATCACCAGTACAATTGATCTACGGACAGGACAAACTTTGAATAACCACTGTATAAAATGTTTTTATTAATATTTTCTGATAAAATATTTGAAGTAATAATAGCAAGTTTAAATGTCTAGCCTCCCTCCTCTTAACAACAACAAAAATAACAACATTAAAGATCATCTGAAACCTGAGTAAAATGCATATGTCACTATAACAAGAGCGCGATTATGGCCCTGGGCTTCTTACATTGTACCTCAGAGCCCTTGACCTTGTAGTGCTATAACATCTATTATATTAAATGGTAGAGGATCACAATTATTATAACTGAGATGTTTCATCATACATTTTTTACTAAGCTGCTTCTAAAGGAAATATATTGTTTTCCTGTGTATTTCTATGTGATTGTGTACTGGTAACCAATTGGACAGGACTAAATTTGACCCAATGGTCATGCTCTTAAGAACTTTGATAGGGGACCATTTTCATGGTGCTCAACACTTAATAAAAAAGCAATGACTTACTCTTTTCAGACAAAAGGGTTTTCTAAATGCATTTTTGAACCTCCGTTTTGATGACAATACCTTAAAAATAAGTGCGAACAACCACAACTGTTTGACCAATTACAGTAGAGGGTTACTCAATGCTGATTTCTGTGAAGTTTCATCAATTTAGACCAAGTGGTTAAGGAGAAGTCGTTCCTATATAACTCAATAAAAATTGGAACATGTTAGGAGGTCAAACTTTATTTATTGTCTGCATAGGTTACTGCATAAACAGTGCTAAAACACCCCTGGGAGGAGTAATTTTTAACCCAAGGAGCTTACTTTGAACAACATTCAAAGACGATATACAGAGGATACAAGGTACAAAATATCAACACTGTGTGCCTTGTGGATTTAGATAAATATTATTAAAAAATTGAATTTTGAAACCCCTTATAGATCTTGTGACCTACTTATGCAATAAAACAGAACCATTTTAACAATTTGTGTAGTGTCACCATGGACTATTCCTGTGAAGTTTCACAAACTTGGGTCAAGCATTCAGGAGAAATAGTAATTTATAGATTTTCAGATATAATTCAATGTAAAATTGTGACCTAGAGTGTAGCCATTTTTGATCCTAGGGCAGAACTTGGACAATGTTGGTAGAAGACCTCTTGATAATGGTAACAATATACAAACTTAATGCGCTGGGCTTTGTGTTTTACACAAATGGTTTTCTTTTGTTGAATTTCAGAAACTTTTTGACCCACCTATGACCTTACTTTTAATATTACTTTTGACTTATGTATGCAATCAACCAGAACTGTTTGGCCTACTTTGTTTGGGTTAGCACCCAATGTTTATTCCTATTATGTAAAAATCCAGCATCAGTATTTTGTGAGAGATTTGAATAAGTGTTGATGCCCAACAGACACATTTAATGGACAACGTACGATGGAAGAAGGCCAGTCACAAAAGCTCACCATGACCATATTTTTAACAATGACATGTTAATGATATACATGTTTGGGAATACCCCTCTCACACAATTACTTAGTTGCAAAACAAACTATACTGAACTATTTCACTTATATATCTAAAATTTGTCCTGTCCGTAGACTATATGATCCTGATTGTTTTTAATAAATCAATAATAAACTTTATTTTTTTTATTTTAAATGTTTTTTCGAGCAAAGGTTGATGCACACTGTGTTCAGAATATCAACTAGTACATGGTATGGTAAACTAATTTGACCTTATTGCGGTCTATATAAAATACATGTTATTTTATTTATCCTCATAGAAAGTGCCATTTTTTCCAACATTTTTTCTCTTTCACCAACTGTTTCACACTTGCCTCAATTGTTCAATTTGTTTATCTTGTTGTATAGCTCTGCAAAAATGGTTAAACATAGATAAAAAACATAGCTGAAGTGTGTTTTATTATTATACTTACATAATGTCCTGTCCGTAGAAAATTCAGTTTCATTTTAAATGTTATTTAGTTGACACATAACTTCATTACTGTGAGGCTTTTACTAGTAAATTATATATCGTTGTAATCGTACTTTTTTAAAGTTTCTCACAAGGCCCATATTTTTTCACCCAGGTTATGTGTCTGTTAAATTTTTTAAACTATGTATAGTAAGATCCAAAAGTTCTTGTAAAAATTTCAACATATTAGGCAAAAAAATTTTTTTTAATGAATTCTTCTGTTTGACTTTAGTAAAATAATTTAGTTTAATACTAGTCCTTACTAATAACAGTTTGGCATTTAATGATTTTTTTTAAAAATATTTTGAAAATAAGTTTTAAAACATATATGTGTAGTTTATTTTTTGCTTTTATTTTGATATCAATTGTAAAAATAATGTTTTCAATAATCAGTCTTTCTTTACAAACTTTGTAAATTTTGTAACCTTAATCTATACCCTTTACAAATATGAAAACAAAATAATCAAAAATAGACTTTGAAAATTTGACTAAAATGTTACAAAAAATTGCATCTGATCTTGACTGAGGCGTATCTTTAATAAAATTATTCAGAGAGAGAACATGTTTGCTTACAAGGTGAAGGCTTAAAGTGAAAAGTCTGCTGCCTTTTACTACACAAGGAAAACTATATAATAATTTAATGTTTAACCTTTAAAATACGTTTATTATTGACAAAGCTTGTCTCCATTTACTATATTTCAAGTGTCACAACGCATTCTGTATCATTAGCAACAGTCTGTGTCGGACTAGGTCTGGCCTGAAACTTAATAGTGTATGTATTTTTATCACGCGAGAATATACACCGTAGCAGGTTTCCTCGTTCAATGATATAACGTGTCAAAAGAGAAGTTAACCGGAAAACCGCAATGTTATGGGAAAAACACTACCGCTTTTATGTTAGATAGAAACGGATTAGTTTTACAACAAAAAAAAAGGCTTAGGACCACAATTACCGCTCGACACATGTCAAATAAATCAAAAGGTATCAAGAGAACCTGTTCTGCGAAGAGTTTCTAGATAATTATTCAAAAACCAGTTAACATGCGTATGCATTTTTGTATTTAAAAAATGAAATAACTAATATTTGAAAAGTTTAAGCGATAAGCATATCACATACAACATATTTATTACGAGAGACTGAAAACAAAATGGTCTGTACAAATGAAACAACCAACATGTTATTATACACAATAAAATACTGGCGATAAAGTTTTTTTAATAATTATTAATACGTGTGTTTTTAAAGTTTTTTACGAACGTCTTTCAAACATTCGGTCATATAGATGGGTTGGTCTCCTCAAACTTGACACTATCAACCTTTATGGTATATTTCATACACAATCAGCCATTATGAGAATCACTCGCGTCTTTATTTTTCTGCTCCATAGGGATCATGGAGTGTACATGTATGTTGTTTACATTTGAATATGGAGTTCCGCTCATGCGCTAGGGGGCGTCAGCGGTGTGGCATCATTCATTACTACTGATAAACAGCTTCAATAAAACCGAGGCTGTTGTTTTCTCGTGCAGGCTATGCTTCCTGTGGGATTTTCCTTTTATCAGTTTATTATTTAAGAGAAAGTTTGTTTTACCTTGATAAAAGCTTCCTAGTCTTTCACAGTAAATAGTCTCAAAGCATTGTCCGTGGACTGATAGTTGGCGTGTAAATAAGTTAAATAGTATAAGGAAATGTAATAACCAGAGTATATCAAGAATGCGTTTACTTATTCATTGTCCAGGGCTTTAATTTAATCAGTATGTACTGCCAATTGATTCGCGAGGTAATTTGGTGTTCTGTTAGAGTTATGTTATCCAAGATTACTTAAATTGAATGTTTTCATGATTTACACATTAATTTAAATAAAAACAGAATGCAATTATTACCAAATCAGGAATGCCGCTACCAACCAACCAGTTATATTAGAGTCACTAAAGATTTGTTTGTTCCCATTCTTAGAAATATTGGGATCTATCGGTGAAGCGTAGTTACAGTTAAACAGGCAAAGTAAAGCAAAATGCAAGCAACAAAGCGCTTAAATGACACCGTGGTGAATGCTGGTCAAACAAATAACTAAAATTAACCAATGTGCAGGTTAATCTGCAGAAAGGAAGACTTGTTACTATTTGAAACACTACAAACACACATCCAAGATATGACGTCTATGATTTAATGATATTGGCAAGTGTTGTTAAAGCCAATAAAGGCAGGCAATATTTTCCATAAATATCATTGTTGTCAGTTGTATTATGTTGACCTCAGTGAAACGGTCACTGTTTTGTCTGTATTGCTTAACCATAACAAAACACATCATATATGCTTCATTAATATGCTGAAATAAAGTATGCATACAAATTTAGTTTATATATATAACCGGGGTTGAACACTCAAACTCGTTTCGTATTTTTATGCCTACTTCTAACACGAGAAAACGCAAAAGGAACAATGTGCTTAGTGATAGTGATTTATACCAAAAAATAAAGTACAATATTGGTTACATTTAGTATGACCTTGAACAATGACTACATTTATTACATACATGACGTCTTGAGACTCTTTTTGAACACATTTGGCGCTGCTTTCTTGTTTATAAATATTTGTAAGTGATTTTCATGATCGGCGATTTTCAATAAGTAGGTCCATGGAATGTTCAGCTTAAATATAAGAAACCTGATCACCAGAAGGATACTTTTTGCACCTCTGTAGAATGTTGTATCACCAAGCCATATAAGAACTACCATATGTGTTTTAATGTTCCTGAAAGTGTTAATATGTTTTATTCAGAAATATGATAAACCTTCGTTACCGTTTTGCTGTAAACATATGTTCTAATTAGATAATAGTGTGCATATCCAGTTTTTGTGTGCTCATGTCTACTGCTTTAAATTAAAGGGTAGACTGCTATGGAACCCCTTTAATGGATTATGTAAGTGTGTGATATGGCTTAAGATGTTTTAATGTTTTATGAAATGTTCAAATGCCATTTATATATCTCATGAACAATGTTTTATTAAAGAAAGAAGTCTCACAATTCTAAATCTTCATTTATTTATATAATGTTAAATTTTGCTGTTCTTGTTCATTTCAGATTTGAAAAATAAAATGTTTTTTTTTTCAAAGTTTAGATTTTTTGATCTTAAAATATACCTATTAAAACAAAACCTTCGTTATAGTATGGTCATTTTAAAAGGGTTAGTGAAGTATATAAAATTCGCGTCATTGCGGGGGAAAATTTTGATTCAATTGATTTATCCGTCTTATCAAAATGTTGAATTGAAATTGAAATATGACAACTGGATCTGGCATATTTCGTGTAAAGAATAATTTTAGGGACATATGTTAATTTTAATTCATTTTTTACAAACTAATATACAAATACACATTTAAAAGCTGAATTATTTCAGCTACTTGGTCAGTTTAAAAACATTTTTTTGTCAACTTCATTATTGATATACATTTTCTTAAAAGTCACCCTACTATTAGCAACATTTAATAATAGTAGTTATATAAATGTACATTATACTTCATAGGGCTGGGATAACGTAAAATTCAGCAATTTACTGCTTGTGTTTGCAAGATGATTACCTAAAAACTATGTGAGAAATGCATTCCAAATTTTCAGGCATTGTTTTTTAATGTGATATCAAGCTTTTAAGGCAATTATTTACTGAACAACGAAAGGTCTAATTTATCGATATTAACTTTACCCAATGGACCTACTTATTGAAAATCGGCGAATAAATTGTTTATAAAGATTATGTCAATCCACTTTGAAGTTAATGTTCTATGTAAACTCAACACACGGATTTCCAGTTAGTTGGAAAAAGTCTCCTCTTTATCTTAAATTTGGTTTCCTCACACCGTCATAATTCCCAAGAGCGACGAATGTGTACGGTATATCTAACATCTTCACACGATCTCTTAAATAGAATACGGTTATAAAGGTTCTCTTTATCCGCACCGTTTTTCTCCTCGCATTGCTGATGATATCCAAGAGACAACTGGCTTTGCCTAATCGATACCTATTGGAAACTGTTTCTCGGGGCGTGGTTTCTGTACGTAATCTCTGGAGTTAATCATTTGGCAATTTGCTGTACTAGATTGCAGTCGATTTGTCTGTGACTGACCTGAAGGGTTGCCTTATTTGATCTTTGATACAATAGAAATCATCATTAAAAACAGCAGCATTTAAATTAAAACACAACATAAACAAAATAAAAAGCAACGATTGATGAAGTAAAAAATGCTTTATGCAATGCTTTAGAAGGTGTTTCACTAGAACGGCGCATACCTTATTTTGTCCTGCATAAATAAAGAAATTCAATGATATACTTAATGCAATACTTTTAAAACAAATCAAGTACTATGCACTTTGATGTAGCATTGATATATCCTTAGCCATCAAAAAGAATATTTCATTATCAACAAGACAACGGAACTGTTTTAATGCCCCAACTTACAAGCCATGATTAATTTGTTTCTTGGAGCAACTCCGTGAACCGTGAAATAAAGCTCAATAATAACCCAACTAGTAGGCCGTTTAGGGCAGAGTTCCATGAAAGATGACTAATTACTGCTCAGAATTTGGTGAACTTTGTCTGTAAATAACTTCCGTGTATAACAGGAAACACTCAATCATTGCTCACAAAGTCAGTTCTTAACCGAAGTTGTTTCTGTTATTCATTTTTGTAAGATATGTTGTGAGGAATAAATGAATTATACACCTATAATTGATTGATAGTTTTATAGAATTTTCCTAAGTATCAATATCACAGAAATACGTTTTTCAAAAAGGAATATTGTCACTTGAAATAAACGATTTATTTGTAAGATTTCTGAAGAAACGCGTATATTTAACTACAAAATTTTTTTTTAACCTATACCCATAAGTAATATACCCTACACAAATTAATTTACACACTTGAGTAAACATTGGAAAATGTGATTAATGTTTACATTAAATAAACATTTCGTTTTCGTTTCATAAGATTAGACAAAAGCAATATGCTCCCACATGTACATACATAAAACTGTATTAGTACTTAATTACGTGAGCTATGATAAATGTGATAACTTATTGGAAATATTAGTTACTAAATGACAATAATAAGAAAGAGAAAACAATAAACGCAATAGTGCTATTTGATTTTGTTACACATTGTAACTCAGGCGTAGAATTAAAAGGATGATGCGAGTAATTTCCAAGAATTTTATGTATATGCTTAAATTAATTGTGCATTCGATGTTTACAGACATGAAATAATAATACCTTTTTCTTTCAAATAACTTCAAAGAAAATTATATGCGCTCTATATTGGTGTCACAATAAAAGAATCGATTTACATCCGATATTACTGAAATCTTGACATGTTCAGGGCATTTAAAATGAATGATGCATTGCTAAGCATTTGGTATGGTTTTTTTCTGTAATATAAATTGAAGCGATGCTCAAAGAAAAATGCTTAATCATGACATTAATGGAGACAGTGCAGTGAGCTTCTATGAAAAAGTAGGGCGAAAGTAGGGTTCAACATTTTTTAAACGTAGGATGAAAGTAGGGATTTTGCTGCTCAATAGTAGGGATAGTAGGGTATTTTCTTGCGTTTATATCGACACATCAGGTTAAAAAATCCACACTCTGAAGGGGGACGGCGGCGGCAAAAATGGGAATTTTAACATGATTCATCAAGGTTAAGGTAATTTTCAAAGAAAGTTTAAAATGTATTAAAATATACATTGTTGGATGAAGTAAGAGGATTTTTATCAACATACATGTATAATAGACTTTATGTTGAAAACCAGTGTAAAAAGACATGTTTTAAATGTTCTTTATTTAATTTGACAACATGACGCACCGAAAAGTAGGGATTGTACGGCACGCTGGTCAGCCTGTGGACACGACAGAGAGTTGTATATACTACTCAAAATTTGCTAAGGATCAGTTTTTTGACATTGCATAATTCAGTCCTATCGCTAATGATACACCTGTACGAGGACCTCATTATTGTGTACTTAATTTATCGATTTGTCATGTACAGCTTGCACTAATTATTTTTAATTTCATTAAATTAATTTTCATATTTATTACAAATACACAAAAGTAACACACTGTAGAAGGTGATCCTTAGCAAATTTTGAGTAGTATATAACAGTATGTCCGTCAGTTGTCTGTCAAATATATTCTCATAATGTAGTGTTCTTTATTGTAAAGAAAGAAATGAAGTTAAGAGCAGTTCAGATATCTATCGTTGAAGTGTTTTTGTTTATATAATATAGTACAATTTATGTATTAAACAGTGTAATAATCTTCGTTGACATGCATCATTATATGTAGTGCAAAAACAGTGTCTGGTTAATAAAATAATGTTATCTTTAAATTAATTTCTACAAATAACCAGAAGTGGCTTTAAATGTTTGTTTTAAAGAAGCGAGATTCGTGTCAAACTTGGTATTCCATTACAAAATGATTCCTGTTACGGACAAACAAACGCGGGTATTTTTATCTTTAATGTAGTATATTCATACCGCCAGCCATTACCTTTACTCCAGGGAGGCGGATTTATGGAGTAAAAAGACCCTACATTGAATTTAATGTCTTAAATAGTAAAACGTTATCAAGACGACTTTTTTTTCTGTATGGTTTGTTTCCTTGCCTTGCTGATGATATCCGAGAGACGTCTGGCTTTGTTTAATCGATACGTATTGGAAACTGTTTAATGGCGCGTGGCCTCTGTATGTACTAAGTTCCGGAGTTATTCATTAGACAAATTGCTGTACTGGAGTGCAGTCGACATGACTGTGAGGGACTTTAAGTGTGGCTTGATTTAATCAGCGATAATGTAAGAATGTCTTATAATGGAACCTGCAACAGTCACAAAAACCGGAGCATTGTTAGTAAAATAAAGATGTATAAAATAGTATGTACTATGAGCATGTCCTTGACAAAGTTTTAACTTAACGATGTCGCAAGTATGTATCTTTCGCCATCAAGAATTTTGTATACTCACAGTTATGACGCGGATATTCGTATGTCAACAGAACAATCGTTTTCAGATATGGCGAAATCAGCCATCCATGGGTCAGTGTTTCCAAAACTACAGGTGGTCAAAAAGGACGGATTTTACTTCACATTAAACGATGCCAAACTACAGGTGTATAGACATCTGGAGAAGCTTGGAAAGTGTGGAAGGGTTGAGGTGGAACGCATTGCACTGAAAGAGGTCCCTGAAGGTATCATGAACCTGATGAAGGCGCCTGAACGGGTCCGAAGATGTACAGGTGGGTTTAAGGACGCGCTTATTTAGATTGTAGTGAACGTGTCAATAGTATATAACTGTTGGTGTTAAAAACGTTTGCGAAATGTTGCCATTCTTTGTGATATACGTACATGTGTATGTATACTTGCACAGAAGTGTATCATTATCGCAGACAGGTCAGTTATTTAACCAAAGAGATATCTTAAGGTTTAAAATAAAACAAACATTTATAAAGATAATATTTATACGATTAAATGTGGGATTTAATAACAATCGAGTGCTCCCGACAGCACGTTTAACAGCAGTTTTGTGGACAATACAATTTTATCTAAATTCATCCTCGTTAGATAAAATAATCACTATCCCTATTTTAACATTAAGATTAACCGCCAATATCTAAGGCTTCCTCTGAGTTCTGTTGGCGTCAAAAATGATTTTCGTATATGCCATTGTTAATCTTTCATCGCAACAGTTATGCATTAAAAGCGCAGGTGTGAAATGCACTAAACATCCTGTTTTTTATGATCGGGTTTTGTTGTCGTCGTGATTCGATAATTATACGCAAATACACATATATTTACTTATTATCTATATTATTTTGAAATTACTTTGAAGTCTTACGACAACAATTGTTTTACCATTGTTTGTTAATAACAACCAAATATGAGTATTATTTATTAGTCCTACTTTTTACAAAGGAACATGAACAGAATTGTATATAAGTGAACTTAAGTTCTTGCATTCACAATACCCACCTGAATAATAACATTTTGAGCATTTCCATTAGTTTGATGAGTCCAGCGATTTAGAAATCAATTATATTACAAGCTGTTGGGAGCTTTGGCGTGATGCTTTCAACATTACGTGAAAATTTTTTTGTTGAAAATGACGAATCAATGAGCTAAAATAGGATATTGTATTGTGGTGTCAGTATTGCAACATGTTTGGTTGTGGTTTATGTATATAGCTAGAAACTGCGTTTGTACAAAAATACTGAGATAAAAAGCGATTAGCTTATGTGTATTTATTTAATAACCATTTTGGCACTAATTGCTTTGAACATTCTTCATCAGAAAGTTAAAATACGGTATTTAAGCAGCTAATAAAAATATTGTTAATGATAGCAGCTATGTTAATAGTGCATTAAAATAAAAATGTTGTTAGTGCTATCTTAGTGTTTAAACTGCATCAAATCAAAATCAAAACAACACGCCCACCTCAGAGACTAGTTTTACAAACGGAGAAATGTACAGTTTATATTTTGAAATGTGATGAGATGTAGACGTTGCTCTTAGTTCGCTTAATCACCCATGACATTATTACAACGATGTCATTTAACATACAGATAAATCTGCGTAGTTAACTAACTAACTAGTTTTTTTGTAGGGCGCAAGGCGAAATCCAATATTCGAGGAAAGTACACGAGCGTTTCTTCCTCTGCCGCTGGTGACGTATCAGACGGACAGGATCTGGTGCTAGATGGCGTTGAAGGCGATGACGTCTGCTCGTCTGACGAGGAGAGTTCAGACTTCTGTGACACTAATTCGGATTCATCAGGTACGTTGTACTTCATATGCATTTGTTGTTTTGTAAGGTGTTAAACTGTTGCGTGCAAACTTTCACATTAACAAATTTTAAAGTAATGGGAAGAATAACGCTATTCATTGTTTAAAAAACTTTTGTCTGTCGTATATAATGTTCTTTAAAGTTGACTTTAATTGGGTAAAATGCGAAACTACCCATGTTTAATGTCAGTTTTACAAGATATGCAGATAAGGGTGTGTTCTTCTATCATCTTAAATGCTTCTTGGCACAGAGATTCGGTATGTCTCAACCTAGCATGTTGGCCGCGTTGGATTTCAGGTCGGTCCATATGTTTTTATACCCCTACAATGCCTTCAACTCAATCTTCTGTTCCGATTTAAATATTTTACATAATCATGTCGTTAAACATTGATTTTCCATTGATGCTGTCGCTAACTTTGGTTACGTGTCAAAGGTTTAATATTATCAATTAGAACGATGACATAAGTGATGGCAAAACAATAATTATTATTCTTGTTTTGCTAATATGCACATGGCTTGCGTTTTTTACATATTATTAAAAAGTAAGGGGCCATCTTTTCATGGTGCCCTGAAACTTGACATATCTACATTGTTTACAACATTCTTTCTTTGAAAATCTCTTTAATTTATATTATAAAAGATGCTAGGTCAGGGTATCTTGATACCCTTATAACCGGTCACAAATGTGGCAGTGTGTTAAGTAAACAAACATGGCCAATTTTGCGGGCCACACATTTTCAACAAAGTCGTTTTTGGTAATATTTTAAAATTTAACAATAATGATATTTTGCAGTTGCTTATATTTACAGAAGTAGGATTTATTGCTTGATTATGGTTAAGAAGTAAGATGTAAACAGTTCTGGTCAAAAGATACAGGCATATCATCTTTAAATAATAGAATCTTGCAAGTAAGGAATCGATTGAATAAACATTTTAACTTGGTATTACAGTAACTTATATCGTTTTGGCATGAATGGTTCTTCATTTAAATATGTGCTTAAAACACTGTTTTAAAAGTTCATCATTTGAATGCAAGTCTTGTTTATTGTAAAGCGTGGATTACAGCAATTGTAACTATGGTAACCTTAATTTAATGAGTTTCTGTTAAATGTGTAATTAATGTGGTCGTTCACATGTGGATGGTAAACATGATATGGTATTTGCTGTGATGAAAAAAAAAAAACTTTGACATATGAGAAAAGTAATTCGCATAAAAAGATAACTAAATTTCATACAACGGTGTTTGCTCTAAACAAATTACGTCTGGCAAATAAAGTAAATACGCACATATGTATTTAAGCTTCATTCGCGACAACGACCAACTGTAATAACAATCCAAACAATTCGATATTATAAGACGACGTATGTTGTGGAAATAATTAGTTACATGTTGCAGATTTATTAATAGTAAGTCTTTGCTTGTGTTTAACTTTATGTTTTATTTTTTCAAGACTGGAGTGACGAGGATGACGTCTCTGGCACGGAAGTAGAGGCGGACGAAGATAAGCGCGGGCGGAGACACTTAAATGAGGAGCTCGTTAAGAAGAACGCGCGACATGAACACGACTCAGGGGCACACAGCGACGAAAATGAAAGCTTTATATAACATAGTGTCATATTCTGCTTAAAAACACGCGAATTCATCTTAAATATCATTATTCTTATCTCTCATATATATTTTTATCACATGTACGATGTACAATGTTAAATGTGCTTACCGATTAAACAATGTATAGTGAGCCAGTGAGCAACTTCAACCTGTATAAGTGCGGACAATGAAAAACGACAAAGTTAGTTTGTTTCATAGTAATGTATGGTCTGAGATTCTGTCTAAAAGCACTGAGAAAGAGAGGAGTCTCGATAGAATTGACGTAGACACAGTATAAACAGGTGAACCTTGTTTTGTCATCTTTAACATGTAAAATAAACTATTCATTTGTTTAGTTCTGTTCATTTTGTGATTCGTAAGTGAGACTTTCAGCGATATAGTCTTTATACTTTATACTTTTTGGTTGCCAATGGCGACGATAATATTTCAACAACAATGAACTTTTGTGAAACCTTAGATAATTAAAACTTGTAATATCGATTGTTAGATTTATAATAACACGCCTTTTGATTTTATCCGATTTAACTGGTTTATATGCCAAGCGTATACCAAATAAAATGAAAGGATACAAACTAGAGTTGTGCATGTCGGAAACTTACTTACAATGTACAATGTCTTTCAGTTACTGGAGAAGTAGTTACATCCATTATTTTATTCACAATTGACAACGAGATAAAAACAATAGTATGTAACTGATAGAAAAGCAACATAAACAGTTAGATTATAAAAAGAAATTAGAAATTGATAAATAATTACTTCGTGGTGGGCAAATAACTATACCATTTCACAAAGTCATTTGACATACATCACATAATTATAATAAATAACCCTTTTGACCAAGAATAATGTAAGCATTGTTATCGAGACCAACAAATATGATTTACATGTTCTACCAATTAAATGAAGCTTGTTAAAGAAAAAGCAAACCGATTCTAAAACATAAAATATTGTACATGTATTAGGCTTTATTTCGCAAGAAAAACGGAGAAAGTTAAAATCATAGAAATAACAATCGGTAGTTATTTACAATATACATCGTTCGACACCAACAACACTTATAATATTCTAAGTTGACATAAAAAAGAAATATTTTAACAATATGTTGATCTAAATTTCCAAAGAAGTGGCATTATTTTATATATTTAGTGTGCGCATACGTTTACTTCTTTTTTCTTTGACCATAACAAACTTACAACAGGGTCTGACAAACAATGTTTAAAGGGGCATTGTCTGATCTTTTTATCAGCTATTTATCAGCTATTTATTGAATATTTTAATATCAAGTAGTATTTTATCGTCAAAAAGAATGAAATAATAACATAATACCGAAACATATTGCAAAATACGCCAAGAAATATTATTCAGGATAATTACCGAATTAGTTGATGATTGCCCATAAATCTCGGTTATTGCAGATTAGATGGTGT
>Ga0224511_10001553_pt1 | contig 14088 bp, 6 predicted proteins | sample SF_May12_sed_USG_2_FD_169988 | JGI IMG/M metagenome (GOLD analysis project Ga0224511, IMG submission 169988) | Sediment microbial communities from San Francisco Bay, California, United States - SF_May12_sed_USGS_8_1 | ecosystem: Environmental > Aquatic > Marine > Sediment | place: USA...
AAAACCGGAAAAGGAAGTTTGCTTAATACGATTATGCGTACCAGGGAATAACAATGCATCAGTAAGGTAAAGTAATCCAGGTGTATCCGAGAATAGACGATATTCGGAAATACCCGACACCGCTCTAATGATAATTTTATAATCTGCAATTTCACATTTACTCAGTACATAATTTTTTTTGTGTGTATTGTTTACCTGATTTAAGAATGTTGATTAATCAGTGCGACATTGATTTACATACAAAAAAGAACATTATGCGCTAAAATAATAATACAATAAAAATAGAAAAAATCTACCTAAATTAAAATATTTTGTTTAAATTAACTGACCTTTAACTGAAATTATGATTTTTTCCCGCAAAGTTTGATTTATCAGCAATTTAACACACACGTGAATGAGAAAACTAAATTAGTATGAGAAATAATATTTGGTAAATTAAAAAAAGAGTTCATTATGCATTTATAAATTCAAAAGTTAAGAACTGATGCTCATTATATGCATTAAACAAACAGTTTTCACATTCTATAAAGGCTGCTGCTAAGACCTTTTCCTTGTATTACAACGTACAAGTTTATTTATTTAGCATACACTCACTCCATGACATACATGGCATTATGAGCATTATATACAAACAAGTCATATGTATATACATAGAGATAACTCCAAAAGTTTTGTTTCATGCTATTTTCCGAGAACTACATGTATGATGCTACAGTAGTCTCCCTTTGTTTGATAATTAATCTCTGCCAGCTGTGGAATATATGGCTCCAGAATTTCCAGGTTTCAGTTATTTCATCTCCACTAGTTGTCGGTGTTAGGAGTTGCTGTGAGCTTTATGGGATTTTAACTCGGGTGGCTGAACTGAATCAAGGTATTTTTTTAGTCTCATTGATGAATTATCCATAGAACTTGTGTACTCAAACACATTTATTTTTGTATCCTCAAAACTAAAATAACTACTAGTTGCAGATTATTGTGCATAACAAATATGATTAACAGTACAAAAGTTGTAAACAGGTAGACTTATGAATTTGATACTATCTGTAGAGATTTAAATTTTTGAAACACAAAGAAGGAGGTTGGTTAAGTTAATTTATTTTTTACATAATTCGATACATTACAAATTAAATTGAAAATAACTGTTGATAAGTAGCGTTTTTCTCTGTGAGTAGTTTAAGTAGTTTAATGACATGAACAAGAACCAGACTCCTGTCGCTCAGCAGACTGTGTTTCTGTCATGACCATCCGCCATTGATCACTGGGTTCTGTTTTTGTGATTTGTTTGAATTATTTATTTGCTGCCATCTATATGGCATTACTGTTTAGTGTCTAAGTCTTCATTCTATGTTTATTTTTTTCTGTTGACATAATTATTTGACAGTGCTATTTATTTATTCATACATGTACTTGCTGACATGTACTTGCTAGTTTTTGCCATTGAAGCTATATAGTTAGTTGGCCCTAAGATCATAAAGATCAAAGTCATAGTACCATTCTTATCTAGAATGCCATGATATAAAGTGGCCTGGGTTGGTGTATCATAATATTCAGAGCAGGGAGCATAAATTCACACACCCCATGTCAGGATTGTCGGTGGTAGTAGTGAATCTTTATCTTGAAAATCTGATGTATAGATTGATGGGCTGTTTATGTGTGTACATGATCATGCCAAGTTTCAGTAACCTCTTGCCCAGCCTGGCAGGTGGTTTCCTACTGATAAGCCCAAGCTCACTCCCCTTCCTTCTCTGAAGAGAATTTATATTCATGGACCTAATGAATTTATGAGGGATGGGGTAATTTTTTCATGCCACAAATGCTGTTTAGGGTTTTGGGATAGTTGTACATGCTAAACACATCACCAGGTAATTCCCTGTGTATATTTTCCTGGGTTTGAGGCAAACATGTTGTCAATGTTTGATACATGTAGTTTGTAGGAGTTTTAGGTGCTAGAGTTGTTGCTGGTAACTTAAATAGAAAAAAAAACTATTCAAATGACAATTTGATGCAGGTGGCAGCAGAAAGAATAAATAGTTTAGGCATATTGTTTGATTTTGTGTGTGTAATATCATGTTGATAAAAGAAGTTTGTACTTATTTTCTGCCATCAAGAAGCTATAAGGTAGAATGACATGCAGTTAGCATATTTCATTTCCCATTCATTGAGAAAATGAATTGCTTTTCAAACCTAGCAAAAGTTGAATGTTTGGGTCCTAGACACATGATTATTTCATTTGTATGCAATGAGTTTGCCTTCACTGTCAGATGGTTAATTTGCCTGAGGTTTTGTGCTTTTTTGGTGCAAATTGCTTTACCAGGATTAGAATAATGGGGATGCTTTATCCTGTACATTTCTTTTCAGGTAAAAGTACTAGTTTTGTGACAAAAGTGTCAGCAGACATCTATCTATTTCACTAATTACGCAATGAAAATAGAATAAAAAGTTTTATTTTTGTCGACCTCAATTTTAAAAATTACACCATTTTCTTCAAACTGAGTACAGCTGAACCTCGTTTATTCGAAGTCATCGGGACCGCGTCAAATTCTTCGAAATACTGAGGCTTCGAATTAACGAATTACTAACATCCATGTTTACCTACCAAAACTATTTTGAGTTGTAAAAAGTATGTTAAACCAATGTAGTCTGAAGGCGAAAAAGTTATATGATAAGTAAAGAACGGCAAGTTTTATTAATTTATTAATAAATACAGTTTATAGATGTTTCTAGCAGATGACAATTTTGTTTGTGACAATTTTAGTAACGCTTTCGTACAGAACCAGATGACGTAGAATGTACAACTGATATCGATACGTTAAAGTGAACGTCTTTTATACAACCCTGACACTTTACTCAAAATATTCGCTAATTTTATGACACGAGAATTTTTCACACACCAACCCGGGATAAACAAACAACACAATACCACAAAGCTTACCCAAGCTTGTTAATTGGGTGTCACTGCATATGTGCGAAAACAATCTTAAGATGTAAAAGTGTTGTCTGCGCCAATCAACTAGGTGCTAAATTACACTTCGATTCAAAAATGACTTCATGTGTTGAAAACATGAATTTCGGACCGAGATTTTTCGATTCGAAATACCGAAAAATTCGGATGTTTCAATTCGGTTCAACGAGTTATTTTTATATTAAAATAAGAAGGATAATAAACGGGACTGGACAAAACACTTCGAAATACTAAATAATTCGGATAAACGGTGTTCGGATCAACGGTGTTCGGATCAACGAGGTTCAGCTGTACATGTATTGCTGTTGGTGGGGATTATTTATCTCTGAATGCACTCTGAAGTTTCCATTAAATTTTTCACATTTTCATATTGATTGATGCACCAGATAGTCACAATTTTGACAGATGGCTCTCAAAACAGATAAGATAAACTCATCAGAGTTTTCTATAAACCAGAGCATTGAGGGTTTATGTGGAAATGAGGCCTGGCATTCTTGGCATTGTTTGACTGATCTGGATATACACGGCTGGGCCTCTGTGTATAAACTGTGTCTGGTTTCTGAGTCTGCTGGGATTTTAGGGCTCTGTGATTTTAATAGTGTTACTTATACCATCATTAGTCTGAAAGGAAAAATTAGTTTGCCTGCCATGATCTTACAAGAACATTAGCACTGGTAGATAAGGAAATAGTCCGAAATACATACTTTCATTTTTCCTTATTGCTAGTCTTCCATTTTTGGAAACATATTTCTGCCAATACTTGCTTGTCTAAACAAGAAAAAAACATCATTGAATTTTTTATATGTATCTATGACATGAGAAACAAATATATTTTTAACAAAAGCCTGATGTCAAGATCTTTGACAGAGCTAAGGTCTCTAGAACTGAAGTGCTTCTCAAGAAATGGCTTTATGCTACTTGATTATTTAAGTGTTTTGACTTGAAAAAAAGTAATGCTTTAATTGCCAACATCCTGTATACAACAAAAAAGAGAGCAAACATCAAACATGAGAACACAAGTTGTCACCATGTTCATTCATGTTCTGTTTTATTAGGCCAAAAAATATATTAATACATGTAGGTGTGTTTCAGATAACCCAATCTTGCCTAGAAAATGACAGTACATTGTAACTATAGTGTTTTGTGCTTTAGTGAGTTTTTTTCTCTCCAATTTTAAGCCTTAAAGACATAATTTTGTAGTAAAATTGGAAGACAAATAAAAATGAATCCTGAACCTAGTTTTTTTCAAGTGGTTGCCTAAAACATATATATTATTTTTTAGGTCTTATTTGCTAGAACTTCTTTGTGCACAGTCTCTCCGTGGGAAATATTTAGAGTGTATAATAGAATGTGGAATGTAGATATGTACTAAGCTGTCAGTACCAATACTTGCAACTGTCATGGTACAAGATGTTTGATGTCAACAAACACTGCAAGCATTTCCTTGTAGTATACACCTCATTAGATATTACTTATGACTAGCATGCAAAATACTGATCTTTAATTCATACCCAAGCCATCATGTTATCAAACAGATGAACAGAAATCACACATCAAAGTGTTTATATTATGTGTAAAAACCCAAGAATGCCTCAAAACAAGTGTTGGCAGCTTCAGGTCAGACTGACCCTTAGAGAGAGAAACAGGTTACTGACACCGCCAATTACCCTAATGAGGTCCAGGCATGGCTGGGGGTAATGGCTGCCAACATGCAGGCTATGTTTTGGTGTTTGTTTGTAAGTCATCTGTAAGGCCTAAAGAAAACAAACATTTGATTATGGTCACTCATCAGGCTGATTGGTCTACCTCAGATGGGATGTTATGATGACCTAGCCAAAAACAAAAATGTCATTATGTTCTGGAAATACTGGTTATATTGACCTCAAATTATTTATTTGCTTAATTAGTCTGCAAAGAAATTTGACTTACCTTAGCATGTAAAAATGTAGAAAAATATATAGTCAGGTGTTATAATTAGAACCACTGGTTATAAAATATAATGTAAATTTATAATGTGATGCTTGAATTTTTATTTCAGGAAAGACAGTAATATTAGAGTATCATTTAAACAACTAATAAGCTAAACCTATAATCTTGTTGTTAAAATTATTATTGATTCAGTGCCTTCCAAGGTCCTGCATGATGAAATGATGTTGCTGCAGTGTTGAGTTTCATCCCACTGCACAGGGTGTCCTTTGTGAGTACAGGCGCTGTCCATGATCAGATCAAACCTGTGAACATCTGGCGGTGATAATGCTTGATTTCCCTACCAGCTATGTCAGGAATGTCTCCGACTGCATCAAACAGCCTATCAACCGTTTATTATTAAATACTGAATCAATGGTGTTATATTTCCTAATACAGAATGCTGGGATTTTTTTACATTCATACATTCTTGTATATCTGTGTCATGTGGGCAACTTTTGTATAAAACAAAATTATTTTATATTGTGCTATTAACTTCCTGCTCTGTGCTAGCAAGAGATTTCTCTAGCTCTTAACATGCTAAATTGCTTATTTCTAAGTGACATTTTATTGACTATTAGGTTTTTACACTGTCATGGCTGGTACCTTAATCAATATTTAGGGAATTTAGGAACTGCAACCCAAAATGGTTAATACTTCTCCTGACTTAGCAGCATTCTGAGTGGAATCAGACCTTTAAACAGTCTTAGACTCTGTTTAGTACTGTTCCTTTGAGAGGTTTGGTATTGGATTTGTCCTTCCTGAGGAAATGGGAGGCTATAATGTGTGTGACTTTGTGTGCTGGCAGTTTTTGGTGAGTCATTTCTTAGAAAAATTGTCATTTTTGGGTCAATAGTGCTCTGTTTGGAAGTCATGAATTACTCATTGGTGGTGTTCTAGAAAACTGTGACCTAAATTGGATTTTGTGTGAGAATTATTACATTTGGTTTATAAGAAATTGGAATATCGGATACACATAAATGTTTTGAATAAATAATAAATGTTTTTAACTAACAATAATTTCCTATTTACTAGAATTGTGTAACAATTTATTTTTCAGTAACCATTTAACTTTTGCAACTCTGAAATGATTGACTATATTTTTGGGAAAATGTTCTATCTTTAGAACAATAATACAGATTTTCTATTTCTAACTCCAAGGGTCATGACACATGTTGATTAAAACTATCTGCATATCTGTCATCAGCTGTCCAGTTTATCCCCCAGTGAGTGATAATTATCAGAAGAATATATCAATAGCTGTCCGTTTAATGGTTATTTATACTTTAGAGGAAGTAGCCATGCCAAAACAAATATTTTAATTGTGTAGGTGGATCACTATGAATTGTAGAGTATTTTTGAACCAAGAAAGCAATAATTCTAGGTTCTTATATTTTTTTCTGCCTTGATTTATTTTTTCTATAAAATATGATGTTCCTGTGGTGTAAATATAATGTTGTTGCTAGGTAACCAGTTTTTCAAACTTCAGGTTCAAATGTAACATTTTTAATTGGCTAAATTTTGGCATTGAAGACCTTATTTTCATCCTGGAATTCAATTTGCTGGGAGATGTTATCTTGATGTTTCCTGTCATGTAGACTGTGGGCTGATAAAACTGGAGCAAGCCTAGGGCGGCTTATCAGTTGGTGGCAGTTGCTTGCGCCATATTGTTTTGTAATAACATTTTTCTTTGATCCGGAAATTAATTTGTTGGAATGATTTTTTTGTGTGCAAAACTGGTTTAAAACCTAACTTGAGTTTCTCATGAAACTTCACAGGAATTGTCCTTGGGTGACCATTTACCAAAATTATCTTCTCTGGTGCCGAATTTTGCTTGAACTATATGTACATGTTTAAAATGACATACTTTGTAGTTAAAATGTTTTGAAAATGCAAATTTATTGTGATTGCTTTTCTTCTTGACCAAAAGGCCTAGGGTCCCCATGTTTCATTCAAAGCATTTTAGAGGTCCATTACAAAGATGTTTAAAATCTAGTGACCTTGAGGTCAAAAATGACCCTGGCCTAGAGGTCACAAGTTTATATTTAATTTTAAAACATATTTATCTTCAAATTAGTTCTTGTTTTATCCATCTGCATAGCATTTTACACTAGAAGCGTGAACTTCTCAGGTGAACAAACTTAGCTCACAGATACCTCCACCTGTTGTAGTGTTTTCATGTTTAAATTCAGCAATATTTTGAAGTCATGATACAATTTTGAAGATTCTTTTGCTTATGGGATCAGGTATGATTCAAAATAACTTTTATGAGATATTTGCACTGCTTATATTATTATCTTGGCTGCAAACAAGACCACACGAAACCATGATTTCTAGAGCTATCAGCAAAAATGGGGAGTCTAGGTTATTCTTGAAATTAATGGCAAACTTTGTTGTGATAGGTCTGATAATGCAGAAAGTGCTATAGGAGCATTTGTTTATTATTACGCCTAAGATAATTATTCCAAAGATTCCTTTAGGTTATATCTTTTCAAGCCACTTAAGCTACAAATATGTTTAAATGTTGGAATTGGCTCCAATATAATTATTATATGTGTGCAAATTCACCATTTTATGATAAGGCTGTTAATTTTACTTTGTTTTTAAATATTTTGTCTTTTTGACTATGATTATTGATGAAAGTAAATGAATATAAATTTCTTCAAGGAATCAATATATCCTATCTTAATACGAATGTTACTATATATAGTAACAAAATCAGTACCCTTTTAGGGTGTTTATGAGGCTAGCGAGGCGATTATCCGATTTTGGCCGGTCACGTGACCCGTATTAACTTTTCATAATCGCCGTCGTGCTTTTTCACGTGCCGTTAAGAGCAACAAGCTACGTCACTTGTGTTTAGAGCGGAGTTGAAAATGGCTGCCGATAATTCACAACAAACACTGTTTTATTTATTTATTGGAAAAGAAATAAGAATTCTCCTAATAAGTCAGACTGGCATAGTAATTATTTAACCGAAACATATTTTTAATAATTCGACAACAATGAACAGTCAAAATGATGACTATCTAAAGCACTCACCCCACTGGATTTATGCAGTTGGAATGCAGTAGGCCTACGTGGTCAAAACGGGAACAAAGAGTTTGAAAACTGTAATAGTCAATACACTTTGTTCACGCTGTCTGCACTTTCAAATAGCCTATATATCCGATCTTGCTCCGGTCCGGGTACTTCTCGCATTGAACCAGGTGACTCAATTCATTCATTTTTATCACAAACTGTTACAATTTTTCAATAAATACGACACCAATACCAACTGTAATAACTGTGTTTCAAAAACATGTTGTTTACTTACTTTTAACAAGCTTTTTATCTCATAAAACACATTTTACATCGAAAGTCGACTTTGTTTTTGTTTACATAGTTTAAAAGATGACGTCATTGATGACGGTTAAGATTTAACTAATCTCAGCTGTGTGAAATGCGGATTTTTTAAGGATTCACTTTTGGTTGTTTTATTGAAAATAACAACAACATTAAAAGGGCTTAAGACATTTTGATCGACAGGTATTTGATTTTGGAGTGCATTCGTATTAAAGACGTTAATAACTTGGTTGCTCGCCGCCATTATGAGATAATCGGCCTTCCAGCCTAATAATGTCCTTCGGGCCTCCGGCCCTCAGGCCATTATTAGGCTGTCAGGCCGATTATCTCACAATGGCGGCGAGCAACCAAGTATTAACCTCTTAGTAACAAGTTTGTGACAAGCTACATGTACTTCTACATTGCTTATGCAATTGGAATGAAACTTCACATGTATAACCTTCATAAAGTGTAGTTCTGCCTGGCATAATGTTGAAGCCCATGAGTGAACAACACATCCTGGAGTCCAGGGGCCGCATCTTTTTGCCAAGTGTTGGTGGTGGTATTATAGGCTGAATTCTGTGACAATAAAGCTCAAGTTGATGTAATGTTGTCATTGTTAAGCTTTACAGGGCCATTTGTCATGGTGCCCATAAACTTGACTTGTCCACATTGTTTACAACATTTTTTCTTTGAAAATCTCTTCCATTTATATTATAATATAATAACACATGCTCTCTGATAATATTGTATTTAAATGTTGTTTTACTTTTCTGTTGCAAGAAAGACATGAATGATGTTAATGTAATAAAAAATAATTAAGATTTATCTTTCCATATTCAATCTCTTTGAGAATATCTAATGGAATATCTAATAGAACTCAAAATTCAATTTAAAGACATATGGTGCACATCTTTTAAAAATAATGATACTTTTAGCATTTTATCATTTTACTTCTATTTCTGAGAAATTTACATCCTTTGTAACCAGTCAGTACACACTTAAATGATACAATTCACATATTGTGCTTCTAAATTCAATTGTATTACACTTAATTAGATATGTAATAATGTAACTGAAATACTAGACATTTTGTCAAAATACACAAGGCCAGAATTTACTGTACCTAAAGAATACTGATTAGCATGAAATGAGCTTCTTTTGTGCTCAGAATTTGATTGACTTTCTGGAAGAAAAAATATATAGGCTATTGAAAGCGGGGATCTGGTCTTACCAGAAGTGTTTAGCAGGGAAGTGTTTGTGCCAGGAGATTGGTGCTGGTTTTGGCTCAGTTTCTGTCAGTGACAGACCAACATGCTGAATGCTGTAATGAATGGAAGTGACTGATGCTAAGTTTATGTAACCGAAGTTTAGATGGTGTGGCTTTACTGGAGTTAATGTGTGGTCTGGAGCTGAATAGTTGATTGGATTTATTAATTATAATTATTGATTTAATTGTCATTTTATATTGCTATTTTGTTGAGTACTTGTAAAACTGTTAATGTACAGAAAAACAAAGAAGAATGTAAATATATGGATTGGCTCCGTTTTGGTGAGCAATAACTTATAAGAACTATATATATACATGTATTTCTCAGAGTTATGTTTTGGTCATGCCCAGGTGGGTCAATCAGTAGATGGCCAGACTGCCACTACAAGGATTGTTTGGTTCAATCTGCACCCATCTACTTAATTGAATGGTAATTTGATCATGAACTGACCAATCCCCCATATAACCTAGTCCGTGAATCAAGGGTGACAGTTACTGGCATTAGAATGTGCATAATTGGTACTACTTAATACATTGTAAGGTTGGCTGTGTTTGTCAGCCAAAGAGTGAATTTGTTTACTTATCTTGTATTATAACATTTTAGTGTTTTTGAGATGGTGTAAATGTAGCATACAAACAAATCAAACCAAGCCTTTAAGCTCTGGAGTCCTGGAACGTTTTCTTAGCAGAGCAAGCACATTTTGTGGGTTTTTCAAAACCATGCTTACATATTTGTTCTTCTTAAGCACCATAAAGAGAGGAATCAATTTTAAATGGTTACAGAAGTGGAAGTAAGTGTATTCAATTGTCATTTATTTACTTTTATGAGAACTTGAAATATTTTGCAATCTGTTATGCTTTGTTTTAAAGCTATGGGCATTGATTTGCACTTAAATTATACCTTTCTAGTTTGATGTCTCACATGGGAGCACAATTATCTCCTGCGAATGCCGTTTTCATTAAATGCACATCAATATTAAAACAATCATAAATTGCGGTATCTATATTACTTTTGTAGCTTACGAATGACAAAGTAAATCATATGTCTTAAATCAGTTGACAGTAAGTCGGCAGTTTGGACTGGAAGATTTCAAATAATTTCAATAACGATTTCTTGCCTAGATGGTGCATCAAACGCATACGGAATCTTCATCTGCCTTTAATTGCATCGGAACACTGCATTAAATATTACATTTTTGTGCAAGTGTTTTATTATTTAGAGCCATGGAAATAAAACATGAAAATGGAAATACTGAAACTAAGACTATGTTCATGTTATCAGACTGTGAAAGTGAAAATGCAAAGAATAATTCTGAGGGAGTAGCTAGTATCAACTGTAGGAAAGGACATGGTTTGAGCTCCGTGCATGTTACTCCAGTCGTTGAACCAACCAGCATTCTGCGGAATAGATGTGTGGGCGGTTTAAAGGAAATTAAGGAGGATAATGTGTCACGTGGTCATCCCCAGGGTGGGGACTTCATGGCCTCAGGACCCCAGGGTGGGGACTGTAGAGCCCAAGGGGCTGGACATGGTCCAAGACATACGGGGACCAGAACTGAAGAACCCTTTCAGCCAAAGGCCGTCACTGGTGCTAGCGTGAGCTACTGCATGAAGGAGGTTATACGGCCGGTTCGAATTCATCACCTGCACAAGCTAGAAAAGTAAGGTTTCGTTTTCTCATTTGATTTGGTCTGTTGTGTAAAAACTTACTGTCATAAGTGATCCTCTACCAACATACTAGATAAAATGTTTTGCTTGCTTGGATAACATTGTCCAAGAGATTCAGGTGAGTGTCCTGCAGCCCCTAGGGTTCTCTTGCTTAATTCATCACTATTATACACTATTATACATTCTTTCCCTCTGCCTGGCAAAACAGTGTTGCACAAAATGTTTATCTGCATGCCTTGCAAACATGCATTAAAAGCAAGTGATGGCATTGAATGTTCTCTGTTAAAAACACCAACTTATAAATTGTTGTTTACTGGCCATTTGGGAAAAAAATCCTGACATTGAAACTTAATTATGATGTTGAAATTCCTTGTAGAGAAAACTGTTGTGCACAGAATTTTTGCTAATTAGTTTTTCAGGAAATAAATGTTAAAGGTTTTCATATTATCTTGATTCTTTATATAATTATTATCCTTTTGAAACCTTATGTTTAGTTCTAGGAAGATAAACCATTCTTAGACATTACCTAATTGATATCATCACATTAATTTTACTAGTGATGTGCCTAATACTTAGGCATAAAAAAGTTTTTTGTTTCCACTAACCCGACAGACCCTATTGTTTAGTGCCGACCCTAAACCTTTTTTGTGTTCGTCGACGATTTAAGAGCAAAAAAATTTGATTTTCGGTATGAGAAAGGTATGTTTTACGCTCTAATCTACTAATTTTAAGTTTACATACATGTATATATTTTGTCAAACTCCAGATGAATATGTGTTCCTAGTATTATTAAACCTTTGATGCAGTGTTCTCACATTTATAATTGACTAATGGTTTAACGGTAAAAAAAGGTTAATAAAAAGTTTTGCCTACCTACCATACCTATTTTGTTGCCTAGGACATGTTTAAAGGTTTCATTGAATTATTCAGGCAACTCTTAACACAAGGTCAATGATTTAAAATGTACAAAGCCTTTCACAAAATTTATAAATACTTTTAAGACATGAGCAAATACAGCAAAATTGCTTTCCATAAAGTATGAGTCTATTATAACCCCTAAATCTTCGTTATGAGTGCCTTAAACAAGACACTATATCATTTACAAAAGTAAATTTACAAAAAGGTTTTTAAATTGAGTAAAAACAATGTCAATTTAGCAAGAAAAAGAATTATCTTAAAAAAAGCTGATTTTTTGTTGTAGTTGTTGTCTTCAATACAGTTTTCTAATTCCCATATATTAGAACACAATTTGATTATAGCACATTCATATTTCTTTGTGATATATAATATTGCAATACAATATTAAAACACAACAAAAGAAACAGATTCAATCACTTCTAACTGCATAATAAGTTCATTCTTGGGGAGCTCTTTTGATAGCATTAAAGCTAATAAACCTAAGCAATTGATAGACAGCCTTTCATTATAATTGTATGGTTTTAGAAAATATAATTTCGTTGATGGAAAATCATTCTAAATTATCTCCCTGACATAACCTCAAAAGCACTAAGTAAACTACAAGAAATATAGTTTTCTTTATTCTAGTCATGCAGACATTAATTTGTTTCTGCACACTTTGAAATGAATTGCTGTTTTGATTTTAAGCTGTAAATCACAAAATTTCTGAAACCGTTCAAAAATAGTTTTTTAAGCTCAACTGAGGAGAAAGAGCTCAGATTGTGACTTAACAATTGGGACTTATATGGTCTTTGATGGTTGTCATCAGCTGTGCATCTCTCTAAAACCATTCACTGGATTTTGATTCATAGTAATGATCCTTAGTTAGTCCTCACTGGGTACAATCAAAGGGTCACAGATTGTGGTTCTCAACGAAGACATGTTGTTGTTACTCAACGAAAACTCATATAAATAGCGTGATCCTAATCCTCAAATTGAATTTGACTTCGTTGAGAAACATATACATTAAAATGTGTATGGTGCTCAACGAAGACCACTTTTAATGTATATGTTCTCAGGATCCTCGGGGACCTCTTGTTTTGAAGAAGACACAGATTAAGATGGAATGTTTAGAATGTTAAAAAATACTCCCAACAACATATTTTTGAAATAAATATCTAACATAAAGCAGCTCTAAAGTTTCAATTTGATATAAATCAAATGTTCTGTGGTTAATTTACTTGATTTATATGGTAAAATGAAATTATGAAATGATTTTGTCTGGTAACTACCATCTTTGTCTTTTGGGATTTATTGTCAAAATACTGCAGATATCCATGGTGCCAAACGCAATAATGCTGCTTGGTTACAAGCAGTATTAATTTCCTTTGCATTATTATAGTTTAGGGTTTCTCTTGAAAAAATTGTCTTTGCTTTTAAATGAATAAATGTTATCTGGAAATGGTTCACACATGTTTTAGATTATAACTGAAATATTACAACAGATAAATAAAACAAACAATGAAACAAGTTATGCATATATACTTCATTAAAAATATTTCAATTATAATGGCTGGATTTAGGAGGCTTGACTTCAGATATTCTGGATCAACATCCGTGTACAAGTATTTCCTACACCTTTGAGGTTAGGCATAAAAAAAGTTATTTGTTTCCACTAACTCGACCACTCTTTTTTTGTGCCGAGTCTAACATTTTTTTGGTGTTCGTCGACGATTTTACTGAGAAAATACTAATGGTATACAAAATCTTAATGTTTAGGTATCTCACTTTAAATAAATATTGTTTTCTCAGAAAATAGTTTTAAAAATTGTTTTAAGCGTTTGATCCCATCATTTTTTTCTGCCCACACCAAACTCGCAAGCTTAATTAAGGTTGCAGCAAGGTTGTGGCAAGATTGCAATTAAGTGAGTCGCAATCTTATTTAAGCATGCAGCTTGATTGCGAAAGGTACATTCGCAATCTTAAAAGTAAGCATGCGCAC
>Ga0224511_10001554_pt1 | contig 14082 bp, 9 predicted proteins | sample SF_May12_sed_USG_2_FD_169988 | JGI IMG/M metagenome (GOLD analysis project Ga0224511, IMG submission 169988) | Sediment microbial communities from San Francisco Bay, California, United States - SF_May12_sed_USGS_8_1 | ecosystem: Environmental > Aquatic > Marine > Sediment | place: USA...
AACCTGCCTAATATTATTCATTTTTTTGTATTTAACTTTATAATTTTAATTTATATCCAGAACCTTTTATCTCACTATTTTCTTTGAAATAAAGTGTGTTCTTAAAAGACATAAAAACTATTTTGGGTCATAGTTGTCACTTCTTCCTTAATGAGTTTACTATATGTGAGGTCCATGTGTGATATCTTAGTGACAATGTTTTATATATATTCTGGACTCATATAAACAACATAGCTCGCATTTAGATTAATTGTTATTACCTAAGAATCTCAGCTTTCAAATACTGCCCATTATTTTTCTTGGGCACCTTAAACATTGCCTATGGGTGGTCTCGTAATGTTTTGAAGAAAAAAATATACAAAAATAAAAATGCTCTTCACGAAATCATTAGGCCACATAAAAGGTAGCCTGTTGGTCTTTGTTAGATTCTTATTGGTAGATAAAACTATCTGTCTTGTCATTTTTCGTTACTGAGCCAATTTTTGACAATTACCATTGAGAAGTTTTTGCCGGCAGATTAATGCATGCTGTTACCACTTGTACTATGTTGTGGTATCTGGTGGGACTTTGATTTAGGGTAATGGTCGTATTTAATTGTCAGGCATTTTAAATGCTCTACTTTCAGTGGTTGTCTAGAAATGGGCTCTTTTTTCTTCAAAACTTTCATTTACTGGAAACAAAATGTTTTGTGAATATAGGCCTAACCAGATTCGACCAAACAGTGCTGTGTTGAACCTCTTCAGTAATAGGTAAAAGTGTTACATCAAATGCGCTTTAAGGTGGCAGACAGTCTGTCTCAATGCACAGTGACTGGGCAATTCCAGCTTGCGCCAACAAAGACTCAAAATAAATGAAAATCAAATCTGTCTGCTTCAGCCTCTTGTCTTTGGATAAGCAGTCAGTTGTTTATAAATAAGACATCTCAAGATTAATGACAAGATTCTGAAAAGATATAAACCTCCCATTCAATAAATTGTTCATGGTATGCTCATATCGGGGAATATTTTCCTATATAGATGTTTCTGGTATGTAAGAGTCACGGGAGCGGGAATTCATTACAGCCGTATTTGCATGGCAAATCTGTCCCCTGTGTGACTGCATTTCTTGGTTGGTCTGATGAACATCGCGGGGTGATGACAGTGGAATCGCTTTATTTCTCAATTTTAGAAAATAATGTCTGTATAAACAAACTATTTTTGGAGAAAATGCCTTGACCTTACTGAGGCATTGTGGAAGGTGATCTCTAGTTGATCTGTCCCATGTAAAAGTTGACGACAAAACTGGACCTCCCATACAATGCCTTTATGTAGATGCATTATGTTGTGTTGTTTTAATAATATAAATTCAAATTGAAGGGCCCCATTGTTATATTTATTCAACAATTTGTATATTTAATGTTATTTAGCTTATTTGTAAATTTAACTTTTTTCTGTCCTCCTTCTAAACACAAATTCATCACATCATTATAAGCTTTTCAATCCAGCGTTTTTGCACAGCATGATGTGGTATTTGACAACATGCAGAGCAATCTTTTGTATGCTGTTGTTTAGATGTGAAAATATGAAACTCAGAGGATCATACAGGCAATAACATCTTATTTCTGAAGCTTAACAATAATCATGAGGCAATGCTTGGGTTCTGATATTGATTTCAGGTTTAACAAATGATTTCCCCTTTTGCAAAAGCAGTGCAGTCATAATAACAGCCCCTTGGACTAAGTATCGGCTTTGGGTCTCACAGGCAATGCTGAGTCCTTCACTCCAGGCGACAAAGTAACCAGAAAAATATCCGCTTTAGGTATAAAGGGGGATGGCTAATGTATCCGTGGTATCTTTGGCTTGTAGCTTTGTTTTAGTAACATAGGAACTGACATGGAATGCGTAACTTAGACTTGGGAAACTCAGTGCTGCAATTTTTGTGGACTGCATTTTGGTATATTTGAGATGGTAACAGTGTTTGGACCCGTATTGATACATGGTTGAGTGTTATCGGATATCGTTGATGAAATCGGTTGCAGAATGTCGACTTTCAGAAAATCAACACTATCACTGACCAAGTAGGTAATTAATCATGATTTGCAGTTAATAATGGATGTATTTATGGGGCATTTCAGGCTCTGCATTTCAATAATCACCCTTCTTAATAGGCTGCGGTTGCATTGTGTTGGTTCTGTAATTAGGTGTTATACAATATTTTGTTTGCTGGTACTGAGCGTGATCTCAGTTTAAGGTCATGAAATTTATTCAAATTCTAGCATGATAATTGATGTTTTTGAGTTTTTGTAAACACACTTTTTTTCATCGAAATTGTTTTTCGCAAGGTCAACAGGTAAGGGGGCAAGGCGTAAAAAAGATATACCCTTCCAAAAAAGAAAATCTATGTTAACATTTTCTCTTCTGTGAAGAAGGTGTGACTGCATGTTATATGAAATTATCTGTAACAAAAAGACCAATAATTCAGTGTTGTATTTTTTGTTTGCTCCCCCCAAAATGTCTTTTATTCAGAGCATAATCTTTTCAGTGTTGCATCAATCAATTCCATTGACGGATATTTCCTTAAAAACCTTTGATGCATGTTAATTGAAACATTTTTTCATCGAATTCCTTAATCTTTAGATTTGTATTGAGGTCTGTATATATTGCAGTCATATTTGGATCATATATTATGAATGAGCATGATTGTGGAAATTAATTTTGTGCGATTCAAATTCAGCTCAAAGGCCTGTATAGATAGTTTTATGTCGACTTTGAATAGGCTTTCAATAAGGCGAGACATCACCACTTCGTCTGACCATAATCACATCAATATGTAAAATTCTGCCTTCCATATATTGCAGGGATATTAAAAACATGCTTATGAATGAAATAACTGGTTAAATTTAATATAAAGGCAGGCACAGCAATGGAAAGGTTATTTAGGTGTTAGACAAGGCTTCCAACTGTGCCCCTTTCTCTCTACCATACTTAGACGTTCATTGAGAAGGTGCTAGATGTGTGAGTTTGTGCCAGATACATCAGTCCTTCAAAAACACAAAATAAACATCAGCGATATTGATAGTATTGATGAATGGTGGAAGCACAAGTTGGTCTGGAAACAGTGGAAACAGCTGGCCGTGTTATAGTCCCTTCTCAGTGTTGGTCCCTACTTCAAGTCTGTACCAAGTCTAGGGTGCACTTCTGTAGGTTCAAGAGTTGTTTTCAGTTCGTTATAATTTTAGCCCTATATTTGGCCTGTTTTTGTCTGTTAGCTGGCTGACTTCCATATCTGTATAAGGAATGGCTGTTTACAGAACCTCCCCTTTCCCAAGACCCATGAATGATGTGTTTTATTGCTGATATAATGCTTCTTTACCCCCACGATTCCAGTATTCTTTTGATGCTGTACCTAGAGACCTTTGGAGGTTGGTTTTGTGACCTTTACAATAGTGTGAATCTAGGGGTGGTGAAAATGATGATTAGGGTGTTGTTGGTGTTGTTGTTGGTGGTGGTAGTGGTGGTGTTGGTGGTGTTGTTGGTGGTAGTGGTGTTGGTGATGATGGTGGTGGTGGTGGTGATGATGATGATGATGATGATGATGATGATGATGATGATGATGATGATGATGATGATGATGATGATGATAAAACTTTTATCACCATCTTACCAGTTCATTCAAAGAGCTCTGTTATAATTACAATTAAAGCTAAGAAGATAAAGATTAGAGATCAGCAGCACATTGTCATGTTTAATAATTTTTACAATCTGTGTTGTTTAATCTGCCCTGATTGCAATTAATGTAAAGAAACAACCTGCTAGACAAACAGAAATGTGGACAAGACAATTGTCTGTTGACTGAAGGATAAGTCAATGGGCTGGATTGGTTTCTATTTTGATACCTGATTGAGTAAGAATTAGGGAAGACTTAGGGTTCATTATCTTCTATTGAAGTCATGATTGGCTTTTACTTAAGGAGATGAGATTAAAGTCAAGAGCTTTACTTTCATTTTCATCCTTTCCCTGATAATTCTGGTGGTTTTGACACTGTCTGCCAGTTGTTGACATTTTTAGAAACACTTTTTGATAATGATTGGTACAAGTATGTGGGATATGAAAATGATGTCTGAAATTATGTTGGACAAAGTTAATCATAGTTGCTGTCAAAATTGTTATTGCATTCATTGCGGATGTCATAAAAACAATATTTTTGTCAAAACTTTGATAGTATCTAAATGTAAATCAGTGTAAACAATGATGGGTTTAATTCTGGACAGTTAAATTCATTTACCTTATCAATTAATTAAAATTGACACTTGACCTTTTGGCCGGAGGGGCCGAATGTCATAGTAAGTGTGAAAAAAGTTTACCGTCATTAGACCTTAAGGGCTGAAATTAAATGTGTGTATTGAGGAGATCAGTGTTGAACCATGATAAGATCATAGGATGTCACTTCTGGTTATAAAGTGAAAACAGATAGGAGAACTATAATTTCACTATGTGATGACTGTTTAGCCATTGTGCTGTGAAAATTGCGAGGTAGCAGCTAGCAATCCAATGTTTGAACTCTAATTGTTAAATTCAATTTTCAATGTGATAAGTGTAGACTGCTCCTTTTATTGGCGTGTTTGCTTTGATTTTGTTATTTACCCAATTTCTGTCAAGGGCAAACATTACGAATCATGATTTCAGAGTAGTAGTGGTATTATAGAGGACTCGATCTAAGGTAGCACTAAATTGTGTGCGATTATGGCTTATATTTGAAGTGTGCGTAAAATTTAACAGGGTTTAAACAGGATTGAAATGTGCAGAGGAATAGCAAAGTGAGAATTTACGACTAGGGACTTGTCTGTGTGGCTTTATTGAAGCCTTTATGTGGTATCGAAGAGAAGGACTCTACATTTAATGAAAGAGTTTAAACTTGAAGGCTCATTACTGTTAACCCAGGTACAGTGTGCGGACCTATCGTGCTATATATGGGAAATGGTTTATAATGAAATGAATTATAAACTGTTTACAAAATGACAAACCTTGTTTGCTTTTTCGAGAGGGGTTATGAATAAATTGTAGTGGTAGATCTATATATTTTGGATTTATTTATGATTTTTTGCATTTGATTTTGAGAATCAGAAGGATTTACTAAAGAAGAGGGACATAGAACTGGAAGTTTACGGGAGTTTTTTGGGAGTAAAGAAGACTTCTGAATTGGATTGTTGACACAGGCTTGTGTGAGCAAAAGTACATAATGATTAGCTGAATGGCGTAAAAATGAACAATAACGCTTATTGATGTAAAAAGGATATTTCTTATTTTTTATCTACTCCCTAAAAATTGTGGACCTAAAAATTTGCAAAGATGGTGGTTAAAACCTCAGGCTGGAGCCTAGTGTATAAAGAAAGTTTGAAATTGGATGTTTGCCTAAAAAAGGTAGGCTTTTGTTGCAGATTTAAAAAACATTTTTGCATTGTTTGTTGTTGGTGGAATTTATACACTGAGACTTGACTTGATTGAACATGCACAGTTTTTAGTTTCTGGTTTAATTGGTTATAAATTTTTTAAAAAATGGCAAAAAGTATATGTTTTAGGGTGATAAATATTTATAATATGTTTTTTGCATTTACAAGTACATTTGTATATATTTGCTAAAACTGTACAGTGTTCTAGAGTTTGATGCTATATTCAATTTGTTTATATTTTAAGTTTGACATACTTTCTTACTTTATTCACATTTTTTACTGTTAAAACTGCACTTGCAGTGGCCAGTTTTATTTTTCTTGAAAATAGGTCACTTTGTCATAAAATGCAACATAAAAGTTCATATTTCTCGAACTGCTTAAAAAATTTGATTAATCTCAGGTATAATTTTCAACATGAATTCAGTGCATACACCCATGCAATGAAAACAGCCAAATATTACCACGCATGAGTAAGTGCTAGCGTAAATATTGTGTTACTCATTGGGTTCTTTATATATGTTTGATATGCAAATTAGAGCATCAAGCTGTTGAAAATGCATTTTGGTAAAATTGAGAACTGTATAAATCATAATTTGTATTGATCATAAGTGTAACCTGTGGTACAATGTATGATGAATTATAGTCGTTAATTTTTCAAACAGTATTCTTTTGTTTTCCCAATCCTCAGGTACCATCAGTTTATTATTGATGTTTAATTGTCATGATTACACCACCATCAGATATCGCTAGGTTTTTGAGCATAAATTATAAACATGAAAGGGGCAGATTTCATTCGTAGCCTGGGACTTTGTTTTTGTGTGTGTTTTTTGTGTGTATTTGTGGGTTATGCGATCACTTCAAAGAGATCAAGTGTGGGACATGTTAGCCCAATTTCCATAAACATCAGAAGCTGTTATGCGTTAATTGTTATGCGTACATATATGATTACCATCCTTATCATCTTTATAGCAATGATTATGACAGAACTGTCCGTGTAATAAACATTATTTTTCCCATTACCATACCATTATTCAGCAAAATAATGTCAATATATGCTTGTAGGTCGCATTCATTGATAACTATGATATTTCTGTACAGGCAATGTTTAAAACCAACTAAATATAATTCCGTACAATTTGCACCATGTTTGGTAATCCAGCTTGCACTGGAGTGTCTGTATGACACCCAGCTATCAGGATTTTATTGGTTTCTCCCTAAACTAATCATGTTTAAACAAGTGTCAAATGCTCATTACCTCTGATACCCCATGTAACCTCAACCCCAGGGGTCCCCTTATATTGTGCTGTAATGGCCCTTATGGTTACATTGTTATGGCCCTTGAAATGCTGGAGCCATAATCATGTACACAGTTATGGCCCTTGAAATACTGGAGCCATAATCATGTACACAGTTATGGCCCTTGAAATACTGGAGCCATAATCATGTACACAGTTATGGCCCTTGAAATGCTGGAGCCATAATCATGTACACAGTTATGGCCCTTGAAATGCTGGAGCCATAATCATGTACACAGTTATGGCCCTTGAAATACTGGAGCCATAATCATGTACACAGTTATGGCCCTTGAAATGCCAAGAGTGATAATCCTCACAATAGGGGACACTAATAATGATGCATGATGTGTGGAGTTTTTGCCCTTGTAATGATAGTGTTTTGGCCCTTTATCTACAATGTATGTGTCACATTTGTCTCTGTATATACCTATTATATAAATCATTTATTTAATGAGTCTTCTTAAGCCAAGGACACCTCCACAAGATTATTTAAATAAATTATATACTTAGGCAATGACTCCAGAAGATGTTTAAGGTATTTCATGAATGTTTCAGTTGCAATATAAAAATGAGCAGCATGCAACTTGCATAAATCCTCATTCCGTTACTCAGTCGTTGTTGTTATGCATTAATTTTTGAAGGCAAAACTGTAAAGCTATGTGAATAATTGTGGAGGCAAAATTAATCTTTCTTGAAAGAACGGTTTAAAATTGCTTGTTCTCCCGCATTTTAATATTCAAAGAAGAAGAATGGTTGCCTTTTTTGTGGTTTTATCTAGGAGACAGTTTGGCCATATGAAAAGAATGAGTCATATTGTTTGTAAATTTGTTACGAAAAATGACGAAAAATGTCTACACAGTTGACAACGGTCGGTGGTCTGTGGTCAACTGTGCGACAAACTTTATCTGGTTCAGCCAATCTCAGAAGTTTGAACAAAAACAAACATTTTTGGTGAATTTTTGGTGACGATTTATCTTTACCCATCTTGTGGTCAATTATTCTTGTTTTTGTTTCATTTTGATTGGACAAATTGATTACACAACAGATTTTGTTGGCACAGATAAACTGTTTCCCAGGATTAACATCAACATTTTTGACATTCTGTTTGCAGTCCCCAGCCTAGGATGACACATTTAATAGCATTTTGGATCCTGCAAATAATGATGACACTGCAAAGTCAATGGTTTAACTGTTTATTTATTGTCAGTTTGTTTATCAATCGACCTCTGACATCCTTGTGTCAGACGAATCGAAAGCGCTGACATTTTCATGTAAGATGTTTGCTGGACACTACAAATAGCAAATGTCCTATCGCCTAAGAAAGACAACATCATAAATATACAAGAAAGTAAATATGCAATCTAATCTGTGTCAACAGATGATTATAAGTGATTTGTATTGCTTGCTTGTGCAAATAAATGTCATTGCTGTTGTTTCAGCTGTTCTAATGATATTGATCTTCAATGCTTCAGTTAAATCTGTAATGACATCTTCCTCAGGATATTTATGTTTGTTTTACAGGGACAGAAAGCATAAAACTAATAACAGTTGATGTTTATGAAATTAAGAATGGTACAAGTTATTAAATACAGTGTGCATGTGGGTGTACTTTGATTTAAACTTATTTATTTAAGGTCGATTGCGAAACAAGTTATTCCAACTTATATTAATCACTCTCGACCGCTCATTCCGGGTGGTATCCATCTCTTTTTTGGACGAGGTTTGAGAGGAGAGAGAAGCCAGACCTGTCCTTATATGCTGAGCGCCAAGCAAGGAAGCATATGGTACCATTTTTATAACATCTTTGGTATGACGCGGTCGGGATTGAACCCACGACCTCCCGCTCACGGGGCGAACGCTCTAACCACTGAGCCACCGCTGTGGGTGTACCTTCCTAGTGATTGATGATTGACTGTTATCAATTTAAAATACCTAAATTGTTTAATTGTCCCAACATTCATGTGACATAGTTAATGAAGTTGATGGTGCTTGTAGGTAACTTGTAGGTAGAGAAAGATGTTAGTCCTGGGATATGGACAAAAGCCCCTGAAGCCGCAGTGGGTACTAGTTATCATAAGTTAGCCGAGAAGCCTTGGTTAGATGGACTTAAGTCATTGTAATATAAACTGACTGTTTAAAACAGTGTATAGACTTTTAGAGACAGTGAACTCTGGCGCTGTTTTTGCTTGCAAAGGGCATTTTAAGTTGGGAGTTGTCTTTTTTAGTTTTGATGCAAAACAGGATGAGTTGACGTTAGGTTTAAATTCGTTTTTCAAATGTAGGTGGAAGGGCGTACAATGAAGGTGAGAGATGAAAATATGAAGGATGACTTGATAGACGTAAATGCGTGACTTGATGTTAAAACTCCAACTGAGTCAATATGAATGAAATGGCCAGGGGCGGAATTTAGTCAACATGAAATTTTAGTAATGAGTTAATGTAATGTGACTATATAACGCCTTGATGTTCATTGATTAAAAAGGTTAGGGCCCAAGCAAGCAACCTATCAAACAAAGATTTTAGATTTCTGAAGAAAGCTTTAGTGATGACATCTTTCAAACGTGTTTGTTTCTATACGTAATAGCTGATGACTTACCACATTGGGTCATTAAACAATGTGATATCACTGGTGATGACAGTAGGCAGTTTGTGATGAAATTTGGCATGTGGGTTGGACCATGCAGTCTCAACAATGGTAACAAGGCTGTAGACTGGTTCAGACAACCCTGAGGCCAAGTTTGATCAAGATGCAGGCAGATAAGGAAGTGTTGGACATCAGATAAACCCAGACAATTGTCAAGTAGCGGACAGTTGGCCAACATTGTGTTGGACATCAGATAAACCCAGACAATTGTCAAGTAGCGGACAGTTGGCCAACATTGTTTGGTGGTTTTGTTTGCTCCAATCAGGGCCCCCCTGTTTGTTTACACTGATCATGTAATTATTTGTAAGCAAGTTTTTCAGCTGAAGTGTAAACATGTGATCTCTTGATGACTTTTCTCAAAGGTTTATAGTCATTTATGGCTTATTATTTATCTGCAAGGCCATTGGTTTATAGCTGTCTAAACAATTGGTCCAACTGGAAGTGGACATTCGGACATTAAGACACTGGTGTCACACCCAACGCCCAAGGTCCTCCTTTGGTCACTTCTGTTTTCTTTGTAGAAATACGTATATCAGTTTTCATCAGTGTCCATGGTTTTGTAAAGAATTAGCACAACTTCGGAAATATGACCCGTAAATTGCCCAAAACTGTTTGATTTTAGTACATGTTTGTACATGGTCAGTTGATTTAGACTGTATTATGGCTTTGAAAAGCTTTAGAAAACTAGCATTGTAAAGTGTTCCATTAAAAGACAGTAATTCTGTTAATCTGTGCACATTTATTTTCTGTTTATTGTTTTTTTATTACCCCTTTTGACACCAAATGTGCAAAATTGTCAATATTGGCTAAAATTGATGGGCCTCTTATTTATACAATAAAAGGCAATTATTTTTGCACAATGTCTCCAGATTTTCTTTAGGTCCAATTTTCTTTGGCCTCCATCATATGCACAACTTAATTCATATAACTATTATTGCTATAATATGTCCCATATGTTGCCAACAGCTGCCTTACAAAATAAACACATGATTTTTTAGTTCAAAGACTTATTGAATAACCTAATGCTCTGTTTTTTCTATGGAAACTCACTGCTGGCCGATGAAGATCACAGAGAATAGTAATTGTAAACACTGACCAGTAATAACTAGACATTAGATGACTAAGTACCTGCAAATTGATTGTTTTGTTAATAAATACTCCAGCATCTTAGGTTCTAGAACTTGTCTTAGAACTTGTTCGATAACATCTTGGAACTGTATAGGGTAGAATCGGAAATAAGGATCGTGAGTCATTGTTTTCTTAGCCTGATGTTGGTCATTCATATGTAATTTCTCGGTAGTTCTGTAGTTCCATTGGGATCTTACTAAGTGTCAGCGGTTCTGTGAAGTGCGGGTAAAACTAATGGACTTTCTCCACGAAAACTCATTTAAATTTGAAGTAATTAAAATTTTAAAAGGACTTTCAGAATTTTAATTTTCTTTGCTAGTAGATGGATTGGTGTCTGTCTATATTTTTATTGTTTCCAAGTTTTAAGTGACAAGTTTTTGTTCTGGATTTATGGCTTAAAACAAAAGCAGTGGGTACTGTATAATTTACACCAAAGTCAAAGTGTGAGTGTGAGTTATAGACAGTAGTTATTTGAACTTGATGTCTAAACAAAATTTGGGTCTCTTGGACTAAAATAGAGTTTAAGTCGTTCAGCCAAAATCCGATGTATTTTTCCATCTTGGGAATAGGGATTATTTGTGTACAAGAAGTGTTGGCATAATTTTTGTGCTCCTGTCCCTAGGGTGTTGTTTATTGCTTGCAAACACAATTAAAACAATGTATTGTTCCCAATTTAAATATATAAGCTAGACAATCTATATTGCCTTTGCAGAGAAACAGATATGAGTTTTAAAATGGGACAACGCTGACAGAATTGCTATTTCTGTTTTAGTTTAACTTTTTGTTCAAGAATTCTTTAATACCTACATTGATGTGTTAGCAGAGGTTTGATGTACTAAATGAAATGTTTCCAGAATATGTTTAAGATGTAACATTTTGTTGGAAAAAAAACAATAACAAAAGCAACAATTGGTCTATATAGTTGTGTATAATTTCTAAATGACAGAGTAATGTCATATTGATAAGGTCAGAGTGACAGCATTGGGATATGAAAATGAGCTTCCTAAATGTAATAAAACTGCTATTTACACATAATTGAAATCATGAAAGGTGGCATTTCAAAGTGGTAAGGTTATGTGATGAGTATTTTAATGGTGCTCTTTAACCTTTTTATCCTTGAGTTTATTTCCCTGTCATATTCAATGTCATTATATTAGATATAATGAAAATATATTTTAGTATTTTTTCTTTTGCTTAAAACATCTTAACTATAATATTACAAATATTAGTTCTAACATAGTGATAGTAAAATATAAAGCATAAGTGGAAGAAACATTAAACCAACTTCAGAAAATAAGGAAATGGATTGAGAAAAACACGATTTACTGCATGTACCAGCTGTCGTGAAAATCAATCAAAGTTTGTATTTTATCTCAGCGACATGTTTGTTGGAGGGCTTATAACACCTGCCTACATAGCGATTGAATAATAATGGCTTGTCGGAAGTCGGTGTTAATTTGTTTTCATAATTTATTGACTTTGATGATGATGATTCTTCGGAGAGGTGATTCAGATGACATAGGAAGAATGTAAAAATCACCAGAAAGAGTTACAAAATGAATGGTTGTTACCGAATAATTGATAAAGATGGTTTTATTCAAATAAATGAAGACTGTAAAGAAGTAAGACATGCATATTTGGAGGATGCCAGTAATTCATTTCTCCCCTTTAATTATACATAAGCTGTGGTTTTACAAAAATGTGTTTTGTGTCTATATTATTATGTCACTGCAATTCTTGATGTGTCTCTTTAAAAAAAAGCAAGCAGTTTTTAAAGACATTGATCTTTTAAAGGAATAATGAATCTCACTGAAGGCTTTAGAACATTGTTTTGACCAGCCAGGCAGTCCAACCATGCAATGTGTTATGGGACCAAAGCCATAATTACAGCTTAAATATATCCATTATAATTGTAATGCATAATTATCTTCTCTGAAACCTATCACTCATCATACTCATCATATGCTATAAAACCCAATTGTAACGCACATGTCTCCCCTGTTTCCAGGTGAATGGTCGTGACCTATCGCAGGCATCACATGAGGAAGCCGTCGAGGCATTCCGAACCGCCGAGGAGCCGATAGTGGTCGAGGTGCTTCGACGCGTCAACAAGAATAAGATGAAAACGCGCTCCACGCCCGCAATGGTCTCCGTGGGAACGCAAACAGAAGAGGAAATCTATGGCTACAACCGCCCGCCCACTCCCCCACCCTCCTTCTACCCCTTCCCTTACAGCGGGTGAGTGGTCCTTTAACACTTGCTGAAGTTTTATAATAAAGCTATTATAATATATCATGTAGTATTGTCATCTTGAATGTTAAATTAGTTGCTGGAAATCCTCATTTTCAAATTGTTACCACCATAGTTGTTGTCATCATCAATACCATCATAAGCACTGTCATTGCCATCATCATCATCATCATCATCATCATCATCATCATCATCATCATCATCACTGGGAATATAGATAGAATTGTTCAACTTAAAAACAATAGAACTGATTCATGTAAAAACAATAGAACTGATTCATTGTAAACTATGAAACTACCAATTTCATTTGCTGTTTAGAAGAAACTGTTTGTATATAGTGAATAATTGACCAAGTTTCGTTTAGATACAGAGACATAGGTATTTTAATCTGTATTTCTTCTTTATAGCAATATAATTTGTTGCGCTTTCTTGTGCCATAAGGTTTTGTTACCTTCTTGCATGCTTTAAGGCCAAGCACACAAGATAGAATAAAAATAAAATGTTGTAACAGGAAATAGGGTTAAGGTAACTTGACGTGAGGACTTGATAGTTGGAAAACCTATCTCTTTGATGTTGAAAATATGAATGAAGTAATGTTATCAAAACTTTGACAGGAAAGGCGCCCATTTGCATTGCAGAAGTTGTTAATTAAATTATGACGCCCTGACATTTTGATTCATTAAAAGAAAAACGGCAAACAGACACACAGTCTAATTGTTGGGTTTAACGATTGCATTAAGTGTGTTAGTGTGTCTTCAATACATTTATTCTCCCTCCTATTAAATTAACCTGGTTTGCTCAATGGTTAAAAAATGACTTTGTTTGATAAAGAAAAACGTTTTTGTTTGAAAATTGGGTTAGAAGAATGTTCAATAATTAAATTGTTGTCATTTATCATTTGTTCAGATTACTTAATGAACAATGGCGATATTAAATAACAGAATTAGATCATTTGGTGAATAAAAATTTGAATCAGAAACGATGCCAATGTGTGATTAGAGGATTTTGTGTCTCTGGGTTTACTTTGATTATAGACAGAGCAGGTCATTTAGGTCAATATCTGATGGTAGATATTAATATTTGATTATTTTAGGAAAGATGATAGGCTCCTGATTAACCTTATTATGTCAGTCAAACAGTGCCTATGTGTTCAAGGTGTTTTTTTATATATCAGTTTATAACCTAGGAAGACAACATTGAAGGATTTTGTTAATTTAAAAATAACATTAAAGCACAGAACTATGAAAATGAACTTTTGGCCCTGTAAAAGCTTTCGGACAAAATTGCCATAATAATAATAATAATAATAATAATAATAATAAAAACAATAATAATAA
>Ga0224511_10001555_pt1 | contig 14076 bp, 7 predicted proteins | sample SF_May12_sed_USG_2_FD_169988 | JGI IMG/M metagenome (GOLD analysis project Ga0224511, IMG submission 169988) | Sediment microbial communities from San Francisco Bay, California, United States - SF_May12_sed_USGS_8_1 | ecosystem: Environmental > Aquatic > Marine > Sediment | place: USA...
CACTATTTTCGATCATCATCTCAAACGAAACTTGATCCGCTCTTGAGTTCTTTCACTGCCAGTTGCCTCTATTCTCAGTGCAACTTGGCTTTTGGTCATTAATTTATAGAAAAGGATATTACTAGGGTCAATAAAAGCTTGTTTTCAAAGTAGATTTTTTTAAATCAGCCCTCAACTGTCCGTGGTTGGACTTCGCCCTTCCTCCTCGCTGTCCACAGGTTGTGTGGTGTTATTGAGGGGAGATTGAGCCATTTTCTGCCACGCTGAGTGCGATCAGCCAGGGAAAAATCCCTTAAAATATTTCACCATGGCTGGGAATTGAACCCTGGCCACAGGGAGGACAGACAGTGAGCTACTCCACTGAGCTATCATGACCCTGGCCACAGGGAGGGTAGACCGTGAGCTATCCCACTGAGCTATCATGACTGACTCAAAGTAGTTATCCAGCGATAAATATTTAATTGTAGGATAAAATGGAGGAGATTTTGAGGAAACTATCGGCGGTTATCCGGATTTCATGACTACCTTGCTGATGGGCGATTATTACAGACCACGTATGTGTGGCAACTCAGCTTTATGATATTGCTTAGTTATATTGAGCCAAGTACCATTTGTTTCTAGTTGGGTATATTATTTTTTTAATATGATATTATTCTGTATTACGGCTGTGAGTATATTAGAATAATAATAATAATAATTATAATATCTGACTCCATGGCTTTTCCTATTTTCATTTGCCTTTTATCGTACTTCCCTCACCTTGGAAGGGTGTGAACGTTGGTCCAGCTTCTGCCTAAAAAATAAACTCGTCAGCCAATTTCAAAACCTAATGATCACCTTTATGTACTGAATCGTGACGCGAACTAGCTGTTTCATTTGTCACGCGAAGCAAAAGTTCACCACGCAACTTTGACGCAACGCATGAGTTAAGAAAGCAGTAACATTTTGACTTATCTAATTCTGAGTTTGAACCATGGAACAGTGGAAGATTTTAATAATTTATTGACGTAGAATTGTTCTCTCATATGATGTCATCCTGGTTATAGGATGTCATCCTGGTTATATGATGTCATCCTGGTTATATGATGTCATCCTGGTTATATGATGTCATCCTGGTTATATGATGCCATCCTGGTTGTATGATGTCATCAAGGTTATATGGTAAAACTGCCGGGTTAGACACTTGGCTTTCAGGCCGGTGTGACAGAGCGGGCAGTGGCGAGCACAGAAATATTTGAAATCAGTGTCCTGGTCAATGATAATGATTGTGATAAGAAACCTAGTGCTGTGGAGAGGGAACCAAGTGGTTTCAGGATCACTGTAAAGCAGCCCATCACTACAGTACGCTAGCAATAATAAAGTTCACCACGCAACTTTGAATCGTTTTTGGGTAGAGAGCTAAGACAACTGTTCCTGTTTGAGGGAAAGAACTTAACACTCCATCTTACGTTACGGGTATCAATAAGTGCATTCGCGTGCTCGGGTTTTCTGAAATCCGCTTCGGTCGCGAAATCTGCTAAATTGCTCTAGATCGTGACAGAAAGTACGCGAACAGAACTCCGCGAACGAAATAGTAGTTTAGGCAAATGTCAAGGTTACTGCCAAGAGGCTTGATATCTACGTTGAGATAACGAATCGCGAAAGATCGTTCGGCTCTAACCGACGAGTTAAAGTTGGGAGACGACAACTCTGATCCGATCAAAGTCCATTCTGAACTCAACGGCGTTTCCTCACCGCGACCGAGTGTTTGCGATCGAAATTTTTCCGTGAGCACGCGAATCCACCTAACATCCTACGTCTGCTGAAAATCACACAGAGTGGCAGGACCATTCGTTTAACTTTCACAGAGAACAATAAATAAGCTAGAAAACTCGCTGCTTCAGAGCCTTATGTGAGGTAGGTGCTCAGCCGCTTCCGTACCAATATATGGAGACTAGCGCATATTAATATAAAACGGAGCCATGTTAATTTAGTGGCCAATTATTACACATTGATACCCGACGGTACATCAATGATCAATATCATTGTCCATGTCTGCCAAACATCAAGGTTCGAGACCTTGCGCATGAGAGAACGACTCCAAAACGACTACCATTACGAGGGCTCTAATATCATGTCACCAGAAAAGTCATCTGCTTTGTAGTGAGTCGTCAAAATCTTACGAGAAAGGTGTTCGTTTCTCGTTGGCTGCTACAACTTGTATTTAGTCACATCTGTTGCCTATTTTCACAGTTCCATTGGATCATATGTGATGTGTATCAACCTATCTACCACCCAAACGTGTTGATTGGTCATGAGCGCCTCTGGATAAACTGTCAAATAGAGCTTAGTACGAGTTTTTTCGATGGCTCGTTCATGTTTCAGACGGGGTAAAACAACTCTCGACTCTCATTACAAAACCCCTACGATAACTCAAATCCCGTAACCATAGTCATCACGAAGTTGCCCTCTCCTGCGCAAAGTCTCCACCCATTTATGTCAGACGAAAACTGGTGGTGGATTGGATAATTGAACTGTGATTGCGTTATACAGAGTTTGCACTACAGTGGCAGTCAGGGGGTTTTCCCTACGCAGTGAAGCTTAGGGAATACAGAGATGTTCACACTAGGGACTACTGCCAAGTCACCACTGACAGGATGCTACAGGAGTTTTTGCTCGGAACCGTAAAATCCTACATATGGTGTGACATTATGTAAACGCATCCATCGTTTATTAGTCTATGTTCTCCTTGTACTCAACTATATTTTGGACGGTAAAACAGAACAGATAAATACTTACATCATTGTTTGCGGTTTTATTTTTGTTGTTCCTAATGAAGGTGATTTTCTTTTTGTTGTAATTGTAGTTCGGTATGCCTCTGAAAAAAACAATTGATGACCGAGTTATCTACAGACATGAGCTGCCCATTTATTGTTTGAACCAACTCATAACGTTTGCTCACAGTTGACTGCAAAGGGAACACTTGCGGGTGTGCTGAGAAATTCAGGGATTAGATGACCACGTGTGGTCTGGCGTATTTTATAACGCGCAGATTTCTCAGACTCTCGTCAGGCTAAATTAGCCCGTCTGAATAAAGTCGCGGGGGCAGCCGACTAGTTGACTCTCTCTGGCGGCTATTCACTGAACGGTGTCAGGCGCTCAGTGTACACTCTCATAACTAGGCATCTCATTCCTAGTTTCAGGTTTAAGTCTCAATAGCCGATTAGCTTTATAAGAGAGTAACAGTGATGATAGCTCAGTGAAATAGCTCACTGTTTGTCTTCCTTGTGGCCCGGGTTCAATTCCCAGCCACGGCGGAGTATTTCAAGGGATTTATCCCTGGCTGATCACACTCTGCCAACCCGTCCTGAGCCAGCATGGCAGAAAATGGCTCAATCTCCCCTCAATGACATCACACAACCTGTGGACAGTGAGGAGGAAGGCCAAAGCCCAACCATGGATAGATGATGGCTGATAGAAAAACAGTGATAGCGATATCCTTAGTAAGCGCCGCTCATCACAATTGCAACCAATATGGTAACTACCAAATGGAATTGTCAAATCAAAATTTTAAGATGATAGCCGTTTGACATTAACCCGTCCAAAGCCAAGTTGTATTGGTGTTCGAATTTGCCAAATCACACACAGCCGTCTGAACCCGCTATAAGTCAGATCGGCTTCCCACGGATGGGTTTGTAGTAAGCTATAAAATTTATAGCTTACTACAAACCCATCCGCCCTGTGAGCATGCCCCTTTAAGGTAGTGAAGACTGCGCATTTTTCTTGTATTACAAGGCAGAGTTATCCCCAAGCCGTTAGTCCATTTCAATGACTGCTTCTGATTAATCAGGCCTTTCAAAGCAAAAGAAGGCTGAAACGAGGTCTTTAAGGGAGGCTTAGCTGAAAACAAAATAATGCTAATTATCTCAGCTTCGTGAATCTGGGGATAAGACTGACACGGTGTTACTAGAACAGCAATATTAGGGGAACCGAGAGTCGGAAAGATCTCATACTTAGCTCATGTGAAAGAGCACGAGTTTCTCCCAAGGATGGGGCCAATAATTCATTTTTGAAATTTTGTTCCGATTGGTCGAAATGACAGAGGCGGTCACATATACAGTTTCAGTGTGAAGCACAAGTCACGAGACTGAATGGATTGTATTGGGATGTTGCTAGCCTATGGAGCCGTGAGGCTTACGATCTAGTGTTGCTCGGTACCCTAGCAGACATAAACTTCTTCAGTAACATGTGCCTCCAATTTCATTTTTGTTAGCTTCTAGGTGAGTGACTAACAAACAAACCAACCAACCAACCAACTGACTGGCCTGTGATTGAAATGTAGTCTCCTCTTACACGGGGAACAACTGGGAGTTCTTTCAATGTCTAAGCATACAGCCTAAGTATACAAAAGCCACCTACCGTTGTTTAGCTACATTAGTGTTCTGCTGATCGGTCATTACCGTCTTCTTAGCTTTACCATCGAGTCTGTTTCCTTCACAGCTGAATACCTACAGAACAAACATCCTATCGGTAAGACCATTGATATGAATATATGGATCGCCAATCGCCAATCTCTAGGTCAAGCAAACTGGTTTGTTTGTGACAAATAGAACCAAAATGCCTTGGAATTGCTACAATTATATCATGAGTTGTCTTCTCTTCATATTTAAGAGCAAACAACTCCGCATTAGTGTTCATTCATTTGATGTGGTAGTCTACTCTTTTTCAAGACATTTACAGCAAGCCTGACGGAACTGTGCCATTTTGATGTTTGAGAACTCTGTGGGACTGTCCACGGGGTCAGCCTGCGGACTGATCGTCGGTACATATATTCACATCAATGAACAGGACAGACAAATCATTAGGACGTACAGAGTTACGGTCCTAGCCTCCCGGTATGTAAAGTGATCTATGAGGACACATGCTAGGGGTTTTAGGATGAGCAAAGGCTGACCTTGCACATGGGGTTACCAAAGGCTTTCAAGGTAATTTAAATTATAGTGACCAACAGTCACAGGAAAAGTGCGCGCGAACAACAAGCTTTAGATTGGTGAAGCTGCTAGCCCAACGACTTCATCGAGTTATTATCCCCGATGAGGATAGATGCCTAGGTCTATTATGAGCCAACCCGTTTTCTTGCTGGACCTCAATTCAGATCATGGCGGGCCCCGCTGCGAGTATGGGCTCCTCACATTTATCCTAGCTCCTACCTCTCCAACAAGCCTCAGGCTTAGGAGATCCATTAAATAGGATGACCAAGTGCCCGGGTAGAAATAAAAAATACTAACTTTAGTCCGGGACATTTGAACTACCAGGTGAAGCTGTTCTATCACAGGAATTCATGCATGGCGAATAAAGTTTGAGGCATGACAGCTTATGAACACCCGCTTGTTCGAAAATGTCTCCTATTGTAACGGTCACAGATCTCTGCCAAACCAGTCTACGGTGATGTGTCAAAATTGAACAAGATACTCGCCTGAAAGCCAGCAGGAGGAGTCATGCTGTAATCCATTTCATCTTCGTTTTCTTCCTGTTCTTGTGGTCGTGGCCTTTCTGGCTCCTTATACCCAACAGGTGGTGCAAAGTCAACCTGCAAAGGAACTACTAACCTTAATACCCTGAGAAGATACAGGGTGGGCAGTACAATCAGCAACATATACCATAGGTTATTATATTGTTCTGCGCGGGCATTTGGTAATCCTATTTACGGACCTAAGCCTGACATTTGGTTGGAGCGGTAGGAGCTAGCCAGCTAGGAACTATGTGAGGAGCTCATTCTCACAGTAGGTACTCAACATGAGCTCTAGTCATTGAACTATCCCTACGCATGCAAATTATTCTTTACATGCACGCCTTGGGTAGACTTTCGTAAATGACTTTTTCTTTTGACCCGAGGTTATTCAAGCAGACTTTAGAGAACATCCCAAGTAACCACGGTGATTTTTTTTCTTTCAGCCCTCTTCTATCCATGGTTGGACATTGGCATTCCTCCTCGATATCCACATGTTGTGTGGTGTCATTGAGGGGAGATTGAGCCTTTCAGTGAGCTATTCCACTGAGCTATCATGACTGGCGGTAAATCAGACCTCCTGAGAAAAGGTCCATTTAGACCAAGTCAGGGACAGCGGGAACAGTCAGAACTCCGTGCTCGCGGCCGTTAGAACCTGGGTTTGAATCCCATTCTATGAGCTCCTTGCCTTAATCCTAGCTCAAAAATAAACCTCGGTCATTACGAAGTTGACAGTTGATACTGACCCGCTTGTGGTGCTAAATACAAAGCCATAACTGGTTAAAGGGGTTATGTCGTGGCCAAAGGTATCTTGATTTGTTTGCAGATTCTGAAGCATTTCTTATAACTTACGTTTTCTCCAATATATCGTTCAATTTCAAGTTCTATTCGATATTATAAGGGGGTGATGATCACTAGGTTACTACATTTTAGTAATTAGATTCCATTTTATTTCTATTTGGGTCATTCGGGCCGTAGTTATTCGAGTGACCGATATTCGGTTTGTAGTAAAAGACCATTCGCTATCGCTGCAATGAATGCGGAGTTGCCTCCTTTTAAGAATGGGAAACAAGTCTGAAAGTGCGTCTACCATCAGACGTATCGTAACCCTTTAAAAATAAGCTTCACCATAACAGTGGAGACACTATAGGAGTAACAAGAAGTCGAGTGCACTGACTACGGTGAGTAGGTGATCTTACATTCATATCGCATTCTATGATAGATACAGCCTTTGCTGGCTTTGTCTCCAGAACACACATCTCATATCTCTTGTTGTTATAATTGATGGCCACCATATCGCCTTCAGTCAGACAGGCAAACGTTCGCAACGCTCTCTCAAGCACTGCCTTGGGATTGGTTATATCCAAAAAGTCTACCGACTGCGGCTGAAACTTGGCGAATTCCGCCGTAGGCATGGAGACACTCTCTAATGTGACTAGACCACCCTCCTGCAGAAGCAGGTTATTCATCATCTGAAAAACGCAGTGTTTATACGTAGTTCAGTCCCAACAACATACGACAAGCTATAAAAAATAAGTGAGCCATATCTAATGCCGATACAAAGGAGAAACAGTATGAAAATGGTGAGTTTCCCTTCAGTTGTTGTGACAGACGAGCTCTCTAATCAGGGGGTTATGACCAATGGCCATACACCTCAGAAGTCAAAAGCTCTCAGAATACTGAATACTGGTATATAATTGATCTGATGCATCGGTTTGACAGAACAACTTCTACATAGCGAGTCGACTAGAATTAAAAAAGTTAAAACCTAACATATTTTATCGGTCATCATACAGTGTGCCCAGAGTTGTCTTTTACTCAATACATTCGAAAAAGCAAGAAACTCGCAAGTGTTCTGTCAAGGCAATGCGGTGGCAACGTTCAAGCTCATAGCGGTGCAGCGAGCAACGAATGCCTAGTTATGTGACGGCATGTTCAAATCTAAAATCATAACTTGGTAGAGAAAGTTCTGGAATGATGGCCCCTTCTGGTGTTCTACAGCTGACTAATGAAACTTACCCAGTATGGCATGTAGATTTTACCCTCATCAGCTACAAACTCCAGCACTCCGCAGTGAGTCGATTTAGACGCCGAATCGTTGGTCAGCTTGAATAACATTGGGTATTGGATATGCTGCCGTGCTAGAAACAGAAAAAAAGTTCCCGGCATTTAGTCCCAGACCATCTCAAAGATTCCGGTCATCAAGAATGGCCCAGACATGGAACAAGCTGATTGACCCAAAGACAGTATACAAACCAGGGATGGATGTGAGCACTTGGCTGTGTGGATTGAGTGAGTGCTTATTAGACAATTGGCAGAGAAGAAAGGTATGTTGATAACCGACCGACAGCTTGTACGTCGAGTGACTGAATCCAGGCAACCCTAGCATGATTAAATAATAGAGAGGTTGCCGAGTTGTGTACCCCCGCTACCAAACCGTAATTTTAGGGATTCTATCTACTGATGTATCATGACTCGCTCGGTGGGCCATTTGCTCACTCGGTGAAAACATTTCTCACTTTGGATCGGTATTACTAGTGATTCAGTGCGCAGTATCGGTGCGAATATACAAATATGTCTGGTATATTAGTTCATAACATCGGTGATTGCCTACAGACTGCGGCAGACCTAATTGATTGAACTAGAAAGATGAAACCGTATTAGGTATCATCGTACGGAATTTTGAAGAAATTTCGTACAAACATGCAATAACTTGTCTGAATTGAGGCACCAATGATGTGAATTCGAGGCCATTTTCCGTTTACATATTGGCGCCGATGTAATGAGTGGCTGGTGGAGGATTTGTATTGTGACATCAAAAGAACCTTCTCTATAATATAATATGATATAATATAATATAATATTATATAATATAATATAATATAATATAATATAATATAATATAATATAATATAATATAATACAATATAATATAATATTTTTATGACCCATCTTTAACTGGATCTTTTTATTCGATTTGATAATTTATTTCATGTGGGTAACTTATGAAATGAGAGCGTACATAAACGCAGCTCCGCAAACTCTCCAATGAGCAGGGGCACGGCCTGATGAAGAATGCACTATATTACTCCGCATATTATCTGTACTTACTGAGTGCATCTAGAGCAGATGGTGGCATGATAACTGCAAAAAAAAGGGGATTGTCAGCACAGGGAAATCGGCATATTCACATAAAAAAACTGCTGATGATTAGGTATTGCGTGTATTAATTTTGTCCAGTCCTCTGAGCATGGTTTCGATTCCCAGTTCGATGAAAAACCCTGTCTTTTGCAACACTCTCGCCTGTTTCGAATCCCGACGACATAAGGGGGTACACGCATAACTTTTCCTTTTCTATGGATTACGAGGGTGCAAGCAGAAAGTCTCCTAATGACATGCCCTGAGAAACGTTGAATCAAAGACTTGTTAGGCCATTTACTGCCTGCCCCTGATACTGGCCAGGATACGAGAGAAAAAGTAGGACTGTAGGACTAAGAGCGGAGTTCATTGATATTTGGACTGAGAATCCACCACGCACTTACTTTTCCCACCATTTTCGACATCGGGTCTGTCTTTGCCTTCCATGAAGGATACTGGGTAACATCTGTATGTCTTTTTGAACGACCCATGAGTCAGGAAATCGTCATTGCCAAATCCATCAAAGCGTCCATTGAACTGATTGAAGGCAAACTAGAAATTAGTGATCACAACAATGTTTATTATCATGGTGATTAGATTCGGTTTATCCTCATGGTCTGTCATGTTGATCAATATTCATTTAAATTTTATAACCTTAACTATAAGCATGATTCATCAATTCATCTCATCACCAGACAGTCCTGTATGTGTATCGACTATTGACTATCACTCAGTATCACTAATTGTGTTTGTAAATGTAATACTAGTAATACTACTACTAGTAATTGTAAATAATTAGTAATACTAGTAATAATATTGGTGGTGAGATTCGTGAACCTGAAACTATAATCACCTAGAGGCTGATAGTAACAAACCACCCCTACGCGTGAATGAACAACCATCTTTGGGTTTTGGGAATTGGGATCGTCAACCCACGTTATATTATCCACTTATTTTTGGGCTAACTCACCATGATGTTGTTGACTGACTCTTGGAGATGATAGACTATATTTGACAATGCTGGTGATGTACTCCGACTCACTCTTTTTCACTGACTATATAGTTGTCAGTCCGCGGCTAATTTTCCTGAATAGCAAAGCAATACTGTTTCCGGTATAGGACATTTGTTGTAGCGATTACGATTTGTATTTTTGTAACTCGTAGTAAGCGCCGAACAAGGATCCGTAATGGTCAGATTCCGAGACATGTCTCTGGTAGTGGTAGCAAAGATCATTTGTTGGTAGTACCACGGAACTTGTTCCGTGGGTTGTACTATCAAAGATTATAGTACAAGAGGCTCTGTACATGGTGAGCTGTCAAAACTTGGACCCAATGTGAACCTGTCCATGATGCAGTAGTGTGAGTTATTTACTTATTACTTACGTTACTACTTAGAAGTTAGTTACGTTAGTTATTACAATTTTAATACAATTATTACTTATTTAATTTACTAACTAAGGTAAGTTATTACTTACCTTAGTAAGTAAGGTAAGTTATTACTTACCTTAGTAAATCATCATGATCATAATCGATGATGTATTGTGTATTGTATCATGTAGAATAGACTATCGAGACGAATGTGACAATGTCAATCATGATTCTCCTTTGAAATTGATCCATTCTAGTGCTACTAGTACTACTACTACTAGTAACACTAACTGTTGTGTAAGTGTAACTAACTTGTAACTCAATGTAAGTGACAATCCCGAATTATGTTGGTAATAATAGTAAATAAAGTAAATAGTAATACTTATATTTATATTTTATTATAACTTATATTTTAAATATATTATGTATAATAATATATTTACTAGTAACCTACTAGTAAGTAACATAACTCGTAAGTGACTTAGTATTAATTTGAGTAGTTGGTTAGTCTTACTCTTACACTCTTACTCTAGTCTTACTCTTAGTGAGTGGCAGTGACACTCACGAAGTAAGACTCACTCACAGCCGTACTCATTGTCAATCGCCAATCTCAAGTTTAAACTAACGGATTTGCTTATGACATCACGAATGGCTATCAACTGCGCAAAAATACAATTTGTCTTACCTTTACGTTACGTTATGTTACGTTACGTTACGTTACGTTACGTTACGTTACGTTACGTTACGTTACGTTACGTTACGTTACGTTACGTTGCGTTACGTTAGAAAGTAAAAAAACTCCAGTGAGACTGCCGCGTGGTCAGCTTTGTACTGCGGATTGATTGCGGATCCATGTAATCATATCAATTGTTGACTCCTTTTCCAGTTTCAAATGATTATTGGCCATGGACGATCAGCTCAGTATTCAATTGGGGGACATTAAGAACACTCTGGAAGCATTTTCCCGAGCAGTGGAGCCCGGATTTGGGCCGAGCTTTCAGCAGACACTAATGACTACTTCTTCAGGAAAGATTCTCATAACAAACAGTGGAAGTGATATTGTGAACGCTATAAATGCACCTCATCTTATCCGTCAATACATCATCAAATGTATAAAAGACCATCGATCAGCAACAGGAGATGGAAGCAAAGAATTTGTAATACTGCTCAATAGTTTACTATGTGAATGCTTGAAAGTAGCCGATGACACCAGGTCTTTGCATCAAATGTCAATGGACATTGGTCATTGTTTGCGTGATGATCTTCCCGCCATCATGACTGAATTAGAAGCACAATGTATAAAATTTGACATTGCTGACCCTGTTCAACTGAAGAAAGGTGTCGAGAGTTTATCTCAAGGATTGTTAGAAAGTTATCTGCTTCAACATGATTCTGCTTTACTACCCGAACTGTTTGGGAAGTTTATAACCAGCTGGATGAAGAACGATCTTCTGAGAGTTATTGAGGTTTTGATAAATAACTCGGATATTCTGCTCAGAGAACTACCAAATCGACCAATGTCTTGTTCTTATATCCAATCCGGGCTGCTAATCAGTCGGGGGTTCGCAAATTCGGACGTGAGATCTTTATCAACAGAGACTAGTTGCACGACTATAAAATTCTTAATGCTCAGCCGCCAGCTGGTAAACACTGGGAATGACACTGATGTCACATACAAAATCCTCAACTCTGGCCAATGGAGAGATCAAATAGATTTAGTCATTACTCATAGACGTTTACGCGCTGATGTTTTCCTACAAAGGCTGCGTGACCACGGTGTGTCTCTCATTTTGACTTCTAGTCAGTTTTCGAGCTTAGAGTTGACACAAAGTTTGAGACATGGGATAACTGTGGTACATACTGTACCCGAACCAGAGCTACTGTTTCTCTCACATCAGATTGGTGGGACTATCCTTGATCAGACAGATGATTTTACTCTGGCTTCTATCGCCTCAGCAACAGTCTGCAAGCGGTTGCTAATCGGGACGCAGGTTTACACCAATATACATTCCGAGAGGCTTGTTGGTGCATGTACAATGGTAATCGCTGGCGCTACAGAAGGCACGAGCTACCAGTCTCGTTGCCGTATAGTGGATTGTATGAAAGCCCTTCGACAAGCGGCAACTGATGGCACGTGTCATTCCAGGTAGATGTAAAAGACTCCATATCACGGTGGCCGATAATGTTGAATATATCTCTGCGCTTATTTTGGCTTGTCTGCGGTCATCGGAAGCAGAAGCCTTCCAGGATTACCCAGTCCTGTTCTTCATGTGAGATTAGGGTATCCAGTACAAATTGATTAGGGAGAGAAAATGCGTATCATGAATTGATAAGTGCAATGTAAAGGACTGGTACAAAGACAGTCAGACACAACTTGCCCCTCCAGGTGCCAGCTCTCAAGTGCCTCACAAGCAGTCGGCCTGTTTTTAGGAAAGCTATCCGCAAGCTTGCCTAATCCCATACTAGGGGAGGAAACCAGACCCTCGCATGCCGATAAATGTATGAATCAGTGTGTGGTTAAACCATCTCCGGAATTACATTCCTGTTTCTGCCGAGCGTTGGCATCAATCTCCAGCTAACAACACAGTCACACTTCCCTCCGTTAAATAGCTATTTCAAAGTGAAGTGTGTGTACGACCTCCAGCCCCAGGACCTAAACTCACGACTCGTATCGTTATTGAAACGACAAAATGTTAGCAAGTCAATGAATGGTGAGACAATTTCATATTTTCTCTTTGAGCTGACAACGACAAATGTTAAAATTGCCGACAAATGCCGTTTCAACATTAGAGTGTTTGCGGAGTTGCGTTTCCGTATACATAATCGGAAAACGAATTGACGCCATTGGCGGGCAAGTTCAGTTGAGTTATCGTACGTTCGTACGAAACTTCTTCAAAAATTCGTACAATATACCTAATATGTTTTCCTCTTTCTAGTTCAATCAGATAAGTCTGCCGCAGTTTGTAGGCAATCCCTGATATAACAAACTAATATACCAGACATATCCGTATATTTGCACCCATATTGTGCACTGAATCATTAGTAATACTGATCCGAAGTGAGCATCGTTGTCACCGAGCGAGTCATGATACGTTAGTAGCTGAAATCGCTAAAATGCCGGGTCCGTGGTGGGGTACACAACCCCGCAAACTCTCTATTATTGTTTTGCAGAGACTCGACCCACTCACTCGACTGTATCACCGTATCCAGCCCCCTACCTGTCACTATTAAAGAAGCAGATCGGAATGTTCACTCGGAGAAACAGTTATCTCCCCTTCTCCCTATTCCCAGTGATCCATCTGACTACAGTGAGTGAAGTTATTACTGGGGCCTTAGAGTTTTTGAGTAGAGTAAATTCATTCTTTGTCTTTCATCTGAACAATAAACCTGCTGAAAAGGTGGTGATAAACAGGAGCTCAAGTGTATCCGAACCCTGTGTGTGGCTGCAGTTGTAATTAAAGTGTGTAAGAGGTTGCATCGGACTCGCCTTAGACATTTGATAGAAACAGCGCGCGCTCAAATCAAACTCTTTGTACTCTCCGGCCGAAAAGTTGTTGTCTTAGCAAATTAGTGATGGCTTTTCTACCACTTACCAGCAGGCATTCATGATGCTTTCAACTAGTATTTTAAGACTCTCGCATAATCATTTGTATGTATTGTAGTAGTCGCCAGCCCCCAGTATCTCCACTGCTATCCTGTGGGAGGCTGCTTCGAGATGATGCTACATCATACCATTACCACCCATCTTAAGACTAGATCTATAACCGCGTCACCCCATACGGCAGTGTTACACCCGCTGAAGGAAGCTCTGTGCTCTGTGCCACAAACTTTACACGTTAATGCGTATCACTATAACAAACCGCGGTGGCTAACTACGCTGGCTGATATGAGGACCGCGATACGGAATGGTAGGATGGTGGGAGTGAATGCCACAGAGGGTACGGTCTGTTCACCCAGTCAGTGTCTACCGTTCAACAGCAATCGTCTTCTTGTCATCAATGTTCTACAAACCCTACAACAGTTGCTAAAATTAGATATAACTCTTTAGCCCCAGTAGCCAACAACCGCTTAGCAACCTGTGG
>Ga0224511_10001556_pt1 | contig 14075 bp, 6 predicted proteins | sample SF_May12_sed_USG_2_FD_169988 | JGI IMG/M metagenome (GOLD analysis project Ga0224511, IMG submission 169988) | Sediment microbial communities from San Francisco Bay, California, United States - SF_May12_sed_USGS_8_1 | ecosystem: Environmental > Aquatic > Marine > Sediment | place: USA...
AAGAATATTTTATTAGTACAACGGGAAGATGTAAGGTTGGCGTACAGGCGAATGCCATTTATTAGATGGCAGTAGATGAATTGATAGTAAAAGGCACGTGCACGTGCAGAGTTGATTCTTCTGCATATAGGATAGGACATAGGATACATGATCTTCCCAGTGAAGGACTCGTTCATCCGAAAGCCGAAGTTCAATTGTTGATCTCCTCTCTAAACTATTACCATTAACAACTAATGCGTATGGAACCTCCCCTGGAGCTCTATAGACTGCGTCATCTACACTGCATGTCTTTTCTGTTTAGGCTGGTGTCCTTCAATGTCTCAATAGAATCTTATTTTCTTTATATCTCCTGTTTGGCATCTGCTGTCTTATTTTTAGCTCAGCAGCAGCCTCAACGCACCATCCAGCTGCAGCCAGTCACACGTCCACAGTCACAACCTCTTGATATGGTTAGTGTGCTCGCTCTGCTCCCTCATCCTCACATTCATTAGAGAGTTAGCGGAGTCGCGTACTCCGCTACGGAACAAAATTTTAGCGATTCCATCTAGTAACGTATATTGACTCATTCGGTGAGCCGTTCGGTCACCCAGTGAAAATATTGCTCTCTGGGAGCAGTATTACTATAGTGATTCAGTGCACAATATGGGTGGAAATATATAAATATATCTGGTATATTAATTCATAACATCAGCGATTGCCTACAAACTCTGGCAGACTCGTTTGACTGAACTAGAAAGAGGAAATCGTATTAGGGATCACCTTACGGGATTTTGACGAAATGCCATATGAACATACAGTAACTCGTCTGCATTTGGGCATCAATGACGCCAATTCGGGACCGTACACAGAACTGCAACTCTGCAAACTCTCTATTACATCATGTGCTCGTACTTCAGTCATCCACACTATTGGATGGAAACCTCTTCCCAATGCCAGACTTAATGTTATGCCACCCCTGTTTGTGGTTTGAGTAAACTGTCAGATTCACTAGGGATGTGAGTAGTGTGACTAAAATAGATACCGTACCTGGGTTAGACTGGGTCAGGTCATGACGAGGTAAGGCAGGGTCTACCAGGACCGGGTTATGCAGCGGTACGGTACTACTCATTGATCCCGCTCTCCCCTGATTACTTTTAGAGTGGAGCAGCGGTGTCTGCTACGATGGCTTTGCCACCTCTCTACCAACAGCAGCTACTAGCTGGCGGGATACAGCTGCAGCAAACTAGTGAGTACAGCATTCTCTGCATGCCTACTATAGTGAAAACGGCCATGTCTTTTTTGTTCCTGGTGGTCAAACCAATGAGTTCATGCAGTTCAAACTTGACCTGATCTACTTGCCAATGTTTTAGAATTGTGGTTCTTTTAGTATCAGATCATGTGTACCATTACCACATGCCAAACTCAGTGGTACTAGCCAGAAGATAGGCACCTGCCATGTAAACTTATCATTCAACGGACTAAAGCCCCCTTCGACTGGGCCTCTAACTGGTAGTCTTGGAAATCCTTGCCTAAATCCCTGTTGCATACTTAATCTATCACAAATTCAACAAGCCATTGGTTTCTTTGTCTGTACTCCTAAAGCTTTCGATGTGCTCTAGAGCAGCCATTAGGCCGATGGGCCGAAAAGTTTACACGGAGAGTGGCTATCTCCTGGTTAGTACCACCGCGTTTGGCCTGTGGTAGTGGTCCACATGATCTGATACCAAAAGTACAACACTTCTAAAACATTGGTAATAGGTCAGGCCACTTTTGAACTGCAGCAACTCATTGGTTAGACTACCACCACCAGCAGCAAAAAAGCCCGGCCGCTTTCTTGCTTTCCTGGCCTTCCCGGCTTGTGTTTCAGACCATTTGTTATTCAGGCATATTGGAAGTGGTGTTTTACATGAGTTTTGCTCACTTGATGTCGGAGCCTTGTATATTTGGAACATAATATTATTAAAAATATGTCAGTATTATCGTGCTTGGTCATCGTCTCATCAAGCAATACTTTCTCCTCTAGGTAGTGGAGCCTTGGCCGCGGTAATCCCAGCCTCCGCGATACAATCCGGTGCAATATCCTTGCCTCCTAACGCTATCCTACGACCACAGCAACCCCAGCAGCTCCTGCCTCAGGACCTGTCAAATAAATGTGAGTCGCCACTTCTTCAAGTGTATAATTATAGGCGACATATTGCTGGAGCTACTAACTGGCAGCAATCTCTGTGATTTCTATGTGTAGTTACTCGTTACTCACCAGACCACATACCCCGTCTTATCCCAGTATTAGTAACTTTCTGGCTTGCGTTATTTAGTTACGAGCTACGGTTACAGCACAGCAAAACGGCAAAAGGATTGTTTCATATATGTGACTGAGTCAAATAAAATAAATCGTTTGTAAGGACCTTTTTAGCCCAGTTTCTTCTTTTTCCTTTATCTGTAAGCATCTCAATGCTGTCAATCCCAACATAAGAAATGATAAACTAAACTAACTAAGTAAAGCTCATGAGATTGATCACTGTGCGATGAATGTTTTCAGTGCCAGGTCAGCTAGATGGAACCGATGATACGGATGAACCAGTGTCTGCCTCGGGAACTACGCCAGCTGTAAGCAATACTCAGGATGACAACGGAGCGGCATCAAGCGGAGCATCATCAAGCGGAGCGTCAACGAGTGTCAGGCCGAAGATAAGAAAGAAAAGTCGAGAGATTGAGGTGAGCTTAATAGGGACAAATAACAATCCACAAATCAACAGGAAGTGTGTATTAACAAGGAGAGAATTCAAAAATATATTCTATTCCGCTGAATAAATTGAAAATGAATAAATAAGATCCAGTTATAAGATTGTGACACTCCCATACAGGTGACCACTATGACACTCCCATACTGGTGGTCGCTAGGACACTCTCGTATAGGTGGTCATTGTGACACTGCCATACAAGTGATGATTATGACACTCGGTTGCAGGTGATAATTCAGTTGGATGGTAATGACACATCATCTGAAGATGATGATGATTTGGATGACTCGGCAGATGAGGAGACTGCCGCTGCCGAGGAGGAACACATTGATGAGGAGCCCCTTAACTCTGATGATGATGTCAGCGGTGATGAGCAAACAAGCATGGCAGATCCTGATAACATCGTCGTCTGCCAGTATGATAAGGTGAACATTACTCACATGTTATCCTAAGTCCACTCTGTGATTGCCGTAAGTCTAACTGGGGAGAGTATGTATCCTGTGGCTATTTAGTATGAAAACTAAATCAAATGGCTAAAATGTTTGGCTCAAGATTCTGCGTTCAAGTCCTAGTCATCCTGAGCACCCATTATGTGAATGAGCTGCTGGCGTCACTCCCAGCTCTTACTGCTCCAACAAACCTCGGGCTTAGGAGGGTCATTAAATAAACTGGCCAAGTGCCCGACTGACTCACACCATACCTCTAACCTATGCATGAACTGTCCCGGTAATACATTAGAATTATCTCCTGTCTTGCTCAATTGTGCGATAAATTTTTCACAACAGAAATCGGTGAACAACCAGTGATATAAAATCACAATGTTCCTTATTTATGTTTCACAGATTACTAGAAGTAAAAACCGGTGGAGGTTTAATCTAAAGGACGGGATAATGAATATCAATGGTAGAGACTATGTGTTTCAGAAAGCCATTGGTGAGGCGGAATGGTGAACAGTCAGTTTCCATATTTTTCCAAATGAGCATCGAATATTTGGTTCTATACGCGTCCGTGGTGCCTGGTTGGCTCGGACATGCAGAAGATTCCGTAATGATAATCTCATCACAGTAAAGATACAAACAAATGTTACACACTACTAATGCTATAAAGAGGATCACCTCAATGTTTAGCTGTGTTTATACAGCAGTTTATTGTTAAATGATTAATAATATAAAATTATAAAAATCCACTCCCGATAACTAATTCATCTCCGCCGGTTTAGTTTATATCGATACCGCGATCGATGGCCCTCATGCTGTCTGTGCTCGGGGTTATGACCTTTTGGTCGTGACCTCACTAATTTATTTTTACGACGCGGAGATGGAGGCCTACAATCTGGTGGGGAAGACTCACACAGGCTGTCTTCAGATTCCCAACCATCACCTGGAAACAGCCAGGTTATGTCAGTGATGCCAATAAGAGGGGCAGTCAAATTACATGGCCCAACACAGCTGATAAACAAACTAGATTACTGGTAACATTCAATAACCAAAAACCTGATTGATGTAATTACACTCTTCTAATACCATTTTGGGTTGTCTGGTTTCCCAGGCAGAGAATCTGTTCATCCTGGTAATAGTACTTACACATGCAGTGACCATCACAGCCTTGACATTGATTACTGACTGGTGGTGGATTATAGGTCATTTCATAACCAGCAGGGCACTGACTTAGACTGAAGCCGTTATTTGGGGAGGTGTCTGCATTATTATTAACATCCATCAGTAACTGCCGCCTGCCATGTTCGTTTACCCTGTAGTTTAATGAAAGATGAGATGCTCATTCTACTGAATTGTGAGGTTCTGTTAGTGCTGTGATTAAATGGGAGTGTTATGCCTGATTTGCTGATGTACTCAATCCCATTTTTGAACTCTGTGATGTAATTCAGGGATGGCTGTCACCCCCCCCCCCAATCATTAGTGAGCTAGGATGAATCAATGGCTTAGTGGATAGTGCTGGGCCTTAGGCCTAAGGTTCCTGATTCTATTCCCAGTTCCGAGAAAAGACTTGGTGTACATTACACCCGCGTCGGTTTCAGATCGCGACACTGAATAAAGGAAGTTCACACATAGAAGTACCTTCTCTAAGGGAGATGCAGAAAGTTTCCTAATAGTTCACCCTGGGAAACCGTGAGTCAAATAAACTCAGTAGGCCTATTTCTGCATCACCCCTGCATGACAACAGCTGTTCTGTCATAGAGACCTAACATAACGTTTTTATTAGTGAACTCACAGGGTATATTCTGGTTTCTTGCGCGATCTTCGGAAGCAAATGTATAAGCATACACAGATTAATGCTAGAATAAGCATCGTCAATAAGACTATTCCTGTTACAATGAAAATCAGGGATGTTCCTTCGAGGACTCTGCTGAAACCCCCCTGGATCTTCTCTCCATCCTCCGCCACCATGTCGTTATCAACAATTTCTGGAGGTGGATGGACCACAACTTCTTCTATAAAATACACCTTAGCTCAATACCTTGCGTACCGAAATGAGTATAATTTAGTAAACGCAACCAGTTTGCACATTTTTAAAACTGCGCCATGCTTATGTTTGACAGTTTTCTTATTGTTTTTGGATCTTAACCTTGACTGTCTACTGGACTATGTTTCTGGCACCTGCTTTTGTTCTCTCCATGGATCTTAAAGCAAAAAAGACTTATGATCTTATTCAAGTTACATAAAATAATATCTTCAAATTAAATTATAGTTCACCGCTATATGCATGACCCAATCACACATCTGGATTACTAGCTCTCATTCCTAGTTAGGTACACGGATGCAAACATCCCTCAAGCAAAAAGTGATCACTTGGGCAGTTGACTAAACAACTGTCAGCAGATGGTATACAACAGCTGTGCACAGTACTCAAGAAGTTCATAAGCATCTATTCTTGACGTGAACAGTATCTTAAATTGTGCACGATGGAGATGGAACCACAGTTACCTACCACCAGCATCTGCTTATAGGAAAAATATGGAGGCCAGGCAGGATAACTCAATTAATAATAACCCAGAGTTGCAGTCTATGCATTGCAGGTTCAGGTATCACTGGCGGCGGGATTGTTTTCATGCATGATATGGGCCTTTAGTTTCCCTCTCACTCATTATATCATATTGATACATGAGAAGAAAAGGTAATGTATTCATATGGTAGCCAACCACTGCTCGATGCACATGTCATCAACTCTCACTGCCTGATGGCATTGGCATGCAGCATACTGGTCATCTGAAACTGCAAGTTCCACTTGTGATCTTACTTTCCTGAACAAAGCTTTCTGGCCACGGAGCTATACCAATTCTGAGCCAAGCATTTTTCCACTCTGCACGCAGCTCTTTAGGAGAAGAAAAACTGCCCTCTTCACAAATACCCTTTGAACTGTTTTTTTTCTAATCTATAACCTGGGAGAGTACGTGGACTCAGGTCTGCCAACCCAGTATACGATAGAAACAGTACACGACAAAAAACACTCTACCTCTCCCTTCTCGTCTAAAGTAGCCGAGTTTCAGTAGGCCACATGTAAATAGCTTAGGTTGACTGACCCGAACCCCACCAGGACCACCCGTTCAGACTCGTAGCTCGTGCTTCACATTGAGTTAGTGGGTATTTTGATAAAGTGAAGCTGGACCAGTGTATCGTCAGCTTTCACTATACCTACCATGCCCAGGCAGCAACTTTGTTAGTTACAAGGTCTTTGTGGCACTGCAACCAACAGCCAAAACCACTAACGATTTTGAAATTGCGGGGCAGTTCTTTTATAGAAATTGATTTTGTACCTGACAGATCTTCTTCGTCGTTCCAGGATTTCGGCCACATAATGTCTTCTGTAGTGACTCGCAAATTGTTGAATTTCTTCATAAGCTCCTTTTGATTTTCCAATGAAACCTAACCAATTATTCACAGCATTACAGCTTTCTTTTTGTTCTAAACAATTACTGTTAGATTATTTAATAGGTTAGCGATAATAGGGTAAGCGAGGGTAAATAAGGGTATAAGTGCTGGCAAATGAGAGTAAGCGATGGTAACTAAGGATAAGCCATGGTAAGTGACGGTAAGCGAGGGTAGGTACAGTGACGGCAGTGCGGCATTGGATATAGAAATTATAATCTATTAAGTTATTATACCCTGCGGTAATGACATGTCACTACTAGCTAACTGTCTACTGTCCCAGATCGAGTACATCACGGATGTAGATAATGTATTTAAAATATCTGTAGGGAATCAATTTAGTGTATTTAGGTGATCTGACTCTTCGGCATGTGCCAGGTGGAGGGGCGAGAGAAACAGTCAAACTACTGCTTTTCTCTCCCCCACCACCTGCCACATGCCGAAGAGTCAGGTCACCTGACAAAGCTAATTCTAGCCAGGTGACTTGGCTCTACGGCATGTGGCGGGTAGTGGGCGAGAGTCTCTCGCCTGTCACACGCCGAAGGGCCAGATCACCTGACAAAAGCAACATTTAATAAATGTTGTCTCGCTACTGTCTCAGTACGCAGACTAAATTATTCGACCTAAGTACAAACTACTGATGTGCAAATCTACCGAAAGAAAAACATGCTGCTATCCAAATAAAACATTTTATTTTATCAAAGCTTCGAAAAATCTCAGGGAGAATAAAATATGTTGAGTCCTAGACCAACACATAGAGGACAGATTTATCATAGGAGGATAACTCTATGGTTGAGGCCTTCGACATTAGTTGTATAGATATTCAGCCTACCTGAGGCATGCCAGGAACCCTTGCCTCTTTTTTCTGTCCCTCAACTGAGGTGGTGACATCAGGTGACACCTTTGTGACATAGCTCGGCACCTTCATATCACTAAGTAAGGTAGTGGGGTTGTTAGCTGTGGCAAATGCTTTTTGATATTGCCCTACAATGTAGATACTTTACATCAATTCAATCACGGGATAATAGCTCATTAGCCAGGGTGTTTGACTCAGCATCGAAAGATCCTGGATCCCAGTCATGCTGAGAGCCCATTGTTAAAATGAGCTCCTCATAGTTATACTTCTGGCTCTTATCGGTCCAATGGGCTTAGGAGGTCTGTTAATTAAATTAGATAGCCAAGTGCCCTAGTAGACAAACATGAATAGTAAATTATTCCCATTAGTTGGCTTCTTCTGGGATGGGGTTATACAGAAAAACTCAGAGAAGGCTGCTATGACTAACTTACGCTGACGGAAAATTACCTCGGTAGTCCTTTTGTAGATTACACCCGAACTCAAACAGACTCCTGCTCCACCCATGAGAAGTACACACGGTGGTGAGATAATCAGAACTTGATTCGTAGAACTGATCACAAACTAACTGACAATTTTGTCCTTTACTAACAGTACTCTGCATGAAACAACGCTCTGGCCGCCATCTGCCATTGCTAACTGGCCAGATCTCCTTGGTATTACACGTAGTTTCTGAAATAAAAATGCATGACTACTGCGCATACTACAGAGCTGGATTAATGGAGTTATCATCAATATATTCAAGCTCAGACCAAATCTTTGAATTCAATCAAACAATCAGATGAGGCGAGATATGTAGATTAAACAAACAATGATGTCATAAAACCTAGCTGCAGGGGCTAGTATGGGTTTTCAGTTTACCTTTGCAGTGTAACGGCTTCGCGCTCCATTTGAGATGTGCTTTACTCCGCCCCGCAACACATGATATACTTGCTTCAGTTCCCGGATCAGGACTAGCTGCAGGATAGCACCTAGATCTGCAGACACTACCTTCCACATATCTATGAGTATCTATAAAACCAATTAGCAACATCAGATAGATAAAGAAGAGTTAGAAGACTGTGTCGAACCTGAGCATATGCAATCACAGGGATAGCTGGATGCATGGTTCAGGGGGAGAGCACTGGGATCGCAGCCGTGAGAGCTTAGGTTTGTATCTTGGTCATGGCAGGGTCTTGCCGTGAGTGTTAGCTCCCCAGTCCTATCTCGTAAAAAAGAACCACCATGAGGTGGAACGCTGACAAGGGCCCACTAGTAGTGCTCCATGCTAAGCCTAAACTGGTAAAAAATCAGCAGCTTCACCGTAACTATGAAGAGGTCATACAAAAAAGATGCAATTACTGGGACTGGAGTTCACATTATATACATCTATATCTATCTGATGTGTCATCATATGCCATTAGAGAACTATGGTTCGAAATGGAACTTCCAACGGTGAATAATGATACAGTAAATTTGACTATGTGAAATAACATTTAGTATGAGGATGCTGTACTTCTACAACTCCACAACAATGAGTCCATTAACAGCTATACATTCTTTGGGTAAAATCAAGACATCTGTGAGTAGTATACTTAAGGCTAACATTAATACTTTAATATGACTATTTAGTTTCTAGATGAAAACAAGGGCCATAGTTAGTTATTATGCACGTTATTCAGCAAAGGCTTGATGGAATTCAACGCACTTTTCATATATGTATGATGGAGAGACTATATTTTCATTATATATGTTCGTTGTCTCTCATTAGTTATTGTATGAATAATTGCTGGGCATAAAGCGTCGAATAGAACAGATGATCTGATAATCTTTTTCCATCCATAGTTTATGGATTTACCTTTCCCTTGAGGATAGCAAGACCATGGTGCTTGCAGTTCTCTGCCATCATTAGTAGGACCTGCTATTTCAGGTGGTGGTGGGCACGTTCTCAGACCTGCCAAAAGACTTATAAACCTAATACCTTCTCAATGCATGTTGGGCAAAACCGATCATCAGCAGGTTTTCTTGTGACGCTTGCGTAAGATAATATTTCCTGTGCAGTATGAGCGGTCGAGGCATTCCACCACCAAGCTGAATTTTGTTAAAGACACTTCCATATCCAGCAGAAAACACCAGGTCTTTTCTATATGCTTTTTTCTTACTGAATAGCAGTTTATTCAATGAGCTGTTATTGGCTTATGCCACGCAGGACACTGATGATGGTACTAATATGTATCAGGAAAAAGCCCTTATTGGCTCTGTGAGTGTTGCTGAATATATATTATGGACCTTGATCGAGTTCTGGTTTTAATGATATTTTTAGCTGAAAGAAAAAGGTTTGGAGATTCGATGCCCCACTTGCCAGTTTGCTACTCCATGCATGCCGCGGTTATTGAGTTCAGTGATGAATACAGGGATACTCTATGAATTCTCCATCCTCTGCTCGCGTCACAGACTAGGAGGTCTAATCTGATTTTATATTACACTACTTACCGCTCATAGCTCGATTAAAGAGTAAAACACGAGCCGAGGCTCCTATAATCATCATTCCTAACAGTAAAACCGGCTCCATGTCGACTACAATGTTTTAATACAATGACGTCATGCTACCAACAATCAGGGGGCGTAAAGCAATGGCAACCAGCTACAATCAAAGAGAATCTGGCACTTAAGACGCGCTACGTATAAGTATGTATGACGTGCCTTTAGGTAGCACTCATGGTAACAAAATGTCAAAAATATATTCCAAGTCTATTGAGTCTACCAACCATGGAGTTATTCTCTCCTATAATGCCATGCCACCAACTATCGTCAACTCCAGCTTGACAATTGATATCGGACCCTGGCCATTCTCATCCTCTTGCGAAAGTTACTGCACGGCGTGTTCATGTATTCTATTAATTAGTCTAATGTGTGCTGTACTCTACTTGCAGACTATAACCAAAAAACTCAATAGAACTGATTTTGTCATTGCATTTAATTTACCAGAGACTCTTCGCCATATAATAAAATAAATTATTATGTTCTTTAAAAGAAAGTAAATCGAGATTTGATACAGATTAGTGAGAAGATGGAATTAGATGAATATTAGCAGTGGATAGAGCAATAATAGAGCTACCCCCTAATAGATTACAAGGGAGTGAATCCTTAGAGGTGATAGGAGTGCTGCTGTACAGGCACAGGTCCATATGGGGAACTCTGTAACAAATACAAGAAGGCTGTAAGATTAGCTGATTTTATTACGGTACACAAGACACAGTAACCATGGCAAAAAAGGACCAGTTAACCCAGAGGCACACCAAAGCCATTTAAAGTCATTCCTCTGATAACATTTAATGTGGCCATCAACTCGAGTCGAGAAATTTGAGAAGTGAGGTTATGATCTCGAGGTTTCCCTCATTATGGTGGTAGCAAAATCCCGCAAATAGCCTATTGTACTGAACTGGGAACGGAGAAGGTGCTGAGGAAGATGAGTGGCACCCTACCATAGTTACATTGTTGGCTCTCTGACAACCACTTCCCCCACACAGCTATTGGCCAAGGGAAAACCTGCACCTCTTTATTGATATTTTACTATTGACCTGTTACACTGATAGGGGACCAGTAACTGAGAGGTCACTGTAACTGGAGTGTAATGAGTGACAGTGGGAACATCGCAGCTTACCAGTAGTTTGGGATAGAAGTGTTTAGTATACCCAGCTTGAGAACAGTGAGTAGCGTTGCCACACTGATCCACAGAGAGGTAATGGCCCGGTTCCTTCACTGACTCCAAAGTGATGCCATAATCACCGATCTGGGCGATTCTAAGCCGTGACTCTGCGCCAATAGGTGTTCCTGACTACAAGAGATGCGTTGATGACTTCCAGCACTGGCACTAGCAAGGAAAAAATGGCTCAATCAATAAGATAACACAGATTGTAAGTTCACTTCCGCAACTGACAGGGTATTCATTACTTGGTATGGACATTAAACGAGACCCTCAATCCATTACGCTAGCATGGCGTCAGATCACCACCATAAAATAATAGAGGTCCAAGCCAAATAAATGATTACTCCACAGTTGTAGATCCACCTCTCCCCTCCTTGTAGGAGAGCCGCCAAGTTCTCGGCAGGTGATGTTTAATCCATGGCTTGCGTTGACCAACCCAAACCTGCAAGGGTATAGAGGAAGGCAAAGCAACCACCCATCACCCCACATCACTATGCCGACGATCATTATCATCCAATGATAAGGCTGTATATAGGATGAACTGGTGGCTAAGTGAACAAAACAACCCAATCACCCTTACCAAATGTATCAGACCGATTCTACTGTTGTTGATGCAGAGGTAGTTATTATTATTATGGAGTCTAATGATGTTATTTCCCTCATTGATGACGGTCCAGCGAGCTACAAAGCGAATCTCAGATATTATATGTTATAAGCGAATCACTTCCTTTCACCACATATTATCAGGCTGCTTGCTGAGGGACTGCCATCACAGATTCTCTACTCTCAGCTTCCAGGAGGCGGTTGATCGATCGGTTGACCGAGACTCAGGGGCACAGTTGAAAGTAATCTCCAGAAGCAAAAGGTGAACACAAAAACCCGGGCAACACTAAACACACAGCGTGCTGCATGGGGGTAGCTGCCAAGTGAGACATGGAACGGTCTGTGTTACACAGCGACCGACAGCAGCTACTATTACTATAACTGGGACATGGATCTGATACACCATACAGCCTCTACCGCCTACCCCAGCAGACATGTAAATACAGACTGTGGCGGACATTTAAAGTGAAAAAACCTAATTGTTACCCACATACACAGGATTTTATATCAAAGCTTCAATTTGACAGACGCCATTCATTAGACGGTAAGATGCAATGATTTAGGGACGAGATATTGATATTGAGTTTTGGTGAGAAGTAGTAAATGGGCAGAAATACTCACTGTTAAAAGCTTCTGGATGCTCTGCTCCTAAACCATCTACCAGAAGACAGCCATCCTTAGAGGCCACAATCTGTAGGGCTTTACCAGTTAGACGACATACTAATACAACAATGTTACCAGTACTGAAATACGTCTACAAACACAAGAAAATCAGCAATTATTCATTAGCAAAGTTCTGGTCAGACTCAGAGTTTACTGGTCTTTATTGATGGGTGATAAATTCAGCTAAATGCAGTCACAACAATGGTTACAGACAGGCTTAGAGTTAGACCCACAGTTCCCGTTAGGCGATAGAATCCATCATTGACAACAGTAGAGTCACATAGAACAAGATAAAGTTTTACTTGAAGGTGAAATAATCTCGTGGGTCACCCTAGACTTCGAAGTTTGGATTTAGACTTTTGTCAACCAGTCACTGACTGAGTCAAACTCAGACTGACTCAGAGTGATCGGGAGTGTGCGATGCATACTTTGGAAGCACTAGACACTAGTAGGGCAAGCAATTCAACTGAATGGAAGAAGTAGCAGTACCACCAGACATTTTCAGTGAAGTTAGTTCTGGTAAATAAGTGCTTAGTCTTGGATAATTCCATCTATAGAATTATAACTATCACTATCAGATTCACTATTCGCCCAGTCACTGACTCCTGGGTCAGACTCCAGCGAGATCAGGGTTGACCTGAGTTCCAACCAGTGTCATGAATGGTCGCGTAATCGAAATGACTCACCAAAAAACCACCACTGGCATGTCCATCAATGAACTGTCCGGCTTGATGTCCGAGAGAGTTCGCTGTCTTCTCTACACTCCTGGCAAGGTTATCTAAAAAGCTCATGTTTGTCACATCCACAAGCCTTCAGCTAAAAACTTCATGAGCTGCAGGGAAATCACGAATACGGGAATATCGTACGAAATGGACAGTTATTGCGGCACGGCAGTAAAGATCTAACCAAACCTACAACTGTCTACAACCCACAATCGAATATGTAATTCCGCCTAGATAACCAATTCCATTTCGTCATTTTCTTCGTATGGCTAGTTGATAGACGAGAACGTAGCCTCCTGCGCATAATCTATAGTATTCGCAAGTACTGTGTATATACTAGCATGCTCGTCAGATGAGGCTAGTCCGATCAGTAGTTGCCTGTTGAACTTTGTTACGGCGTTCACCAACTGCAATTCTATGCCACTCCTTTCAAACACTAAAAGCATGATCAGTTTTGACTAGTGCAACGGACGAACACACTATCAGTATCATTACGACTATGGCGACAGACAACATCTCACTCCGCGAGCTTGTGCTGCACAACTGTAAGAACAATTCCCTGTTGCTGCTAGTTGTTGAGAACTAGTAAAGTCTAGTTCTTTCGTTGTCTGTGCACTCGCAATGAATCACAGTGATAGTCACGTGTGACTGAATCACTGAGTGAATGTGACCTACTGAGAGAGTGAGAGCATGTATTACACACTCACTGAGTGTTATAACTGTAGCAATGGGCAATATATAAGACTAAACTAAGGGTAAAGCATAAAATGTTCTACTAGGGCTACCAGTTCGAAATCTATGTTCTACTTCTAGTTCTAATGTAGAATTAAGTCAGTGGTACTGATAATGATATCCCCAAAGACTATAACACTGATTTAGTGACTAACTTGTTGGTCTTGCAAGCTCTCAGCACCATGCAACAGTCACTCCTAAACTCAATTG
>Ga0224511_10001558_pt1 | contig 14071 bp, 5 predicted proteins | sample SF_May12_sed_USG_2_FD_169988 | JGI IMG/M metagenome (GOLD analysis project Ga0224511, IMG submission 169988) | Sediment microbial communities from San Francisco Bay, California, United States - SF_May12_sed_USGS_8_1 | ecosystem: Environmental > Aquatic > Marine > Sediment | place: USA...
ATCTGAAAATATTATTACCTAAAGTTATTAAAAATCTAAATTATGCTACTTTGTACAATGATAAAAACACAATCTTAAGATCAATCGCATCAATGCTTTTAACAATAGTATTGTGTAAAGAAACTCTCTTTTTTCAGAATTAGGTTGCATTTAAAAAATAATATCCTGCTTCTTCAGGCGAAGAGACAGAGCTGGTATCAGGAAGTGTGGACAAGACTGTCCTTGTTTGGCAGCGGGATAACAACACAGTAAGATTATATGTTGGTAAAAACTTCCTACTGAAATAGGCTGTTTAATTTTAGGACTGGTTGCTGTGATGTTTTATAGAGTTTGACGCTGACATTGCTGTTATTTCTTAATGCATAAAACAAAATGATTTAAAGTTTTATTACCGTTGAACGAGAGCATTAACCATACACCTTAGTTTTCATAATTTTTCACCTAAATCATAAGTATATCCTCATAAAAGATAAACTGCAATATGATTTAGAACTGAGTTCATCGAAACACTGGGATGTAACTGGATATACATGCGCGAATATTTAAAATCCTAGCCGTTTGTAAATGCTCTCGGGATTGATCGGTTTCAAACAGAGTTAACTCATTCGCATACAGAAACATTCGGGAATGTTATTTTAAGAAACGTATTGAGTTGAACTGTTAGGTATTGCCCATTTGAAATCTGATCCAACTATTTACGGAAATAATCGAATGGCTTTCCGCCAAATTATAAATCTTATTTGACTAACCTAGTCAAATAAGAAAATGCATTTTAACAATGGCCAGAAATGTTGCGGAAAGCGTTTTCAAGTTGAAAAAGTTTTTTGTCAATACTTTTTAAAATATGCATTAAATAATACTTAGGTGTTTATTTGACATTTTTTTAGATGAATTTGGCCAGGAATAAAACATTAAAGCATTATGTGCTTTTTTTGTCTCCAATATTTATATTGATAATGCAAATAAACAGCTCATTATGCACTTATGCCTGATGTTAGTTTTGAAAATTAATAAAAATAACTTTTTATCAATCATCGTCATATCTTTGCAGTACAAAATCACCCAAAAGCTTGAAGGACATGCAGGCCCAATTACCGCCCTTGAAGCAGCATACGTCCCTTCAACTGAAGAGTTGAAACAAGGGGCACAACTCAGTGCTGTTATTGTGACTGCTTCTGTGGATTCAAGTGTGAAGATATGGAGGAGAACGAATGAGGAAGGTACATTTAGTGTTTTACAGTATAACATTCTTTCATTTAGGCTTGAAAACTCGTATGTTGATATTAAAACTTAAATGGCATTGTTTTCTTTGCAAAACCTTATTTTTGGCAATTTTTTGTTTATAGTTGCCAAATCTACAGTCATATTTGTGAGGCCCTTTCTGTTACATGAGTCATTTTACTTTTCTTGATTGTTGGTTAGCTCTTCGCTTTTTTATTTGCCCTCATTTTATGAATCATTACTTTTAACTTCTAAACAGTTTTAACTCGATTCTTATAGTAGAAATAATAATCCACATACTTTAGATCAACAGCAGGGATCAACATTTCCATCTTCACTTAATCGAAGATACTTATGAAATTAGAATTAAGAATACCTGACGTATGACATTGTTATTTGTTCAGGTTTCAGTGAGTGCCAGACAATAGACTTCGGCTGTGGATTTGCCCTGGATGTGTCCCTGATTACAGTTCCACAAACCAACAGTAGGTTTTTCAAAGATAATGTAGGTGATTATGTTCTTATTATTGTATAATATAATTTTAATTTTAATATATAAAATAGAAATATTGTTAGTGCTATCCTTGATCATATAAACATTTCTTCTTCTTCTTCTTCTTCTTCTTCTTCTTCTTCTTCTTCTTCTTATAATAATTATTATTATTATTATTATTATTGTTGTTATGATTCAGGTCTGATGCTAGCGTGTGGTTGTGATGACACCAAAGTTCATATGTACGTGGAACAGACCATTGATGACAAAACACAGGTACAGTATGGGGCACTATGTCAATGATTTTATGTTTGTTGTATCATGATGAAACACTATATTTTTTATATAATAATATTGTTAACGTGACTTGATTTCGTGTATTACATTGTAAATTTATGACCATGTGCAATGTTTGTACTTGTCAAATAAATGTTCTTGTTATGTTCTTCATAAATATATGAGCAATATATATATCAGTCAGTCATTCAATTTTTTAACTAATCAAACATTAAATTTGTGTTACAGTTTGTATCTTTCAATACACTTCTATCAATTGATCAGTTAATCACATAATCAGACAGACACTCAGTTAATTAGTTGATAAATCACTAAGTCAATTAGTTCACCAACAAATAATATATTTGTGGCCTTTCATCCTTTTAGTCTATCAATTGATTTGTTAATCATTCAACCCACATTAAATCTATTGATCAGTCAGTTAATCAGTCTGTCAGTCAATCAGTCAATGTATCTATAGACAGAACACTTAAAATGACGTCCAATGCTCCGACAAATGTGCGAAAAAAGCATGTCATGTCAAACATAGCATAGCCAGCAAAACACAAAATATTCAGTCTTTTAATTGGCCCAAATGACTTTGTGCAGATTGACATTAAGCAATTAACCGCTTTTTATCGGTCCAAACGTCATTTCAGATGGTGTAAAAATTGTGTTATTGATACATCAACCAACCTACCAACCTTGTGTTACAGTTTGTGCCTGTGATCACGCTACCAGGACACGAGGACTGGGTGAGAGCCGTAGACTTTACAGTGGATGGTAAGTGAGCAGATTTGGGGTGGCGAGGGGGGCTTGATCTTTTTTTGGCATGCCGAAGCAATTGATATGCCCTGACTGAAACTGTTTATCTCCTCTAACTTGTATGATTGTGCATTAAAATAACAGTGTTTGGTGTGTTGAGAGGGGTTGTACTGAAGGACTTTGGTATTATTGTATTCAAAATGTGAAACACTAGTAATATGGTTGAGTTTCTTTTTTATTGTTAAGTATGTTTAAACATTCTCCATGAAATGCACTAAACCGTTATTCGTTATTATAATACCGTATTTTGTTTCTAACTGATTTAATTATGTTTTCCATTTGAAGAAGAGGCATCTTCATACTTTACTACTTGGTCCTACTCTTGTTGAATATAGAAACTGTATTTAACAACAAATATTTGGGCACTAAACGTAATGATATACAATGTGAAACATACATTTACACCTTGCCTGTTTTATTCCACAGACAGTGGTGACATGCTACTGGCCAGCGCCGCGCAGGACTACATGATTCGTGTGTGGAGGTTCGCACCTCAGACCAAAGACTACGCCGCCCAGAACAAGTCAGCAGTGACTGACCTACTTTTGGATAGAGATATTCAAATGCGAGAGACAACTCTTTCCTTTACACACAAGGGTTAGTAAACATTAAGGGTTAAACATTATGGGTTAGTAAACATTATGGGTTAGTAAACATTATGGGTTAGTAAACATTATGGGTTGGTAAGCATTATGGGTTAGTAAACATTATGGGTTGGTAAGCATTATGGGTTAGTAAACATTATGGGTTAGTAAACATTATGGGTTAGTAAACATTATGGGTTGGTAAACATTATGGGTTGGTAAACATTATGGGTTGGTAAACATTATGGGTTGGTAAACATTATAGTTTGGTAAGCATTATGGGTTGGTAAATATTATGGGTTGGTAAACATTATGGGTTGGTAAACATTATGGGTTGGTAGAAATTCTGGATGAACAGTTCTGTATGAATTGCTACTGTCTAAATAAAAATGTTGGTAAACCTTAAACATTTTATACGTCAACCTGCTCTGTAAATGTCTAGTGTTTGTAACAGTTACATTGTAAGGTGGTAAGGTTGCCTAACCTCTGAAAATATCACTTCTTGTTAAAACCAATGATTATCAAATAGATATCTAAAGTCAAAATTATTTTACCCTGTACATTGATAGTTCTTTAGACTGTATTTTATCTGACTCCATTTTATACTGCGATAATAACAAAAGTAAACATAGACTTTTACTTACAATTGAAAGTTATAATTCAAATTTGCAGAGATATCAGAATTATACATGATAAACAATATAATGAAAAAAACAATAATAAAATAATAAAATTTGAACAAATAAATTAAGTTTTTTACACATATTGAAAACAAGTACCATGCTGACTTCAGGTGACTGTCAGGTGTTTGCTGTTACCCTGGAGACGGTGTTGAGTGGCCATGAAAACTGGATCTACGCCGTCAGGTGGAAACCTCCCATACTCACTGGTGTGTGTGGTAGATTGTACGCCTAGCTCTCAGATACTGACTAGCTCTTATTTTATTTTGTATAGAGGTCAAAAAAACAACCTGTAAAACACTGTTTGTTGGATGCTTTGCCAATAAGTCATAAAAAATGTCACCCTGTTCTACATCATTGTGTAGTTATATTTTCTGGTCCTCTGGGATCATGGATTGTATGTTGTTTACATGTGAAAAATTTAGTTCTGCTTATGCGCTAGAGGTTGTCAGTGGTGTGGCATCTTTCATTACCATTGATAAACAGATTCAATAAAACTGAGGCTGCTATTTCCCCCCATGGAAGCTATGCTTCCTTAGGACTTTACTTTTCTCTTAGATTTAATTAAACTTGACGAAGACTGATTGCCTCATACACAATGCAGTAATTGAATTCATTGCTTAGGCTTAAAAAATGTGTGTTCCAGGTAACCCCATCCTACCTAGACAAGGCTACAGTATATTGGGGGCATTCAGATTTCTTTCTTAATTTTAAGACAAACAAAACATTTTTGTGGTAAAAAATCAGTAAAAAGAACAAAACCTGATCCTACCTACGTAGATTTTCAAGTGCATGGTTACCTGAAACACAATTTTTTTCTATTTGGCTTTATTATTAATAATATCACTTCTGTGTTTAAGCTGGTCAAGTGCACCAGGAGGTCTGTCTGTTGTCCGTGTCGATGGACAAGACGATGATACTGTGGCGACCGGAGCCGGAGTCTGGTGTCTGGACCGAACAGGTGAGGTTCACCATGATTGATGCTTCCACAACCTGTTTGTCTTACCATCTGAAATGATATTTGGTCCAACAAGAGGTAGGAAATAACATTATGTCATAATGCATAATTTCATTTGGGTCAATCAGAAGACTGTTTGTGTTTCACTGGCTACGCACACATGCAATGTTGAACGTAACATGTTTTCCTTAATGTGTCGGAGCTTTGGACATAATTTCAAGCATTTTGTCGATACAGTACTTCTCGGCATTGTGCAGGGTTGATCTTATTGTAATATCTGCAATGGTATGATAGTGTAAATGAGGTTGTGTATGGAAGTGCAAATATAATTTTTATTTTGATCTGTTTAATTTAAAGTTAAAACAAATAACTTGTAAGTGGTAAATATAATTTACCGGGTATGTCTAGTTGCTTGTAATATTGTACTCTTAATCAGTTCCACAAGGCATCATGTGAAATCGTGATATGATAGGCTTGAAGCATGGCCCATGCATTCTTGCATAATTCTTGCCACCCCATGGTTTATTGGACCAAGTTAGGAATCCTATTTATTACAGATGTAGGAAAATGGCTTTACAATGCATTTTAATGCATCCTGTCATTTTGACTATTTTATGAAGTTATTAAAAAAAATTTGCTAGGAACAAGCTCATATTGGCCTAAAGGTGCTGCATACGCCATTTAACCAGAAAAAAATGTACAGTTGAACCTCGACTCCTTGAAATCGCACGAGTCGATATTCCGGTTCCTTTGAAGTCATTTTAAAGTCCCAAATTATTTTGTTATATATTCCATGTAAATAAAGTTACATGCCTCGATATTCAGTCATACGAAGTTTTCAGTCCCTAGATGACATTTCCCTGTCCCAATACCAGTATTCACACGTTGGGATTGATACATCACTCGAAGTCAATTTCGCAACTCTTTTTCGCGGAGGTGCGAAAAGCAGTCCGAGTAGCGCGTTTCACTCAACAATAATTGCTCAATCACAGATTGTGTTTACAAAGCCTGTGAAAACTTGTCAATGGCTATTTATCGATGAGCAAGTAACTGTGACATTGATTAGTATCTTTATAGAAACTAGGCATTATCGAATGAAATATAAAGAATAAATACAAATAAATAACAAACATTATTTCTTCATTTTGTAATGTAAACAGCATAAAAATATATACACAAATAAACAACAAACATTATTTCAATAAAGACATTCGGAACACCACTTTTGGGTGCTTCGAAATTCGGATGGCTCGAGCTGGGATTGTAAGTCCCAGGGACTTCGAGGAGTCGAGGTTCAACAGTATATTTCTGTATTTACTTCATTTAAGGTTGGAAACTTTACGGTGTTAAGGGCAAAACAAAAGTGTAAAATATATTTAAAATGTCATGTAATGTTTTCATCTAGGTGCGAGTGGGGGAGGTAGGGGGTAACACCCTAGGTCTGTACGGAGGCATGTTCTCCCCTGATGGAGGGGCTATACTGTCCCATGGCTACCAGGGGGCATTCCACCACTGGACATGTAACCAGGTAGGTTTTAATCAAGTAAGCTTGTGGTATGCTCAATTTAGTCATCACTTTTTATTTTGGTTCGGGTTTTGTGTGTGCATCCTGATTCGGCTTTTCCAGGTTATTACTTTATTATGGGTAGACAGATTTTAATTTATTTTTTTTGGTTCAAATGTTAACATTATGGGACGGAGTAAAATCAGCCAACCAAGAAACATATTAGTCAGCTGTGAGCTGTTTGATGTTTTGGGTTTTATTTTCAGGAGTTAAACATCTGGGAGCCCACCATTACTGTGAGCGGCCATTTTGACTCCGTGGAAGACATAGAATGGGACAGAAAGGGAGGTAACTTCTTGCTGTCCTGCAGTCTTGATGAGACAGTGAGGTTACACGCCCCTTGGGTCACACAGGACAGGAAGGTAGGTTGAAGGAACTTTTGAATGTTTAAAAAATGTTCTTCATAATAATGTTTTTATCATGTTTTTTTTATATCATAAATATTATTTAGATTCTGATTGGCAGTTAAAAAAACCATTATTAGATCTCTACTATAGTGTCATTGGAAATGTTATATTTTGTAAAGAGTTCTTATAATAATAATAATAATAATGAAATGAAATAAATAAAAATTCATGCCCCATGCTTGTATTATGGATCAATTACACTGGTATCATTTCTGTTTGGCTAGTTATTTCCCTTTATATACAGGGATTCAATGAAACATTGTACAGTATTAGTCAGCTTATAAGGAACTTCTGGTGAATATAAGAATCTGATTTTTATTCCCCAATCTTTACTAATGAACTAGTTCACTATACATTTATAAGGAACTCCGGGTATAAGGTACATGTTTTTATGGTCCCAATGAGTTCCTTATATTTAAGGGGACTTTACTGTATATCTAGTTTGCATTCTCTACATATTTATAATCTCACAATATTTGATCCAGGTGTTGTGGTATGAGATCGCCCGACCACAAATTCATGGCTACGCTCTTCAATGCCTCGCAATGATCAACAGATACAAATACGCCTCAGGGGCTGACGAAAAAGTCATACGCGTTTTTGACGCCCCAGACAATTTCCTTGAAAACTTCTGTAACCTATGTAACTTGGATCTTAAACATGAACGTGACTCAGAGGAGGCCCAGAATCGCCCCGTGGGGGCTAGCGTGCCGGCCCTGGGACTGTCAAACAAGGCGGTGTTCTCGGAAGGGGGAGGGGTGGATTTGACGGAAGATCTGGAAGTAAAGCCAGGAGAGAACGAACAATACACGGACAATGTCTTCACCAGCGTCTCTCTGACAGGTAGTCTTACAGATGTAGTGTATGAGTTTACATACAAATAAATGTTTGTGTAGTATTGTTTGTTTTCCTTATTTTTAAGGCAGATGTTAGGCCTTAAAAAAGAAGGTGTTTTTTCTGGTGCCCACCTGTCTCTTGTAGAAAATAACAGAAAACTTTTTTTGTTGGTCAAAACAAAACAACTATACACTATATTTTTTTTTTGTTCCTTTAAGATTGATTTTCTAGAAGTCAGCATGGAAAGATATAATTATTAGAATATTATGGGGGAAAAAACCCTACCCTAACAAACTTTTTTTAATAGGATATTCGTTACTTTTGGGTGCCTAATTTATATCGTTTATGTGTAAAATGTGATTCTTGCATCTTAACTGCATACATGATAACCTCATTGATTAAAACCTTTTTCAAGTTGAAAAAGTTATCAATTATTTATACAAGTATTAATTTACCTTGTTTAATATAAATCTCTCTTGTTTAACGTTGATCAATGTAGGATTTCAGCCAATGAAGAATAATTGATCACTGTATTATTTCAGCGCTTACACATGAAGTATGATAAATAATTGTAGGATTTTAGCCCTTACAAGAGAAAAATAATTAATCACTGTATGATTTCAGCCCCTCCAAGTGAAGAGCACCTGCTACAGAATACTCTCTGGCCGGAGGTGCAGAAGTTGTATGGTCACGGGTACGAGATTTTCTCTCTGGCGTGTGACCCTCAGGGCAAGGTGCTGGCCAGTGTTTGCAAGGTATGAGGCACAGAAATATTGTCTTGTAAGAGGATGATTGTTATTTTGTCATTGCATTATTTAAATAGAGTGAATGCATTAAAAAAAGATCATTTGTTTTCTTTAAATTCAACAATTTAAAGGGAAGTCCTATGGACTCGACAAATGTGATATTTTGGTGTAGGTCTTAATTGTATCCATTCATGTGACCAGGCCAACACAATCAGGTTTAAAACAGAAGACCTTAAAAAACCTACCTTCTGATAGTAGAAAATTATACTGCCCCTATTTCAGGCATCTAAGGCGGAGTTTGCAGGTGTAATTCTATGGGACACGACCACATGGCAACAGTTGCTAACACTCCCTGGCCACGCGCTGACTGTCACCCAGATGGCGTTCTCTCACAGCGGAGAATTTCTGCTGACAGTGTCGAGAGATCGGACATGGGTTGTGTACAAGCGACGGGCAGATGATAGCGCAGAGGGTTGTGAGTATTTACATACCCATAAATATTTAAGTAAAAGTTTCTTAAAAGTAACATCACTGTTTGTCTATGTCAAAGGGGTAAGGGTCTGGTAAGCTGACTGCTGTAATATAACCTCAAGTACCTATTTTCTCAATCCTGATAAAGTAAAATCCGCTTATAAGGAACTCCTGGGGACCATGAAAATCTGTTCCTAATAACTGGAGTTCCTTATAAATGTATAGTGAACAATTTTCTTGTTAAAGAATGGGGAATAAAAATCAGTTCCTTATAACAGGAAGTTCCTTATAAGCGGACTTTACTGTATAAAGAAGAAGATGCATACTATTAAATTAATATGATACAAAATCAACCTGAGTGCCCTGGTTCTAATGTATCCATGACGTTCCAGCACCGCTGTTCTCCCCGGTGATGCAGACGGACAAGAAGACGAGCGTACACAGCCGTATCATCTGGTCATGTTGCTGGTCACATGACGACAAGTACTTCCTCACAGCATCACGCGATAAAAAGGTGACATGTGTTTTTAGATTAGTGGTGTGTTTTTTTCTGAGGTTTTCATTTTCATTAACCATTTCTAGTTCCAAACATTAAATTTTTTTAATTGTTTTAGCATATTTGGTATACATGTACAACATTATTTTCTACCAAACTTTCCCAGATTATGCCTGTAGTTTAAATATGACCATGCCTAAGGATTCACAATTTCAAATTATATAATGTATAACAGCTTTGAAATAACAAATTCTAAAATACAGTATACAAAATAATGAAGCTTAAATAAGTATGCTTGTTAATGTGAGCAATCATTGGTCCAACAGACCTACTGGTCTCTTGTTATAATGCTGTTCTTGCAATGAATTCAGAAACAACAATATTTACGAATTCAGAATCTTGATTCTTATGTCTTATCATAATTTTATGATCTGTGTTTCATTTTTGTCAATCAGTTAATACATTTACCATGCTGTGTAAGATTTAATTTGAACATCCCTGTTAGTGCTATGTTTGTATTGTATTGATATATTATTATCATATTTCTCTTAACCCTTATATTTGTTTCTATCTAGGTTGTAGCTTGGCACTGTCCAACAGCAGACGATAAGGTCCCTAAACCAGCCGGGAAACTAGACGTGCCGGACTCTGCCACTGCTGTTGCTACGGCTCCTGTGTTGCTTGGCAACCAAGGGTACCTTGCAGCTGTTGGCCTTGACAACGGGCACCTGCTGGTGTTTGTGTGGTTACCAGGGAAAACAGATGCCTGGACACAGCTTGCCGCACTGGACAGCAGGTTCACTAAACATACAACGATTCTTCTTATAAACAAAACAGATACCGTACAACTGGATATTAATGCTGTAAAGGTTTACGAATATAGGGGAAAGTGGGCATTTGAATGTGCCCATAGCTGTCTGCCCATCCATAAAATGTGTCATTTTTTAGGAATTTTTCTTAATTAAGTTGTTTAATAAAGCAGCATGTAAAATTACCATACATTTATGTACTATTTGTTGATGTTTTCTAATTTTTTATGTGTTTTTCACACTTAAAATCTAATATCAAACTCCACTTGGAGTTGGCTGATATCCCTGATGGTAAATCCAAATGAGTATAATTGTTTTGTTTTGACCAAGAAAAAAAAGCTTTGTTTTGACTATTCTGTATGCTATGGTGTAAATGTTCTTACTTAAAGAAAAAATCTTTAAAATGCTGTTATTCATTCTGTTGCAGTTTGGCCCACCATTTGACAGTAAAGCGACTGCGATTTCGGCCATGTCTGGGACAGGCTGGTATCCATGACAACACATCAGATGTCAAGGTCAATCAGACAGAGGTCAAGGTGACGGACTCAGAGGTCACTGGGGTCAAGGACAGATGGTTACAGTTGGCAAGTTGTGGAGCAGACAGAACTGTGAAAATATTCAACATTGATTTGGATCGGATAGCATTCTGATGTGTTTATTTAGGCACACTGGCTTTTTAATTTATTGAAGTAAATAGTATAATTCGTTACAGTTATAAATATTAAAGAGGAAAAACACTCACGAATATAGCCATATCAAAACGATGCAATTGATTTTCCATCAGTACCAAATGTTTGTGAAATACAACTAATAAACGTATACAGTTTTCAATGACACTTAAATATAATTATATAAACATGAATGCATTTGTTGTTGTTTTTGGTGTGTTTTCTTTAAAAGCTGAATGTCTTTTGTACATGCCTACATGTATATTGATTTTAATGTACAATGTAATTCAAAAGGCCTTCAAAAACTTAAATGATTAGTTAACAAGCGTCAACATAGGGAATTAAGGTGTTTGTACGTTTGTTTGGCTGGTGAATTGTGCGCTGCTTTCAATTAAAAAAGACCAAAAATATCGGATGTCTTTGAGGTTAGTCCACCCAATCAGTATATCTGTATTAGCATTTTATAACATCACAAAAATGGAAAAAAAACTGGCATAGATCTGATATAATGGTGCTGCCACTCTAAAGCATATGGTAGCAACGTATGTATTGGGTGTTAAAAAACTACTTATACCCACAACATTCGAATGTTTTAACCCGAGCTAATGAAGACAGTTCTTTACGAATGGTTTGCATACGTGTGTGAGCGTATATCAACGTAAGTCGCCGTCGTATATCCTATACGCTCGCATACGCTAAACAGTTTTAATTTGGCCTTTGTGTATAAAACGTACTGTGTATCTGCGTATGCGAGTGTATGAGCAATGTCATAGGCTGTAGTTTGGCAGCACTTAATGGACAACTGCAACAGAAAAAGTGCAATGTCTGGTACTAGACATCATTAAGGAAGATTGCCATTGCCGATGGGTCTCAAGCCCATGACCTTTGTACATGTGACCTTTCGTCCCACTTATTTAGCCACATATGATGGAATGTAGTCATTTCAAAGTACATGTATAACTCCTTGTGCATGTACTGCATGACAGAAAAGATAAAGACACGATGTTGAATAAAATGCTGTTGTATTCAAGCACAAGCTCTTCATGTATATCGCCATTTAACTTAAAAAGGCCCGTAAAAAACAAACATACATGAATTGAACAGCACAAAACATACATAACAATAGGACGTAACACACATTCGTTATTATCTTTTGGGGGGGAGGGGGCGGGGTCCATATTTTTTTAGATTTCTTAAAATGATTTTTCCACGAAATGTTGAGTAACCGACTTGGTACGGTCAATTACTTTCATCGGGAAACCAAGTTCAAGTATTTAACTAGAATTCTACCAAATATAATTTCAATAATATTAAGGTCCATTTTAAGACTCCTACATTAAAAGTATACTCAGCAATTACAAAGATACAAAATGCAATAATTTACATATAAGTATATTTGATAATTTAAGGTGAACATACAAAAATATTCAACACAATACTTCCCCACGTCATCAACGTACGAAATACTTAAGTCTTTTTGGTGCACAGTGCCAAATCGGGGTGGTTTTGGATTTTCAATAACCCAACATAATATTATAGTGCTGTGTTCATTTTAATGTATTAATATAACTCGTTGTTTGATATCGTATTAGGCAAAGATAAATCAACAAGTTAATATGTACATGCAAACTTAACAAGGAATGTGTAACACACAGAACTATCACTTGAACCTGTTTATTCGTCGACGATAAATTGTTCGACTCAATGTATTTCTTCATCTATCAAACATCATCCTCAAAGAAAGTCAATGGTACATTCGCGTTCTTCGCCTGTTTCCTTAATCAACCATTTCATTGTGAACTCCGTCTCCCCTACAACCAGCGTTTGTACGAACTTCACCCTATCCGGCCATCCTCCAGGGGGGCCTGCCACTTTTATCTTTCCCACCATCTCACATTGGTCCTCCTTCAGGAGGCAGTAGGTGGGGCTTTTCAAAGGGGACCTCCACAATGACAAACGATGTGGTTTGTGTTTGTTCTCTAGTTCTTTATATGTTCTGTGACTCTCCCATGAGAACTGTTGTCCGTACTTCAACACCTGCCCGGCCTCTATCATCTTCTTAAACATGCCTTTACACCAGTCTCTACCCTCACTATGATACTTAAACTCGGCAGACTGGACACCTTCTATGAATGGAGCATTCCATCTAAACCCATAGGAAAACCGTGATCTTCGTTCTGTGATGAAATGTGGCCTTGTTGCCGCCATTACAGCTCCCTTGACAACAGCGAGGCGGCCGTCATCAACGTGGATGATCTTCATGTCAGGGAAAGTTTCCTCTATTTTGCTGCGCAGGTAATCGGACCGAGAATATCCACCGACCAAGAGAATGTATCTGATCTTATCTTCAGAACAGTCTGTTAAAATTGTCTTTAAGCATTTGATAATTGAATTTATTGAAGAATCAAACAACTTCTTGACCTCTGATGACGAAAGCTGAAGACGTCTTTCCCGCTGTACCCAGACTGAGTCTTTCAGGCCGAATTTTGATATCATCATGGCTACTGTTTCACCTTCATCTTTCTCTACATCCATGAGGGAAATCATATCTGTGTCGAATCTAAACGTTAGTACTTTAGTGTGTCGTGCAAAGCTGCATTTTTTCTTCTCTATTTGATCTACCAGTTCTTGGTATGCATGTGAATACTCAAGTTTGAAACGTTCGATTGTTGAAGCTCCAAAAATGTTTTTGAAGAGTTGCAGAAACTCCTGATTCACCGAACGCCCACCGGCATCACAACCCGTTGCGCGATAGAGCTCACGTAGTTTGCCTTCATCTAGGATCTCATGCACACACATGTCAGCTGTTCCACCACCAATGTCAGCCACTAGATACTTTGTGTGAGAACCAAACCTCTCAGCAGTGAAATTCTCGCCTAGACAAAGTGGTTTATCAATGGCAAACAAAGCAGCAGCCTCGGGCTCTAGAACCAGCTGGTTTCTGTTCAGACCAGCTTTTGTGGCTGCTTCACGCATAAACTGTCGAGCTTCGTCTGTCCAGATGGCTGGAATTGTAAGTGTCCAATTTACATCATC
>Ga0224511_10001559_pt1 | contig 14071 bp, 6 predicted proteins | sample SF_May12_sed_USG_2_FD_169988 | JGI IMG/M metagenome (GOLD analysis project Ga0224511, IMG submission 169988) | Sediment microbial communities from San Francisco Bay, California, United States - SF_May12_sed_USGS_8_1 | ecosystem: Environmental > Aquatic > Marine > Sediment | place: USA...
CAAACGTGTCGTCGTCGAAGTCGAAGAAACCAGATGGCACCGGATGTTCTCGGGATGGAGTCCGGTATCCCCACTGGATATGCGAGGGCGCCATGTGTGAACGATGATTGTTGTCAACAATTACGCGAATAGTCGTTTATTCAACAAATGTTAAGTATACTTGGGTAAGGCATCACTCATTGCGTAAAATGTTTCTATTTAGGAAAGGTTGCCATTACAACGGAAACACATCAGTTATTCAGAGATTGCATAACATGATGACCTAAATTCTGTTATTCTTCAGAATAGAAAATAGTAAAATAACATCGGAGTTGGTTTAAACAATTATATCAGTCAGCGCTTGCAATTTTAAATATAATATTATTACAAATATAGCCTAAGTTTTTGTATATAAACTGTAATCAGCATGCCTAAACAGAATAAAGGCCTTTCTTTTGGAATACTATTTTACTTATCATGAAAGATTAACGCCATTATATATTAAACAACACTATTGCTTACTTTAACCCATCTGATATGTAACTAATGTATAAAATTGGGTTTTGAATTTGTATTTAAATGACTCAGAGAAACATGGTTACCAAAGTATTTGTTATTCTATAAATCATTTTGTTTCCAGTAAGATTTGTATCAAAATTGAATACTTGGAATAATTGCCATGGCTACATATTTTGGAACTGACAATTTTGCTGATTTATAATTAAGTATTGTTTATCTTTTCAAAAGGACATGTTTTTCAATACTTTACATGCATTTTCATTGCTGTGCTTTGTGCAAACAGGCATTTACGTAAAGTAAGGTTGAATTCTTTCAATCTCTAAAAGTTCATTAGTTAACACTTGTTCAAGTGTCCTCGTGATTTTTGTATCTTTGGGGTTCCTTTAAAACAAATGTTTTCTTGTAAAATGATGTTCTCATTGTTGATAAGCAAAATATTATCTATTAATTATATCCACACAAAACTGATAAAACTTTCATTTTTATTCACAAGAAAAAAAACAGATATTAAAAAATATTATGTAAAACATCAGCCCAGTATGCATTTCTTTTTTATGTTGAGATTCCATTCATAGCAGATACAGTTGGGTTGAGTACTTCTTCTGAAATAAAAGATAAACATACAATAGCCAATATTTTCCATTGCTTACAACTAGTTGTCTAAAATAAAATGTAGATAATAAATCCAATATTTTATATAATATCTTTATATAAACTCAACAAAGTTATAAAGTCATATGTGCATATAATACCTAAACAGCTTTAATAGGTTGTTTGAAATTCAAATGTTATTCCAAATGATAATCCAGAATGGTAATGCTTTGACATAAACAGAGTTTTGAATTGTGATTTATAAGTAAGATAAGAAATAAAGAAGGCAGCTACATACCATTTGTTTAGATAAAGACGCTCTTATAGAGAGGTGATTTGGGATGGGCAATAAAGTGGCAGTCAGGATTCAATGCAGATGTCAAAGGTAATAATAATAAATTTCCACTTCATTGGCAGTGTCCTTGCAAGTTTTATTTATCAAATCTTATGTGTATGATAAAGCATACTTGAAAATTTTGCGCTGGGATTTTTTCAGTTTTTGTTTTTAACAAGCAAATTCTTCGAATTCATATCCCCAGCCGAACAGGTCTTGTTAATTGATGAGAGGTGAAGACATAGAGGGAAAGGTGTATGTAAACTGTATGATATAAATATCTTACCTATCATATTATGTTCTTGAAGAAATTACTGAAGTCTTCTAAAACTGCTTTCCATTATGTATCTCATTAATTTGCAACTTACAGAAGACCATATTTCAAGTATAAAAAACAAAGGACAATTACTCTAAAATTAGGAATTGGAGGGTTATGGTTTTTGTGCAGTACACTTCCACTCATTAAGGTCTATCTAACTATAAAATTTCATGCTGATATATTTTGTAGTCACTAAGGTATGTTCCACAAGTTAACAAAGCAGCTCACAGTCACTGTACAGAAAAGAAAGAATTAATATTAGTGTTATGACTTTTTATTCAACTTAATTTGGATTAACGAGTATATTGCGGTGTTGCGATGGGAAGATTAAAACTTATATTAAGGTTTTCGGGGACAATGGACAGTTCCACAACTGTCAATCATGATCATTTATAACTGTACATTGTCAATTTTAATCCAATTGATTAGGATTTTATTGTCCGCTGACATTCTGACCTAGATAATACAAAAGAAAACCTACTTCCTGTTTGTGATAAACCTTATCACAAGATTAAAGAAAATATGCCGCTTGGGGAGGAGCTTAAAAATTTGTGGAACTATCCATTGTGCTTTAGTGAACATGCAAATACATGTTACATATAACTACAAAACATGGTCAATGGGTCATACTTATACGAATCGTACTTATATTGTTCAACAGAAACTTCTGGCCATCCGTCTGGTTGTCGGCGTGTGTGTCTTCTCTGTACTGCTACTGATTGCCGCCCTTGTGATCGCCAAGATGTTCTAGTATGTGACATTCTAACAAAAATTTAATATGTATCGGCTGTATAGTTTACAAATGTTATTAAAATTTAGATATTACAAAGTGCGATCAAAAACATTAGCAAGTACAAAAAGCAGCTTTTGTTGCAAGTCTGGTCAATATGACATTGACGTTTAGGAATCACATAGTTGTTTTCAATGCAACAATAAGGCGAGGGGTGAGGGGCTGTATGATTTGGTTATTTATGCCATAATAATGTCCGTTTCCTATAACTGCGTTACTAACGCAGTAGCTGTTAAATATAGAAAGGATAATTTGTTCAACAAAGTCACGTGTCACAACAATTGCTGTTTCCCCACTTGCGCAGTTCGTATATCTAGTTCGGTCAGGCCAAAGTATCCTAAATCCTAGCGAGGGCGAGCGCTAGATGTTCCCATCAAGTGTGCTTTTTATTGGGTCGCTGTGCGTTTGTTCAACCCCTGCTCGTTGTAAAATCATTGCAGACGCTTTGATATTTATTGTTGGACGTTGAGAAGTCAATGGCCTTACAAGATTTAATAGATCGATGTGTGCGTCAACCGGATAAATCTGTAGCTGAAGGCATGGCAAAAACAAGAGGTTGGTTTTGGGTAGCAACTTGAACAAAATATCGGGATGGTATTTACATTTATAACACAAAAATACGTATTTTGGCCTGATATTGACGAAACATATTCGAAAGCCAGAAACATATGTATGGTTGTTGCAATTGTCTAGGTATGGTCAGGCTACCGAAACACTTTTATCTTTAGACCCACATGCTACTACGCCAAAGTGTTTTAATACTTTAAACATTAGTTTGTTTTGAATCACACAATTCGAAGCTTTTTATATCTCGTGTTAACGAAGCTATAATCATATCTGGTAAAAAACCTGTTGGTGCTTTACCTATAACCACTACACCTGAGAGCTTTTTATATGTACGTATTAGAGCTAATGCTTGCTAAACCAACTAACATTTTGATATTTTTAATGACAATTGTTTTATGTTTTATTTACACTTACACTAAAATCAATGTTGGATTGTTAAAAATCTACTTCTGCTACCATCATTATGTATCAAGTCCTGTATGTGTGTGCCTTGACACAGCTTTTTCGCGCCAAAATAAAACAGTTAAGGTAACCCAAAAGCGTCTAACATCTGATTCGCCTTGATTTAAGCACCATCATTTCCGTCACGTGTGTAGACAATGTACGAGCCAGCGGGTCAATCTAGATCTTATTTTTGTACATGTACACCAATACTGATATATTCATATAATTCACTAAAATATTGCGACAAACACATGGTGTTCATGGGTCATATTGTCATAATGCCCTTAAACTTGACACAGTCTTACTGTATGAACATAGCTTACTTTTCTTAGTTTTATTTTTGTTGAAACGAGGTCTTCATTCGAGTGTTATTCTTGTCACTCACGTTATAGTCTTGTTACACAATGCCCATACTACTTACGGCTATAATTTCAAAGTGATTAGGCCAAGGTACGTTGAAGTCGACGTTTAAGTCAATTTCCAAACCTCCCTATTATCTTGATGACAATGGTCATATTATTACAGACACACTACAAAATATGTATGCTGTTAAACGTATTTGCAGGAGAATCGATGTAACAAGAAATCAATAACAATATAACGAAATGTAATTTGATTTGTTTTATTTCATTACAAAAGCGCTTTATAATTGTTTAAACAATATGATACAGACGAAATCTTCATAAAATGTTCATAATAACAAAATTGTAAAATTCAAATTGATGGTAGTCATTATAAGATATTTATAAATAGTATCATTCATCAGCGAAGATATAAATTATGTGATATTTTATCGAATTCAATATCTGGCTACATTGAAGTAATTGAAAACTCATGTAATGAAGTCAATAACATTAAATGGTATGCATTTCACTATCCAAAATGTCTCAGCACAGGTTTAATCAATGCACATGATCTTCCTTGTCAACAATATGAAATGTGTTTTTTAAATCCACTGAATAGCACATGAATTAATAATGATACATTGTCCGAAGCAAACGAATAATAGGCGTAATAAGAGATAAGCCTTCTAGTTCATATTGAAGGCTGGATTGTTGTAGCGGTTTGCTCGTTGAGCCCCATAGTTCATTGGTGCGTCTCTATTCTCTTTCCTGCGTGGCGACCGCTTTCTGAAAGGAAATGCCAGTAATGATTGGTCCCACATTCTTAATGATAAAACATTATATCTAACTAATGGTCAGCGAATTTATATATATAAAAGTACACACATCTTTAATTATAGTAAGTAAAATACGTTAATAGATTATTTTTTAACAGGTTATATACGAGATCGTACAATCGAATAATAAATTTAGAACATAGTAAAAAGATTTTGATGTAATCTGCTGTAATTATTATGTATGGAAGCAAATGCATTTTCATTTAATTTACTATTATAGGAAAGAAGCATGAACAAAAATGCTACAGCTTAATAATATCTTGTTCATGTTTAGTTTAAAACACATTAAAATGTTTCTAAAGTGCGATCTTTACTGATAATGTAACAGACAAAATATATGTCACGATGTGAAGTGATAATAATTGTAATTGCAAGACAGTACGTTTATTACTAACCCTTTATAGGCGCAACACGCGATTACTACGACAACAACGAGACCCAATGATCCTGCAACAACAGCGCCGATAATCAACGTCGTCTTCTTTTTATCGCCTGTGTCATCCGTGGGTATATGAGTGGTGGTAGTAGGCGTCGTCACAGCGCACTCTATAATATAGCAAGAAATGCACACTTTCTCAGTACATTAACATGGTTTTAAATGCTTACTTATATACATTGCATTAAAATAAACATACCGTGTGCTGCACTTAGGCAGAACAATTCAATAAGTAAACACGATCAAATGAGTAAATCGTAAACAAAATGTATCCATTTCATTTTTATTTACAATACTTGTTTATTAAAGAGCGTTAATTGACGTGTGTAAAATTTAGCATATTCATATATTTTGCGTGTAAGACTATTATTGAGAAAACGGGAAACTGCATATTAGTTTAAATCGTTTGTTGTGTGGAGGCACTATTTCGACTACTGCACACACTTTTTATTAGATAAACGGCTGACAATGAACACACACACAAAAAGAGATAACTCACATAAATGAATTTTAAAGTTCGTTTATATCTATTTCATATTCCATACAACACTACTTGTCAAGAACAATGTTTATTGATATACCCTGATTTTGTTGCCATGTGGTTTTCCCAGCACCGTCTGTTTGACAAGTGTAACAGGGCTTCGTGTTTCCTGGGGTTAAGCATCGTCCGTCCTGAATACAATAGCCAGACTGCAACAGAGAATTAGTGTAGTATTATGTGAAGTACACGTATGTATGAGTCCCGTGGTATAAATGTAGAAAAATACACAAGAATTCTATTGTTACATGAACGTACTAGTATTTGTAGTGTGGGCTTGTAACAAAATTAGGTACACGACGCATTTAAAGCTGCTTATACCTTGACTACACACGTTGTAATAGATCCGTCTACTGAACAGCTGACACATGTCGAGTCATAGATCACAAGAACGTCTTCCTCGCTATATGTGACGCCATCGTTGCTCACAGAAACGTGGAATCCACGTGCTATGAAGTTACCGGAAGAGCTTGGAGAAATTGAACGACGGGCTCTGACCGTAGGAAGCTTACAGCTAACCTCTGACATCGAAACGATTTCCGCTACAGCAGTAACAGCTTCTTGGAGCTCGTTATCGTTGATTTCTGTTACCTGCAGACATTCTCGTGATTAAACGGAGCATATAAATTATGCATAATATTTTTATGTATTCGCCTTGCAATTGTTTTGCCGTATACTGTCATTCAACGAGCTACACATGCTAAAGTACCACAAGTTTGAGAGATATTTAAAGATAATGGTTTAACGGTTAATCAACACAATAGTTTTTATTTCTATTGACATTATAATAAACTTTAAGCGACAACACACAGAATGTAAATTTGTTTAAATTCTTGTCAAAACATGTTTAATCTGTGAAACTATTATTACTATATATAACCACACTAAAATAAACAAAATCCTTATAGTATACTTGAAAAGGTTTTATTCCGCATGACAACGTCGGTGTGTCAACAAAATTGAGTCCTAGTATGGATGTCTGAGCACACTCGCGCTCTGTGAGGTCACACAAACCAACATCTGGTATCCCGCTTATCATCGGCGGTACACGAATGTCCAGTCCACAATCGGTGTCATGGAAATAGGTGTTACAAAAACATTCGCCTGAAAAGAAACAAGTAAAACAGTTTAACGTACAAAGAGGAAATACATTGAATGATTGTTAAAGAATACAACGAACGGTTATACCATATATTTACGTAGCATAGAACTTTAATGTTATAGTACCAAATACATACCCTTTCTACATTCGCCATTCCCGTTGCAGTCATTTGGACAACCAACGTCTTTTAACGTATCCAATAGTTCTTGAGTAAAATCACCAGGCAGTTCTGTAGTTGCCGTAGGGCTTGGTTCAGTAGGTTTTGGTTTAATTGCTATAATTTCTGTAATATTATCACTATCTGTAATGTTGAACCATTCCTCCGGAAGAGGGGCCGTAGCTCTTTGCAAGACTTCTTGGGGAATTGGCTGATTTATCTCGACGTGCTGAATACATTCACGCCTCAAAGCTTCGAGGTGTCCAGGAGACCAATCAAATGAGTTTGTGGCCTTTAATTTAAATGTTGGCATTGGAGTATTAATTGCTATTGCTGCGATGAGAATTTAATTTTGACAAGTCATATATTCACTAGTAAAATATTTTGTCAGAATAATTGTTTATTTGCTTAATGTATATATTAAATTGTCTCTGCGCCATGGTCTTTTTTTAAATCGCAAAGTAGTTCACACGAGGCATGAACGACATTTATACATAAAAGGAAATAGTATAGTATTGTCTTGTTATAGATATTAACAGAGCCGTAGCGACATTGACCTAGGTAAAACACGCATTAAATGCAAAGCGACCTTTTCCACTCAATAGGACCTGTTGACATGCCACACAATTGGAGATGCTGACTAAATAGCAGTTAATAATAATAATTTTTTTATTTCCAGAAGGTAACATATTAAGCAAAACAGCTAATTTACAATATGGCCTTCATAAAATTAACAAATCAATAATAATAATAATAATAATAATAATAATAATAATAATAATAATAATAATAATAATAATAATAACCAATAATAAACTGGTATATTAATCTTACAGTTAATTATATGGTTACATTAAATTAAATTTTAACTGAATGCAGGTATTTTACCGAAACCTATGGTATGGTAACTTACAAAACTAATATATAAAAAAGAAGGATATATGATCATATATGCATAATAACAAGACAGAAGAGATACCATAGCATCAGCCACGCAGTTGTTCAGGTAAGGCGCAATATCGAAGTTTGCAACCTCGGAACATTTCTGGGCAACGGAAGTGTTCATTAGTTTCTCACACTCTTGCTGTGCAGTCGCCAGATCAAAATCTTGCCTCTTTTGACGAATGGCCACATCTCGTTCCCGAAACTGTTCAAAAATATGATTATTGAACCGAGCATTTGACTAGTTGGTATGTACGCGAGGGCCGATTGGACCAGACATAGCGGTTTATCTAGTAACAATGATCACCGAGACAGTTAACCAATGGGGACGAAATCTGATTCGGGGAGGTTAAATAAAATAAAAAACGACCGTAAATATTAACTCACTTTCAAAAATATATTTACGCCTAACATAAGATCTGCCAAATTCGTCCTGTTATTTGCCGTGTACGGTTTATTACTAACTTTAGTTTTGTTTGTAATTTGTGTATTGGGTTGTTTTTCATGATCAGTTTCTATAATAGCATGCTGTAAACAAGATTTGTTTTTAGTTTTGTTTAGTATGAAGAATGATATATTGACACGAAAATAGGGCTGTGTGGCAAACTGTTAAAGACCGCATAAACCTGACCTGAGATGAGTTTAAGCGTGCTTGAGCAGGACAGTGAGTAGTTGGGGCACAAATGTAAATTTTATTGTTGGCGAAAAAATAAGAACACACTTTCTGCAATCATCATAACTTACCATTTTCGAAGCAAAAGAGTTTGTCCGAGTTGCATGATGTGTGTGCCTGTCTGTTGATCGTTTTTTCCTCGCAAGGTGACAAACCTCTGCGATTCCGGAGTCCTGTGTTCTATTGCAAACTTTAGCTGTGGTTGGATTTGCATTGCAGTCGGCCTGCGTAAGTGAAGCGTTATTGTTGAGCCATGCGAAGACACTAGCGTTGTAGTTGCAGTCACAAAACCATTGCGAGGCATTCCATCGATTTAAATATTTATAACTGTCCTCATTAAATAAGTTAACTGCCAAGTTTTCTATCCTGTAAGTGATAAAACGTTGAACTCACATACTTAAACTGTGGGCCATACCTTTTTACAAAGTCATTTTTGGCAAATATTTAAACATTTACGAATAAATAATTTTTATTTCTAATACTCTCTGATCATGTACTGTAAAAAGTAGAACGTAAACAAATCCTGTAGCATGATATACACATAACAACTTAACTGGTTACCATAAATTGTCCTTATCATATCTAAAGCGGATTAAAAAATAAACTTAAGTGTGTATGTTATGTAGTCACTTAAAATATTCGCGAGTTTGTTTTTCTTCATGTACGCGTACCGGATGATTCGGTCATTCGAAAAGCTGTTGTCACAATTGCCACAGAGTCCTTCAGTTTTCCTCAGGTCAACCAATCCGGCCCAAATTTCTACATCCATAAAAGGATGCTGGTGAAGTCTAACGATTTCCACTTTAGTACCGGTCGGAAGGTTAATCTATGATAAGACGTCGTGAGTGTAAAATTAAAAATAATGTAAATATTTACGTACAAAAAAGAAACATCATCTTACATTAAAATACGAAACACAATCTTACAAAGAATAAATAAAAAGAAGATATGCTGAAGCAGTTTTGGCAAATCCAAATGTGTGAAGTCTGAACATATTATTATATTCGTTAAAACTATTTTTGAATCAATTTAATTTGTACAATGTTGTTTACAATTTGTATTCATAATTGGTTTTTTAAAAGAAATTCATTATGATGCAACCCGCAATACGACATGTTTTATTGTTATTATTTTATTGCAATTACACTGAAGTGCCTCACATGCGAAACTAGTTTGTTTTGCTGAATATCCAAGCCAGTCGAAAAGGCATATGTAAACCCAACCGGTTTCAAACCCAATTTTCAGGGGAGGGCATAACATGGTAAAGACGGCTAAATCAGTACGACATAGCCTTTCATAATTCATACAAAGTGAGTACTTTCAAGGTGAGTCATTAAAATTGATGTCAATCAAGCAAGACAAGCCCTCCAACAGAGAATTTAGATTTTATTAGATGACAGCGAACAAGTCAGAATTAAAGTATAATTCAAGTGTTCCTGGTGGGATAGAAAAATTAATCACAAAGGCGTAGTGCAGCATAGGCGGTGACGAGGCTTATGTTCGTACCCGTTCGCCGTCATCTAGGAGTGCTGCATTTTAACAGATTTGAGGTCAGCGCATTTGACGACGGGGTTTTCCCACGGTCGATAGGTCAGAATCTTGCATTTATTGATATCACGTGGGTTAAAAGTGACAGCTGGTTGATGTTTTGAGTACTCTATAATTATTAGGTTAACGAAAATAACGATATTATAACTAATCACGGTCAGAAATCGGCATAATAAAAATCATTTAAATGTAGTGCAAGGGAAATCGCACGTGACCTGTCTTACATGGGGGTGTACGATAGCTTTCCAGAACCGTAAGTCGAAGTCGAAATCCTTGTCACATATGTAAGAAAGGAAATAAGACAACCACAAAGTCATTCAAAAGCGACGAAACACGTCACCATTACGATGCAAACAGACAAAGCAAACATGCGATCACAATAGAAGAGACAAGTATCCTGGCAGAAGCCAAACAACATACAATTGAAAAAAGACAACCAAACATACAGAAAACACAAATAGTTTTTTAATCGCCAGACTGTCACCAGAAACAGAATGCAACACACCAAAAAAAGTGCCACAAACGCCAAAAAGACTTGTTGTAACCGCGCGAAACCACCACAGATAATGTAAATACAATCAAAGTTATTCAGATTATACAATGGTCTAACGTTTCTAGTGTTGTCTCCTAGATCAGTCTGCCAATGAGAGAACCTATCATGCCATTCGAATACGATTGTTTTGAAGACTTTTCTAGTTTTGTTGTGCTGAAGGAACTTATACGTATCCGTTGGTGTCATCCCTGCTTGAGCGCAAAACTTAATAACAGCAATCTGCTCCGTGCGATTTGACGTTAACGCTTTTTCAATGACAGCTGCTTATACTTGTCGGATTTCAAACAACTCAGTCTTGTTTGATTTTCATCAGATGACATCAGTTCTTCAGGAAAGGTTCAGCAATTACTGTCCTGCCGGTTTTATATTTTCATAACGTTTACGCGCGTAAAAAGCATTATACTACCAAGCAATAGAGTACTTATCAAGAAATGTCAGATTCTGATTTCAAAATGCTTCATGCAGGGTGAACCGTTCAATTAAATATTATTTTTAAGTAGTTCTAAATATGCGATGTTGATGAAAATATCAGGCTAAATCGGTGATATCATAAATAATGTACTGTGAAAATATGGGGTTTTTTTTGAAAAAATGCCAGATAGTTTTTTTGTAAGCACAGTCCGGAAACTTTAAGACTAATCCTCGTAAATATGTAAATTACATTTTATTAAAAGAAGACATCAAAGTTTTAGAAGAAGGCCCTCAATTTTGTTAGACTTGTGTAAAAGCAAATATAGATGGACTTAAGGAGATGTTATAATTTTGCAACGAAATTACGACTAGCCAAACAATTTTACGGATCAGAAGCAAACGATAAAGACTCTTTAGTACGTAATAAAAGTAAGTATATCCCTGAAGGAACTAGGATGAACATCAAGAATAGTTCATTACATCTATTTCACAAGAGAAACATTTATCATCAAATACAGAAAAAAGCACAATATCGTTCTCAAAGAAAGAGAACCAATATCAAAAAACATCCAAATGACAATCATAAAAAAGGCTGACAACGGTGGGACTACAGTTGTTATGAATAAAGAATACGACAAAAAGAAAATCAAGGAAATGATATCAGATAAAACTTATTTGTAAACATTAGATGACTAAACAAGTGAATATCAAAATAGTGTGTTCTACTTCAACAATTCATATAATAAAGAAAATGAAAGAAACAACAACGGGTTCGCACTTACATATGTACCTGGCAACCTAGAACGAAAGCTATATGAACAATTACCAGAACAAAACAGAAAATAGTTTGTATCAACCTGGAAACTCTGTTTGGTTTATAATCATTGACAAAGCAATGTATGGCATTAAAATAACATAGAAATTACATGAAAACATGATTTTTCACTCTTGAAACTGTAAAAAAACAATTACCAATTTTAGATGTATTCGTTTAAAATGATAGAAAGAAAATGACAACAGGTATGTAGAGTTTGATTCCTGCCATCTACACCACACACAGGAAGACGTGCTATTTGCCTTAGCAAGGAGAATTCGTACAATTGTATCGGAAAATACAACATGCAAATCATGAATTGACGTTTAAATAGTAACTTGTTCAATGTATGAAAAATATTACCCTATATCTTCTATAATCTATTCTTTCGACCTTCCTGTTCAAAACGCCGTCGTTGCAAAGAGTAAACGCAGTCAGTGGCTTCAGGAAATCGACAACAAATACGTCTTGTCCAGCTCTGACTGCGGTACCATTTATACAAGATCCGGCCGAGCAACGAGTTATTCCTATCTGAACCTGAAAGGAAATTTAATGATTACACTTTTAACAAAATATCTTGTCGCTTGTCATACATGAGTAATAACAGTTTAAAGTTCCTTACATTTAATTGAGTAGGAGTTCAAGCTTTAGCTGTGAAATTATTTAACAGTATTATTTAATTGAGTTTTAAGATTAAACATTATGAAAACGAAAAAACATACGCAAACACTATCTGAGCCAATAAAAGTATCTATTATCTATAAAACTAGATACAGTACCACCAAAGCAAAGTTGACACAATAGTGCACAATAGTGCACTGGATTTTGCACTAACCTGCCATAACACTTAGCACAAGATCTCATCTAATTAACCCTTGGTACAATATTGAGTATTGGAATTCTCTAGGCTTAACCGCATCAAATGGTCATTGAAAGCAAACTTCCAGTGGTCAATTCTCTTATCAGTACAATTTATCTTAGGTAGATTTGGTTCAACAGAGGCTGACTGTAGCAGTTGGACATTGAAACTATCAGTACCAGTAGAATTATTTCATGATAGTCAGACTATAAATCAGTGGCCCTTTTTGACGGTTTGATTTAGAAAACCTATTTAATGTGAATAGTTATGTACATGCATCATTAAAATTAAAATCAAGGAGCCTTTAAACTGTACACTTAAACTTTTAATGTATTTAAAGATGCATATAATTTACATAATGATCAAATAAAAATATTGTCAGATAAGACCGATAAAGTAATTGTAAAGTGCAATTTATAAAAAATGCTTACATGCTATGATCATTGTCTTATGGTCATCATTTACTCAATGGTGAACTCTGCCGTGAGATCTAACAGTCACTAAAATGGAAGCCATCATGCTCTTTGTGTCATTTTGCAATATTATTATGAGGACACCTTTATATATCATACTTATAGAACACCATGAGTAATGGCTTAAACAAACAATTTATACATTTACAATTTTTCATAGTGATGGTTATATAATTATTCAAGACAATTATTTGTGTCATCTCAGTACATAATTTCAGAAAATAAGACATAATAAAAACTAGAAAGGCATTCATTTTCTTTTAGAACTTTGTATTGCCAAATTAGAAAATACTGCAATGAAATGTTAAGACAAGCCTCTATCCCCTAATACCATACACAGGAATCTTCTTGACAGTGCCCAGTCAGATTATTATCTCAATACACTGGATACAATACACAATGACAGCAGGTGGTCATAAAATAATCGTTTGATCTATAACTGGCTATATTTTAATCAAAATAATATGGTCATCATTTACTAAATGGTGAACTCTGCCATGAGATTTAACAGTCACTATAATGGAAGTCATTATGCTCTTTGTGTCATTTCACAATAGTATTATAAGGACTTCTTTATGTATCATACATAGTGATGGTTATAGAATTATTCAAGACAATGGTTTGTGTCATCTCGGTACAATGAAAGGATTCCTTATTGAATAAAGTTATATGGCCCCTTATAAGTAATGTCTTTAAAGGCCTTGTTTACTCTTCCTTTGTTTGACCCCCCAATGATGATGATGATGATTATGACGATGATGATGATGATGATGATGATGATGATAATGATGATGATGATGATGATGATGATGATGATGATGATGATGATGATGATGATGATA
>Ga0224511_10001560_pt1 | contig 14064 bp, 8 predicted proteins | sample SF_May12_sed_USG_2_FD_169988 | JGI IMG/M metagenome (GOLD analysis project Ga0224511, IMG submission 169988) | Sediment microbial communities from San Francisco Bay, California, United States - SF_May12_sed_USGS_8_1 | ecosystem: Environmental > Aquatic > Marine > Sediment | place: USA...
AAATTATGCCGCCCTTTGTTCTTATCCGTGTCGCCTTTTATTTCTGTCGCCTTTTGTTCATGTCTACTATTGTACTGCATGCATGTAATTCCTTACTCATTATCATTATAATAAGGATTATAGTCGCCTTACACCTCATTATCTGTTAATGGTAAAGGTTGCCCCTTAGCTAACGGCTGTGAGGAGAAGTGGCTGTTAGAGAGCCAACTTGTACCGGCATTGTTGTGACTGAGACGGGATGCCACTCCTCTTTTTCACCACTTTCATCTTGCCCAGCTATGAAGAGAGCCGGGCAATCATTCTCTGCTGGGTGAACAGAGAGAGTTTTTGAAAATTTGTGCGCGCATTCTGCCTTGCACCTTCAGTGCCAGTGGCGAGCGCTCTGCCAGAGCGTATCTCCGACTTATCACTTACCCTTACATAGATCCACGGGTAAGAGATTCAGGTACAATAAGTAAAGAGAGTCCTTCTGGTAATCTGTTAGCTCCGATTGCTTGCATCACATTCCAACGACTCAAACTCACCAACGTCATCGAACGACTCAACGCTGCTTTTGCTATATTTTCAATCGTTGTAGACTGGCCTTTCCAATACTGCTCGAGCCATCTCAATTCTTCAGGCTGTTGATAACGACAGAGTAAGACTAAACTCTGTAACAGTACTTCACTATCTGCAGGATATTCGTCGCTATGGTAAAGATGGCATATTAAATCCACTGGACTGTCACCATCTTCATTTAGACAAGAAGCACAGGCTCCTTCAGTCAACAGTAACTGTAACCAGATAGAATGACTGCTAGTAAGGTGTAGAGAAATGAATTTAAGGTAGAGAAGGTTGATCAATAACAAGGTAAAGGTTGTCCCTTATAGCCAATGATTGTGTGGAGAGTGACTGTTAGATTGTCAAATCCCGCGCACAAACTGTATTTAAACCTGGAACCTTCAGCGTCAGTGGCGAATGCTATAGAGTCATCTTCTTTGGTGAGTGCTCATTCAGCGATACAGCACCTCCCCAATTGGTAAGAATATGTAACCTGATACAGTAGAAGCGTTCATGTTGCCAGCAATGTACAGAACTCATAGTACATTCAACGCATGCAGACCACCGATTCAGAAACCGGTCCACTTTTTCTATATCTACGCGAGCGACTCCTTAAGTCATACCCTAGAGCTGTATCATTATTTGAATCAACTGATGTTACCAATACCTAGTACAGAGTTTAGTAATACTTACTCATGCAGTAACTGAGAAAACATTGCATTTTGAGAACACTTTTGTGTTGCCTCAATAGACCATAGTATAGGCAAGCAGTGTTACGGCTCTGCTATGGATACAGGCCTATACTTCCTCTTGCTTTATAGCCTGTATTTGCCACTGATCGAATGTTCAGAGCGCTTGCCATGCACTGCCACCGGGTTCAAAGCAGTTTGTGTGCGAGTTTTTTTCAAGAACTCTCAATTTACAACTCAATGCAGGAAACAGGAACCCAGCTCTCTTCATTTGAGAAGGTAAAAGCGATGAAAAAGAGAAACTTATGGCATTCCACCTCAGTTACACCATTGGTGGTACAAGTTGACTCTCTAGAAGCCACTTCCCGGACGGCCCTCAACTAAAGGACAGCATTTGCCTTTATGGCAATGGTATAATGATTGGTTAAGTATGACCGTTAGTAAAGCGCTAGCGCATAGGTAGATCAAATTTGAATTATAACTGTGTCTCTACCAGTCTATGATAGAGGACCAGCAAGTGACCTTATTGATGCCGATGGTCTACTAGCACACACGTCCTACTACTGTGATTCATGAAACTGAAATCAAACAACAGGTTCAGTAAAGCGCTGCTTTGAGGAATGGAAGTATATAAACTCAGAAATAAGGTATACCTCACCTCAATCATAGGATAATTTCTTATTTGGCAAGCTTCATGTAATGGGGTGTTGCCCTTTTGTATTGCACTGCAACCTGGTTGATTAATGTATAGTTTCTGCTGACATGTACCGCAGTTGCTTCTCGTTTCTCCAGGTATGTAGGTGTTTCTATATGATGCAATATGCTCTGGTAACTTACTAGTTCTTATTATACTGGCAGCAATATCGAGGTTTCCACATTTAACAGCAGCATGTAATATTGGGAACCATCCGCATGGGATGAGGCATTGAACACCATATTTCTGAAGCAGCCAGGTGCCGTACTGAGTGTTCCTGCATAGCAGAGCCTCTCGTAATGCCTCATTTGGAAAGAAAAACTCAGTGAGAACGCCAGACTGTTCGCAGTCGGCTGATTCCGTCCAGCTGGTTGAGTCGTTGGACATACAAGTTTCATGCCTTCGAAGTTCTGGTGGCTCTCCCCAGAGGGGTTCTCCCCTGCCGTATCGGTACCGGTCTATTTCTTCTGCAGGGAGCTGCTGTCTCACTCTGTGTAGAAAGGCTAGCATGATTTTTGGCACAGCTCCAAATCACGACTATTACAGCTGTAGCTGGTTTCGGCCGACCAGGTGGCAATGTTTACCTAACCAGTGACGTAACCAATCATGTCGTGGACGTAGTAAGATATTGCCCAATGAAAACTCGGCTACGTATTGTCTGTCAGCTAATGAATAGCGAAAGGAAAACTGGCCAATCAGGACGTTTGATCGTCGGCAATACACGCACATGAGAAGATAACACTCTACACTTCTAAACGATACATCGACCAGGTGACTCGACTTTATGATGCCCGAAGGTCATATCACAGCACGATGACGATGGGTACAGCCACAGAACAACTTGTTCTGTGGATACGGCAGGATACAATGTGTGTTTCTACCTGTAAAGCTTTCTCTTAGCCCTAGCAGTGTGGTATTGTATTTACCTTGAAATACAATGTGTACTAGAATGTTGTCTGTATGTGTAGCTATTACGCATTGGACATATCAGACTTGGGCTACATTTTGAGCCGAACACATGCGGGATTTAGCGTGGGGGGTTTGCCATGGGATTATCGCTATCTTAAAGTACAAGGCTAATGATTGAATGGATAGCATTGTGGTCAAAAGGTCAAAAAGCTTTGCTTTGAGACAAGCTGTAGACATTTACAATCTCAACGAAATATTAATAAATAAAAACCAAGCATTTCATAAAAAAAATTAGTTTTAGTACTGCATGTCAGTCCTTTATTGCAAAAGATGCTCCACAAGAGCAGCCTTGCTCAGCCTGTGGGTTGTCTATGATTCTGAATGCAGATCTAATCAACTCTGTATTATAGTCCAACGTAGAGCCTTTAAGAAAGTTCAATGAGTCCTCATCCAAGACTACAGACACTCCTTTATATGTAACACACCTACAGCAGCATCCAATAATGAAGTTCAAAAGACAGGTTAAACAGTGTGGATTCCATGGCAGTATGAACAAAGCACATGATAGCAGCGTCCCTCAAAAGGTGATTGATCTCCGGAGAGACAACCTGCCCAGATTTAGTGTACAACATATAAACAGCTTATGTCTTTTGTGCATAACAGCCATGACCACATAAAATGCAGGGATTTATAGTTATGTGTATCATGTATCGAAAGTTTTGTTTTAGTAGGTAACATTTTTCCACTCAGGCACTTGGAAATCCTATTTGAGGCTTTTTGGAGCGGTAGGAGCTAGGAATTATGTGAGGATTTCATTTTCACAGCGAGTGCTCAGCGTGACTTGCACATGAGCTTAGGATCTTCCAATCTTGACCCTAACATTCTAGCCATTACCAGGATTGGAAATATTGAATACAGTTTGGTATTCGTTACCGCTGCTCGTTCCATATTGTGGAACAAAAATGGTAACGATTAGCTCATGAAGATTCGGTATCGAAATCAGAATGCATTCCATCCTCTCATTCTCTCAAGACCTGGCTCACCTGCATTCTATGGTTCTGTAGTTTGTTAGTACCCGACTAAAACGGCTAGCTACTAGTATGTAGTAGCCTGCCAAGAGTTCTAGCCATTGAGCTATCCCGCTATCTCAATACTTACACATCATCATCTGCTAGTTCATCATTCTGATCGATTAGAGAAAACAGATACTGAAAACCACTACAGCCTCCACCATCAACAGTTATTCTCAGCCAGGATCCGTCTGCACACACCTTTTTCATTTGCTAAAAGAGAACAAATGTGAGAGAGATATTACTGGAGGGAGTTTTCTCTATCGCGTATTACGTCTTTACAGTCACCAGATAAGATGGCCATCCTTCTTTGTGCCCGCGTGACTTGTTCGTTGTGATGGTGAAGCCGCTGGATTATATACTTGTTTTTCCGCTAGTTTAGCATGGAGCACCACAAATGGGTCATTATCAATGCTTCACCATTGAAGGGAGTAGGAGGTGGGCAAGACACTGGACCAGAAACTCCCCGGCGTTCTGTTTCAATCTCATCTACAGCTTCCTTTCTGATCAGTCTGTGTCTTGCAGGTAATCCAAGCAATCTTCCGCCATTACGACTACGGGTCATATCCATGCAACTCATAGCCTAGGCAAACTTGCTGGGCTACCAGAAGTCTTTCCTGTCACTGACTCTGGACAGCGGCAGTAAAAATATCTGGTTAGAAAGTCTCTGTCATCCTCCTATTGTGCTCATGTGCGGAGAGAAAGTTTGTTCAGGGCAAATCGTATACGCCTCAGCCGGATACAGGACACCGGAGTTATCGCAGATCAAGACTCCCGCCTCAATCGAGTGGTAGGTGATTATAGTGTACTATGAACATGTATATAAACAGTTTGAGTGAAGTGCTGATGCCCAGAGTATCCCTATCCAAACAATGACACAGTCCATTACCATTTGGGGATATAAGATACAGATGAGATAGGCACCATTGTATGAGTTAACAATAGGAGACCTTTATCAGCATGGGTATTATACACTTACTTTTACCGCTTTGTCATTTAAAATTATTGTCTCAGGGGAAGGAACCGTGCTAGAAATGGATGAGCTCTGTAGTTTTATAATCCCTTCTGTAGAACCATTTTGATAAGCAAACAAGCTACAAACAGAAACACGTGATAATTTCAATAATGACAGCCTCTAGGTGACTAAGACGACATAAAATTCATTAGCACTGTTTGACTTTGAGTTTCGTGTTTGTTTGAAAGTCTTGTTGTACTACTACTAGTAGTTGCGTATACTCATGATACTACTAACTAACTAATTAAAAGTAAAACTCGCTAACTAAAACTAACTAACTAATAAAAAATCATACCTTAGTTAGTCTATACACTACTGGTGCTGGTAGTACCAATTTAACTTACTACCAACTTAGTAAGACTAAGAGTAAGAGAGTAAATAGTAAGTAATGCTAGTAAATAAATGAGTATGATCGTGATTATGAATGATCTGATAACGATGCTAATTGTTATTGCTACTTGACTCTTTAAAGTTTAGTACTTACTAACTTAGTTACGTTAGTAACTTAACTTAAGACTTAAGTTAATTAATAGTTGGAGAGTTAATAACGTAAGCGGTAAGGAAGTTAGTATTTAGAAGTTAGATACTATTGCTACTACTAGACTGCACTACTAGTATTTCTACTCGTTTAGACTCTAGGGAAGTACTCAAGTTTCGAGTCAAGTCAACTGTCAAGTGTCTGAACTGAAGTAGTTTAACTTGAAGTGGTGTAGTTTGTTTAGTTTCCAATTTTTGTTTTTACTAGTTTCTTACAAGTTACTAGTTCAGTTGGGAACCACGTTTACGGTGACTGTTTCTCACAGCTCTACAACTTTCAAACGTGAGGATATATGCACAGAAATTTAGATTATAGTGTTGCCAATGTTACAAAGGTCCAACCTTTGGTTTTTCCGCAAAAGTTGAGTGGCACGTCGAACGATTCTGAATCCGATGTTCATCCCCATGGAGGCTGACATTTTGTATCGCTTGTAGTCGCTTCGAATAAACCAAAAAGCCGTTGCAGAGTTCTTCGAGTAATTTGTATTTTCATGGCTTTTTCTTAATAAAAAAATAAAATCATTATTGCAACAAACGATTCCTGCTACTGGTGTACGCATAGAAGTCGTGATAGAAGCAAACTTCGAGCTGCACCAATCCATTTATGTTACCACTGCGCAAGCGCACATCGCCTCATTATGCTAAATAGAGGGAATTTCGACGGAATCTATTTTTCATAAACCCGAACTTTAATAATTTTGAAGCAATAAAGTAAAAACATACTTACAAAAATACATTTAGTTTTGCCCTACTGCTATCTAAATGTTACTGCCTAAATAGACACTTCATTATGTAGACGAACAGTCAAGCAATGGCGTGCTGTATGCTCCATTTAGAAAACTCCACCCGATTGACTGATGGGAAAGTTTTCCAATCGCTGACAAGGATAGTCGACATATAGTCCTGGATTGGGCGTTTTGCTTTTGCATCGTGACTCGGCCTGTGGGGCGCCGCTGATTGTCGTTGGATTGCCATGAAGCTACATTTTCTCTGTTTGTGATCATCATGGTCTATTTCACTGGAAAGCTGAAGATTGCGGTGGTTGGAGCAGAAAATCTCCGGCCTACGAATTACGCCACTCGGCACTCTAGTCTAGTTGGTGCTACAAAAGCAAACTTGGACCCATACGTAGCGCTAGATATAGACCAACTTCACTTTGCAAAGACCAAACCTAAAACAAAAACGATTAACCCGGACTACAATGAGGAATTTGAAACCGATGTCCACAATGGCCAGGTAACTACGCCTACACTACACTTACACTCACAGTTACACTTACAGTGTAGCTTGTCCTTATAGTTATAGTTAAGTTATAGTTATAAATTACAGTCTACACAAACTACACCACACCAGTTCTGACTCTGAGTTCTGACCTCAGGCTCAGCTCAGTTACTGGCTGAGTTGTTAGTGACGCTGTTCTGAGTGTTCAATTAGATTTAGAAGTATAATTTAGTCTAAAAATCGAAATAGAACACCGACGTTACCTATGACTAGATCAATGACTCTGGTAATATGGTGGTGACATTGACTCCAATGAAATCATGAGTGGTGAGTTGAATAATCACTCGATCACTCGAGACAAGTCAAGCCTAGTACTAGTAGTAGTAGTCATTGTCCATTCCACTGGCCTAACGGGAGTTAACCAAGTTCTTCACAGCACAAGTTTATCATGTCCATCACTGGGTGACATTGGGTGATTGGTTGTGGTAACGCCTAACGGTGTCAATGATGATTATCAACTATCTCAATCATGGGCGAAACACCATAACCATACATAGAAAAAAGATTTTGGGTTGGTAAATGTGATTGCCAAAAAATAAATTGGAACTGCTTATGAATTTGTACTGAACTGGTTTTATGTGGTCACTGACCGACTCACTGAAAACGTGTCCATGTCAATTGTTATCCTGCGTTACCCGCTATGAATCACTATTCGCAGAGACCAAAAGCCCTGAAAACTTGTGATTAAATTACTCTGCTTTGGTTGCATGACCTGTCAGGAACCGACTCAATGGTCATCTACTCGTATATATGCTAAGTTAGCGAGTTTGAGTATCCACCGGGCGGTGAGCTTACTGCTAATCACCAGAGTTGCTCAGCAGAACTAACTGCGCTATAAACCTGTAAATTTACCTATCTTAGTAATTGGTGTACAAATTATTCAATCCCGATCATTTACACAATATAATCCAATCTAGCAAATCCATTTGCCTGACACTCAGAATCTCGTTTCGTTGTCCGCTGCGTTTTACTCATCAATACATTGTTCAGGTTCTGGTATTAGGTGCATGAGCAACTGCTAAAGATGTGTCTCAGCATTCACCCTTTCCTGGTTTTCATAGTAATAACGATCCTACTGTGATTTGAGATTGATCACAGTGGAAAAGCAGGTCTTCTTACTGATACACGGCCGTTCTTTACAGAGTCAACTTACTAACTTCTGCCCGATAAAAAGAATCAGGCAGGCGTTGCCCTAACTGAGTCATCTCTGCCAAAAGTGGGTAGAGTCATTTGTTAGAGTTGGTTTGATTGATCTTCCTGGCTTAGTTTGCGCTCAGTACAACACTATTGCGTAAACTTTGAAGCCGTAATAATGAAATTCCTCTGTTTATTTAAATCAAAGCTCGACCGTGTCCTAATTACTAAATAAGATTTTCGGTTTCTTGTGCTAGGTTATTTTTCTGTTCTGTGGCAGTGACTCGTAACTGACATTGGTTAGCGGCTTGCACAATGTTCTCATGATGGGTCATTATCAGTTCTTTCTTCTAGTTGTAAAACGAGGTAGTAAGTGCAGAATCAGTGGTGTCTGTCGTTAGGTTGCCCATGGCCACCAGGTACTAAGTTGGCCTATTACTTTTACTGAGCGGCTTATTGCTATTATCTCCAAGTTTATGATATACTCACTGGCTTTCCATGGTTTGCACCAGTCCGATATAGATACTAGGTACATTTAAAGACATGTTAAACTCAATTGTGAATTCAAATAACACAACCAATCGCACGATTTTCTCCCCATCAATGTCGGCTGATTGAAAAAACTGTATGACCATCAAATGTGTTCAGATCTATTGTTGAATCAGAATGATTTTGTATTCTGCATGATGCATGAATGTTGAAAATTACACCGTAGTTGAGATTTGTTCCTCTATTATCAAGTCAGTTTCACAGCAGTGGGTCTAGAGCTGCTAATGAACAAGTAGTTAGAGCTTGATTAATTTTTAACTACTTGTCACCCCTTCGAAGGAAACGTAATGTAGTTAGTTTCTGACAAGGGGTCTAGTTCAACAGGGGTGCCAATACCAGCCAATGCTAAGCCTATCGCAAAACGTACCTGGCTACAGCGGCGCGTGCCCCCAATGTCCGATGTACAAAGTGGCTGGGAAAACGGATTACGCTACACCTGGGGCGACCCGAGAGCGGATAGATCCCACGCATCGCGGCATTAAGTTGGTGTGCCGTTAGTGCCTGTTTGCTCGAAGTAGGTCCAACACCGGTGTGAGCCAGTCAGCGGTTGTTGCGATGTTCGCGTAAAAAATTCTTCGCGAGCGCTGAATTTGCTAATTCAGCCAGCGGCCTTTCCCGCTAGAGGTCGTTGATAGCTGTAGGAATGCAGCACCGTTGCTACTGACCGCCGGTGGTAACAACAGTCTGCGTTGGAGGTCAAGGACTAGCACCAATTAGCTAAAGCCCGCGGGCTCAAGCTAAGGCCGCGCGTGCGCCGTTTGGCATTTCCGACTGTTCGTTTTCATAACGTTTGGCTGGCCCCGTAGTTACCTTTGAAGGGAAGGGGTGCTCTCTTGCCATACACTGCCAATGGTGCCCACTGTTTGTTGAGGGGGTAGTTGCTTGCGATAGACGATGCTGGCACTGGCAGGGCTGGTCAAGAAGTGAATCAATCTGGACAGAGTAACCTGGTGTTTGGTACGCTGAGAGAGCTAATTCAATGACTGCTTTTTGGTATCTATCCCAAACGTGAATGGACTGAGTCTGGTTGCTTTATAATGATATTGACCACACAACTGGTACCATGCAAATGCATGAATGTCTCCTCTGAGTTATTTATCATGAGAATAAACGCGAAAGAACAGGTTTTTTTCCATGGGGCTCGGTGTTGTTACGATCAGAGTTACAGATTAGATTAATTTGATCCAAAAATTTTCCTTTGCAGGTGATGGGCCTGACTGTCTTCGACGATGCACCTATTGGCGATGACTTTGTAGCTAATTGTACAATACCGTTTGAGGATCTAACTGAAAACTGTGATATTTGGGTGAGTTATCATTTCTCGTGCTACTCGCCCATCGACCTTGACTTTGTCACTGCAGATGATCAGCCCAGACATTGGGCTAAGAGCCTTGAGCCTGCTATATCCGGTTTCCTATAGTACAGCAGGTGCTTTACTATTAGACTGGTAGGTGTAATAAAATTTGATGAAACCTTGCAGCACTTTTAATGTCAGTGCCCTCCGTTATTAGGTTGACCTGGAGCCGTGCGGGAGAATACATGTACAGATATACCTCATCGGATCTCGGTCAGAAGGTAATATTATTCGGCAATCAACCTCCTCTCAATTTAGTTGTTGTCTCTCCCCGTCTCTACCACTTCCCTCGTCTCTTGTCTTTATGTAATCACTAAGCGTAGTAATATGAGAGCTGCTAGGCTGGCATCCAGCCGCAATATATGTACTCCGGCCAATGTGTGCAGTCTCGCGAGTCTCCAACTGTGTTTACCTGTTTGCAGAGCGATTGCGAGTGATTCGTAATAGTTCCGACGGTTTAGGACACTTTGCCTCGTTACCTTCGTTGCTTAATGGTATGGCTTATGAGCGTGGTTTTGGGGTCCAAACGGTGACAGGCGCACTATCTCCGCTGATTCTAGCTCTGGTGTAGGTGGTTGGTTGCCATTGCTTTTTGGCTCTTTGTCATAAGGATAATGAAATTGCAGAGCCCGTCAGGGAACGAGTATTCAAGGAGAAGGAAGGAAACCGATGGAAGAAAAGGCGTGGGGCCGTCAGGAGGCGAATCCATCAAGCCAACGGGCACAAGTTTATGTGCATTTATTTCAGGCAACCCACCTTCTGCTCCCATTGCAGCGATTTCATATGGTGAGTAGATTAGCTTCATCTCCTGGCCTGAAATATGCATGGGGCGGCCACGTTTTCTGGCCATATGGTGCACGCGGTCTTTTGTTCTCGCGGTCAAGTTGGTACTCGCTGCTTATGTAAATGGTGTGAAATGTCGGCGGCGAGCTCATGCAAAACTTTTCCACTATCTTTCTGAATGAGATGGGGACGAGAGAGAGCCTGTCTTACTGACCTAGTTAACGGGACTACCGGTCTCTGAATCTGCTGTGAGTCAGAATTGCAGTCAATGTTGTTTTATCCTAGGTTTACATTTGAGCTGATGTTTATTTTCACTAACCTAGACGGCAGGTTAATGGACTGGATGGATCCATCGTAACTTTTCAGACTTTCTCTTGGCGCTAAGCTAGCAGCTGCTATGCCTGGGTGCTGCCAGCAAAACTAGTGCAGCAGCACTTCATTTTAGATAACGAAGCGAACTGACCAATCACATCGATGTGCTCGCCGCTGGCAGATGAATGCACTCAGACGAATCATTGATTGAGAGCTTTCAACCAGATTGAATGTATCACAATGCTATCTATTACAGGGGCGTGTTCAATAAGCAAGGCTACCAGTGCCAAGGTGAGTATGCTAGGCATGCTAAAGGCGAAGTCTGTATATAATGGAGCGTTATCGACAAAGGTATCCCTCAGCCAATTTTCATTGCGCGTGACTCCGCTGGGACGGTAACGTAGACTATATGTTGGGATAGCGGGATAGCTCGCTGACTCACCATAAAAAATCCTGGGTTCAAGCCCCTGGCTATTAGACCACATTATGACTTACAGGGGGTTGGTTTAGATTTTGGGCTATAGTGCTGACCACGGCATGCTTCCACTGTGAGCATGAGCTTCTCTCTCCTACCGCTCCAGAGTGAACCTCAGAGGTAATGGCCAAGGCTGTCCCTTTGCCAATGGCCCAGGCCGTCCCTTTGCCAATGGCCATCTAGGGAAATATCTGTTGAGAGCCGAGTTGTATTGGCAACTGAGATGGGGTGTCACTCCTCTTCCTTATCTTCTTGGGGGAGCTGCTAAAAAGGATATCCTAGCACCCACAAACACTAAAAAATACATAGGATCATGCTGACCTTAGGCGGTAATTGTCCAAGGTTGATTAAGCCGCCAAGTATTGCACTACCGGTGTTTCTTTCAATTACATTTTTGGTTTACTCCATCCGGGAAGCTGCTTGATATTGAGTTGACTTGTTGTAGTGTGCACAGTTGTGGTGCATAAGAGATGTCATTCGCTTATCGTGACACGATGCCCTGGTGTAAAGACAGACTATGCGGAGGATGATGTAAGTGACTGAAATATGTAGAAGCCGTGGAGCTATCCTAAATAGCTTTATGGTATACAATGTCAATACAGCCAATTCAAACTTGGGACACCCGTGACTACCTACACCTACACGATGTTAATTTTCAACATTCATGCATCATGCAGAATACAAAATGATTTTGATTTAACAATAGATCTGAACGCATTTGGTCGTCATACATTTTTTTCTTGTAGATGAAGACTCGATTTAATATAAATGTGCCGCATCGGTTCTGCGCGCACAACTATCGGCGACCGACATTCTGTGATCACTGTGGCAGTCTGCTCTATGGACTCATTCGACAGGGCCTTCAATGTGAATGTGAGCATACATTCACACCCGTGATTTGTCACTGTAGTCTGTCAATGCCTTAGCATAGTCGGCTAATAAACTCCAAGCAACACTAAAGTTTTACAAGCTTTGTTTTTATCATTAGGCCATTGACCATCCTGTCCAGTCAATCAGTCCCCTTAGGTCAAAGTTGCTTGTAGTGGCAAGGGGAGCTCAGTCTCACGGCATCATGCCTGTAGACTGGACAGAATCTTATTCTCTCTCAATGGCTGACCAAAGTGGGCTATCCAATAAATTATTTAGAAAGTTTATTTTCGCGTCTGTCTGAACTCAGCTGTGTAAGCGTGCTTATGGTTCTTGATCCTGGTTGCCAAAATATCCCAAATTCCAGCTTTCACCATGTAGTCACATTGATAGATGTTGGAACAGTCACTGAAATTCGGACCTTCCATCAACTTGTCCCGTTGAATTTGTTATGTCTGTTTTCACATTGTCATTGTTTTGTGCTGAACTGTAGTGCATTAGACACGTGTGGTGAGTATTCCATCGCCATAGATTTGTGGCTAATCTCTTATCTCCAGCGCACTAGCCCATACTACCTGAGCTCGTGACACGTAAATACGATAAGGCCTAGCAGCCCCGTAGTATTCGGGCTAGTGATCTCTGCGTGAACTCTATCGCGCCCGCGCGCCTTATATTGGTTCCGGCACTTGAGTGGTTCCATTTTACGGTGTTAAGTTCTTCTGTCTCGCTAACACACACACACGCTCTCTCGCTCTCTCTGACGCCCTAGCCGTTTGCCGATATGCATTGACTGAACCATCACCGCTGACCTTGTCCTCTCGTTTACCGACAGCGTGTAAAATGAATGTTCATCACCGGTGTCATAAGAATGTTCCCAACAACTGTGGCATCAACACTAAAGATATGGCAACGGTGCTGAAAGAAATAGGCTTTACAACCAGTCCTGGACGTAAAAAGGTAAAAACTTCATCCCTGCTACACTCTCGTTTGACGTATTCATCGCTAATGTGAAAACTCAATCAAGTTGGCTGAATTAATTTTGCGCTCATAGGTTAAGGCAACTTTCTCATTTGTGCTGTTTAGATTACAACTAGCACAGTCCTTGGCTCTTTGTTCTGGTATAAATCATGATATGACATCACAAAGGTAAAGCGATGGAAAGGGAGTTTTCCTCTCCAATTTTCCCCTTGATAATGCACTCCATGGGAAGGCTAACTCCTCATCACTCCTTTAACACGGGGTTTGATCTGGGGATTATCATGGCTCTATGTACAACACTATCACCCAGTATTTACTGTTTACAGATGCACTAACTGTACATGTATATATTCTACTAAACCTGCCTCTCAATATGGTTGAAATCTATTTAAAAAAAAGCAAACTATCCCTTTCCATCCTGTTCAGTAAGTCATTCCTGTTCCAGTTGTTGGTGCGGACCATTGACAAAAATCATTTCTATATGGGCCTTTTAGCCTACAGCTTGCCTATTGGTAATTTTGTTTACTATAGGCTTCGTTCAGCGACTCAAATGCATCCACCACCTCCAGTAACTCTCGTACCTCCGGCATGGCCAGCAGCATTGTCAGCTCGGAGGACGATCGACCGACCACGCGCGGGGCGCAGCACGAAGATCTGTCGGCACAGCTCGAACGCCTCACTCTCGATCACTTTGAATTTCTTAAAGTTCTTGGCAAGGGCAGCTTTGGCAAGGTGAGTAAGCCCCCAAGTTACTGACCGTGTTTCTATCTTATTTTTTATTGTTCTAAACGAGCACTTGGTCGTCCTATTTAATGGTGGAGCGGAGGAAGCTAGGCTTTGTGTGAGGAGTTCATACTCCTATTCGTACTCGCAATAC
>Ga0224511_10001561_pt1 | contig 14064 bp, 17 predicted proteins | sample SF_May12_sed_USG_2_FD_169988 | JGI IMG/M metagenome (GOLD analysis project Ga0224511, IMG submission 169988) | Sediment microbial communities from San Francisco Bay, California, United States - SF_May12_sed_USGS_8_1 | ecosystem: Environmental > Aquatic > Marine > Sediment | place: USA...
ATGTCGACGGCTAGTCGACAAAATCCTTCTACATATTTTATGCGACCAATGAAAAAATATCAAGCTCCATATGGGTCAACTACTGATCGAAATCAATTTCCATCCCGTATTTTCCATTTTCTTTGTAATTTTTGTGATTCGACAGCCTGTTTGTTAACTACACTAACATCCAGCAGATCGCTGACACAGCAGATCGCTGACACAGCAGATCGCTGACACAGCAGATCGCTGACACAGCAGATCGCTGACACAGCAGATATTCGAGAGGTCACTCCTCGAATACTCGATGCTTCGCCGATCGTCATTTGACACACTCCATATACGCACTATTTCAGGTTACAAAGGGGTTACTCGTGATTGTCTACGAGGGGATAAGTCGAGGAATTACCACATATAAACTGAGTGGGACAGACCTCAGCTATAAGAATTCTCCGGAGTGAGTTGGCAATAGCGGCGTCCACTCCTATCAGATCAAACTGCAGCTCATCATCTTCATCACTAATGATATCAACCTTCAGATTCTATAAAAGACTTGATACTGTAGTATTCCGCCGTACTCAGGCCCTTTCGATGAAGCCAACACGTAGTAAGGCCAAACTTATAGGTAGAGAAGATTTGTATGTAAATTGTGTTTCGATTCGACATAGGCCTATATATTGTGGCAATCCCTGGACACTGTTGTCCACAGTCGTTTTTGTCGGAGAGCAGAGTTTTAAGGTAATGTTTCAGGCAGGCTACATCGGGTGATATTTACGTTCATAGGGGATGCCAGAGTCCTGCCAGGGATTCAAAAAAAGGGTGACCATTGTCTGACCTAGTTGAAACAGAAGAGAAGAAAATAAATGATTAGGCAATCTAAAGGTAGCCAAACGTGCTAATTATTTCCGAAAATGTAGTAAATAACCATGAAGAGTCACTTTATTAACCAAGAGAATCCGTATGAATCACTCACTACGCCGTAAATCTTATTGTTGACTCATTACCATTTACCGCGACGAGTACAGCTACTGCAGTTTTCCCACGAGGTACAAAGATGAGATGTGATTGGTTGAGTGAATAATAGAGTACCACTAGGGGGTATAATTCTGGGCGACAGAATCACCCGAAAAGAGGTTTTGATAGAGCCTTTGAAAGGCTTTAAAAAGGGCTATTTTTCTGGAGCCTTTGTTTTCGGCCGAGTTCTCAGATGACTCGCCGGAAATCTTGCTCTTATAAAAGCGGCTTAAGTAAGGTATGGTCACCCACACCTTTTTGAAGGCTTTCAGATCCCATTTATCTTCAAATTCTCCATTGTATGTCCGTGGATAGGCTGTTGTGTTGGTCTAAAAGAAAGGAGGAACTCTTGGTCACTGAACTGAAAATCACCTAGAGCTGACTCTCAAGAACTATTGACAATTGTTATGACCTAAATCCTTTGTCATATCAGTAGGTAGTTTACAATGATAGCTACCAAAGTAGCGTCCCTTCTTGCCCATCCACGGAGCTATCGAGATAATTGGGTCCTCACAACAACAACCTAGCCGATAATGATGAATATTACTTACTATTTTATTAACTTTCAGCACCAGTAAAGTTATTCTGTACTCAGTGAGTGAGTATATGACTATCGGTCACTCTGACACTGACAGCCAATGAGTTATAGTATCATGGATAGTTACTTACTATGACTATCACTATGAGTATGACTGAGTATCATATGACTGACTGAGTGTCACTCAGTGGGACTATAACTTATTGACTAGCCACTAGAAGTAGGACTAGGAGTGACTGACTGAGCAACGAATGAAGGTAACAGTTATCACCCACACTCAAGTCAATTCAGTCACTTGAGCCTGAGGACTGAGTCGAGTGAGACTCACACTGGGACTGACTGAGAGCATCATTCAGTGACTCACTGTCAGTCACTGACTGACTGGGTCAGTGAGTGACTGACACTGACTGAGTCACTGAGTGACTCAGTCAGTGTCAGTCACTCACTGATCCAGTCAGTCAGTGACTGACAGTGAGTGAGTGACTGAGTGACTCATTCTTCATTGTCAGACACTGAGTAAGTCAGTCAGTGAGACTGTGTCAGTCAGTCACTGATTCAGTGACTGAGTCACTCACTGAGTGAGTCAGTCAGTGTGAGTGTCACTCACTCAGTCAGAGTCACTCACGCACTGTGACACTGAGTGACTGACTCAGTCCAGTGACTGTCAGTGTCAGTCAGTCAGTTCAGTCTCGATGACTTGCACATCGCATTATGTATGATCAGAGGTTGAATGTATGAAGTTAGTTAGACGACACCTTCATTTGAACACAAATCCTTGACAGCCGCCACCTTACGTTTATGATCTGGTGCTCCTCAAGAATAATTTTGTCTCTGATCACATGGTGAGGGTTCTTCTTCGAACTCATGCTGGCGGTGACCTTGGGAGAACTAAAGCCCCCAAGGGCTTTACAAAGCATCGGCAGGTGATCTCGTTTGTCGGCAGATGGGGAGATACGGTACTTGGAATGGGGGGGGGGCTGGCACCGCCAAACCCAGGCCACCCGGCTACCATTGAGTTAGCTGACCCGAAAGACCCAAATTCTTCCCTCAAAGATAAACAAGGATAGGCTCGATACAACCCCTGGGCCAGTGAAGTGCCACTGCCGAGACGGAAAGTGTGAAGCTTCATCGCCTGGAACTTTATTGTGCCACAGACTTTGCATCACCTCCTCCAAGACCAATAATGGGGTCTCAATCAGCAAAGAGTACGATCAGCAGAAAAGTCAACGATCATGACTTAATACAAAGATTAGAACCGAGTATTAATGGATTTCATAACATTTATTTTAAAAGACCAAAATGCAGAACTCCGGTTGTCTTCATACAGTGCTTTAAATTAGGAGATTTACTGAAGAGATACATTCTTCCTATACAAAAGAAAATTAGCCAGACTTTCAACTAAAATGACAACAAATGATTGACAAAAAACAACAGCTATTTTTATTGCGCATGTATGCATGCTGAAGTATAGCCCCTATGTACATGTATAATCATTGTAGCGATCCTTTGATCTTTGCTATCCTCTCTATGACAGCTAGAGATATGCCGAGTTAGTCTCTGCCTGGCTTGTCTAGGATAGGCGAAGCAGAGAATGCCAACTTCAAGGCGAACGGCGGTTTCCCACCCGCTGCAAAAATAAAAGTGAAAGGGGTTATGACATGGGCAAAAGTGACTTCACTGTTTGTAAATTCTGAAGCCTACCATGAACAAATGGGCCCAATACCCAGTTCAAATGAAAGCTTAGATATAGCCCTATTCAATCCATGTGGATTGAAGAGAGCCCACTTAGAGCCCTCAATGACATATTTTTTAGACCGTCGACGCACCAGAATTGGCCTCGAGATAGGAAAAATTAACACAGAGCGAAGATCACTAGGTCACCAAGTTTTAGTAATTAGATCCCATTTCATTTCTATTTGGGCCATTTGGGCCATAGTTATTCGAGTGACCGATATTCAGTTTGTGGAAAAAAACCACTCGCTATCGCTGCAATGAATGCGGAGTTGCCGGAGATGAATGGGGGTACACAACTCCCCAAGTGTGTCACCATTGACCGTGTCTTAACCCGTTCCAGTGCTATTAGTAACAAAGCATATTGTTTTTGGATAACCAGTGTGTAGGAGAGTGATTTTACACCAAGAGCTCGGGAGAAGTGACAGCAAAGCTTACCATTGTGTTTAACGGTGGTGTGGTTGGCGAGAACCAGCGCCTCGCATGCGTCAGAAACTTGGTCAAACTCGACGAGTCCGGCAGCGCTACGCGCTCCCGGCTTCACAGGGAACACACGCACACGTACTGGTTTCGGACAGTTCTCAGTTTGCTCAAACACACCGGCTATATCGTCCTCTGTAGATGTGGCTGGCGCGTTGAAGAAATGTAGAACCTGTAATAATACACTAGTATCACTGGGCATGCAAAAAGAACATTGGTTTGAAGCATTTTCATCACCAGAATGAACACAGCAGGTTAACTACCCTTATGGCACTATCGGATTAGCCGATTCTCTAGCGACAACAAGGCTGGTTGGACCTCAATGACTCCGAGGTGGCAACTCACCTTCGTCGGAGGGGAAAATCGGGTCTTCTGTACAGAGTCTGGGCCAAAGAAACGGTTGTTCCTAGAATCGCCATAGTCCTTTGACATGGGTGTTCCATCATCCATGGTATGAGGCTGGGGATGCAGCATGACAAACTCCTGTTTGCTAAAGCTAACGCTGATCTTTGAGTCGTAGAAGTACGAGTTTGACAAATTCATGGTGACTCGTTCGCAAGATGCGCGGTCCTGCATGTTCACCATGGCACCAAAGTCATCAGGCTGCTTTCCATCTCGCCCTTCCTTACTTCGAAGGATCTTTATCTAAAAGCAGCAATTGTAATCTGGTCAACACACTGTACTCATAAACCCTAAGGCGGAATTGGAAATCACGCAACAATTAGGTTCACACCATTGGACGGGAAAAATTTGGGCCATTAAACCTAACGGATAATTCTTGCAAAGCGCCATTTTAATACAATACCTGCAAATAAACAGTAGACGGTAATAATAACATGTGTGCAGAGAAGTAATGAAGTGTAGATACAAGATCAGTTTGACACACCTTGATAGGGAAACATAGTGTGAATGAGACGGGACGTTGAGGGTGCTCGAATATTTAATTAAAGGATAGTGAACAATGATATAAATACCTACCCTGCATACATTGCCATATCCGCACAGGATGTTAAACAGCTTATCACAGTTGAATTTACCCTTGCGTAGTCCATAAATGATCACCACAGCGCCGGGTTCGGGATCGCCGCATCCAACTGGACGCTTACCACCAGGTCCCATAGACATGGGGCCACCTCGTCCTACACCACCTATAATATATCGCGTAAAGCGGGTTGAGCGAGGTCGCCCAACGCAACTTTCTGCTGACAACTTTGGATCCCGAGACGAGGATTGGGTAATGCCTACCACAGGTTTGAATAAATATTTTTCTAACAGAGGCAAAGTTCTATATGGGTGTGGTTAAGGGACATATCAACTTTTTACATCTGGAAAAATCATCAACGTTCCTTTGGGAATCCTGGGCGTGAAAATCCTATGTGAATTAAGTGCGCTCTAGGTTTTGATTACCTTGGAAGCCGCCACGGCCTTGAAAGCCTCCTCTACCACCGCGTCCACCTCCCATCATTCCTCCACCCATGGGTCCACCCATCGGGCCATTACCTACATATAATACATACATGTTTTGAGTTCTTCAGCATCAATGAGGGCCATCATAACAGCAGAAAGTGAGCCTTGCAGACAGCAACCAGGCACTATATGTACTTGGAAGATGTTGAACCAGAGAACAATACCCATAGCGCAGGGGTTAAATACAGCTAGGGCTGATGATGCCTGGCAATTGTGAAAACTTAGGAAGCACCAAGCATTAGAAATCAACTGCATTACAGGAGTATATGATCAGATTTCAGCCAAGCTGATTGTAGTGTTAAAACTATAGTAAAAAATGCTTACCTCCCATTGGCCCGTTTCCACCCATAGGTCCATTCATGGGGCCACCCATCGGGCCATTAGAACCACCCATTGGCCCACTGTTCATAGGCCCATTTCTGCCTCCGCGGCCACCGCCACCAAAGTTTCCTTGCTGAAAGAGAGAGAGAACATCAATGTCCCAGAAACTGTCTGCGGTTTATCAATGGTGTTCTTCCTGATTGGCTTAACTGTCTTTCTGCATATCACAAGGTGTTCCTAGTTCCAACTACAACACTTACATTGAAGTTCCCTCCATCGTCTTGAAAGCCTCTCGGTCCATTGCCGTTGAAGTTATTCCCAGAGTTCATATTGTTCCCACTCATATTCATACCACCTCTACCACTTCCCATGTTGTCATTTATGCCGCCACCCATGCCTGCAAGGGTAAGACGAGACAAGTGAAATTGGGCTTCTGTATGGAGATACATCAGTGTACAGCGATAACATGGTTTGCACAGCACAGAGACCACTCTATATACCTCGGTCGCTGTTAAAGCTGCTGTTAGGTTCATTGAAGAAAGCGGGTTCAGTGTAGGAGTTGTTGCCAGGCCCATTATCATCCCAGCTGTTTCCTCCACGATTGTCACCGGAGAATCCACCACCACCACCACCCATTGGCCCGTCTCCGAGAAGTGCACCACGACCTGCAAAATTATAGTAATATTTAGTTAGATGCGGAACCAACCCGAAGGCGTTCACATGCACAACTCACGCGCTGAGTAAAAGCAGAGAGCAAACAGAGTTAGTGTAATGCATCAAACCTGTTTGGTTGATGTCCTCGCGCTGGCACAGCGGATATAGAATAAGATACAATACCAGTAGAAGCCTGACGAGTAGTAGGTGGTTTTTATTCAGAAGGTGGTCACAGGTTCTTTCAACCAGCAGGTCCTGTACAGAGGTGACAGGTGGTATTACACAAAAACAGACATGTGAACACAAAAGAATTTACAAGGGAAAAATTAATTCAATCAAGTTCACACTATAATATCAAATCACTACATATTTTCAGTTTGTAAATGCAGAGAGAGAGAGGGTGCACCACAAAAGTTTTTGTTTCATAGTTTTTGTTTTGTTTCGCCTTGACTTAAGATACGTCTGTGTAGATCTCCATATGTTTCTCAGCTCATATTAGATAATACATTTACTGCTCGTAGGCATGTTGTTGAATATTGTCTGCTCGCATTAACTGTGGTGAGTATGGTTGCTAGCTTTTATGGTGGACACTTGCTTGTCTTGTGTTGATGGCGCATATCCAATTAAACCAACCCCGTCTGCTCAAAAAGCTTGAAACCCCACCAATGGTAAGCTGTTGCACAGATTAATCATGAGTGCTTTTATCAGTGGAATAATTTGTTTCCAATGTCTCTGCCTATCTGATGCAGTATTCAAGTGTCTATTTGTCTTGTTTGGGAGGCCTCTGCGGAATCATTGAGGATTTCTCTGAAAAGAAACAATAGACAACGCACACACATGACTTATGCTTCAATTACTGTCAAACAGTATTTTTAACAACTGAACCAGAAAGCCATTGGATTTTTAAATAGTCACAGCTTAACAAATTCAATCATTTACACCAGATGTGATTGCATTACTACCCGCCAGTATGTTGTGTTACAATAGAAGTCATATGATGGTTTCTATACAAGAATTTGTATGAAAATCTCAAATGAGATTCCATGCTGCAGTTAAAGTAAACTGAGACAGCTATTCAGCTGTTTATGGTACCTGACATTCGGCCTGTAGCTAGCCATACGGTGCTGTTTCTTCTTGATAACAGTGGTGAAGAGTCCTTCCACAATGCGACATCATAGCTGTCTTATGTTTCATGCATTACACTTGTTTGTAAGCACGCTCATCTTGTTGTTACAGAGGGCTGCAGTACTTGTGTAGTAATACAGAAACTACATTTTACTGGCGTTGAATCCCTTCACCAACCAGTGGTAAGTATTGTTTGTAAATCTTGTCCACTTGTGCAAAGCAAACACTTGCAAGAGCCTTGTGTAGTAAAGAATGATCAGTGAATGTCTGTTTCAGCATCTCTAAGTCACATCTTCCACGCAAATAAAATTCAATTTGTTCTTCAGTTGTGGCCGACTTCTTTGGCATACATCACCGGCAGAGAATCACAGTCCATAACTGATGCTCAAAAGCAATAACCAGATACTGGTAGTGAAAAAACCTAAATCATGATCTTTGTACAGCTCATGGACAATGCTTTTCCTTTGTAATCACTGAGAATTTGTTTGTGCCAAAATAAATATGGCACATGTCTATTTTCAAACTATAAGTACATACACAATTCACTGGGTGCATGTCTTGTGGGCTCGTTTACAACGCGGCAAGCAACCAAGAGTGGTGCATCTAAATTTAAACGATAATGTGGAGTGATGCCACCACATCTGGATGAGGCTGACGACATAGGCACTTTGTGGATTACAGGAGGATCTTGTAGCTAAAACAAATGTGTACATCTATTTCATGTAAGAGCGGAGTGCTAATATAATGTAAATGCCGTCTGTTCATATTACCCCAATTCACGATGCCTTCTATGTGCTTTCTTCGGTTGCAGACAACCTATACATCAGGGATGCACAACTCCCAGTCCATGGACCGACTTGGCCCTGGATTTATCCTAGTGAGTCTATCAACCCTTGAGGAGTATATTGGTACTGAACTCACCACGGCATGAAAACATCCGACTATTTACTCGAGACGTCAGCACTTTTAGTTTGTTAAGTTAGCCAATAGAGGCTGCCAATGATTGAATTGGTTTATTTCTTTCTTCATTAATTCATGCTGTATTTCAGAGGCAGTGGGAGGGGGAGCAATCTATTGGTCATTTATTGGTTTTGTCATCTTGTGTACTTACCAGGGTTCATGTTCTGTCCCGGGTTGGGATTAGTATAGTCGAATGTCTCCTTATCATTGCGAACCACATTCAACCTTTGGATATCCGGCTACAAATACGCGAAAAGACTATATAAGAAATGGCCTATTGGAATCCCCGAAGCCGCCACCTTCTTACAATGGGTCAAAATTTTGTAATTCTGGGATCCCTGTTTTCGTAGTTTTACCTGTGCAAACTCGATTTTGAGAGTGCAGCAGCCGGAGTAGACATCACATCCATTGAGCGCTTGCTTGGCTTTCCTCGCAGAATCAACGTTATCAAACTCAACCATTGCCTGCACGCCTTGTTTCTTCATGACCATAATACGCAGAATATCGCCATGAGGGGAGCATATTGTATGCATCACATCCTGAAATTGGTAACACATCTTAGTACAGTATACTACATAGCAAAATCACACGGGTATTTGCCTGGGGATTACAGTAGTGTACGCCTAACATCGACCTGCATCAACAACTTACCACAGTGATTGGATATTTTGGGTTGAGAATGTTGAAGGACAGGATTTTGTTTTCCATATTGCCCATGTTCATGTTAGCGCTGCGTTGCTGGCCACCCATTTGTTGCTGCTGTTGTTGCTGCATACCACCAGCGTTGCTGAAAGAAGTCAAACTTTCCAATAAGAAAACAGGAATGTGCTGTCTATGAGCAGAGGAAGCAATATGATGAAAGCAGCTACGTTCAGTTAGGGGGAAATCAGAACTTACTCTGGTCTCTTGATGCTCTCACTAGTGGAGAAGTTGAAGAAGGCAGGCTGACCGCATACATAGATAGCGGCATTATCGGAGTAGTTAACTATGGCGGCCGCCTCCTCAACTGTCTAAAAGCAGAAAATAGAGTTTGTTGTGTGGAGTACCACCATAAAAACTAGACTTTGTAGAAAGTAGGACCAAGATATGCTGCAGAATCGCAATATGACAGAACGAGTCGTTGGGTCTACCTATTCCCATGATTTCTGCACCACTCCTGAGAGTTGCTCTGTCATGGAGACAAGAAAAAAAAAACTGGCTACAGAGTGGAATGAGGGAACAAAGTGCAACGGAAAACGATCAGCCCTGGGCACCTTGGCGAAGCCTGAAGAGTCAGGGAAGGCCGGTGCACGGCCACAAGAAGATTCCGGGCCTTGCCAACACGAACCAATGCAACTGCGGCGCCACTCAAACAGTCCCCTATCAGCTTGAATGCCCACTGGCTCCCAATTGCACACCAAATGATATATCCCAACCAATTGACGCAGTGCTCAATTGTGCCAAATATTTGAGCATTTGGCTCACAAGGATAAGAAGGTCATTTTCGGTTGCAATGCGCAAACACACAATCGCAGCCAGAACACTTAAGCCTCAGTCGTGTCCGAGTTGTCATCCCTCAGATTTAACTTGTCGGTTAGAGCCACTCACTGTAGTAATCAAATCTCTTTGCAGTAATCTTGACATGTGTCTAAACTACCACACTAGTGCCTACTTCCTGTCGCAAAAGTCAGCTCGCGTGATTTGCTCGCAGCCTTTAGAGAGATGCTTTCAAAAACGAACTTTTCGATCACAGATTTGAGCAGGTAAGGTGAAATTCCAACTGAAAACGGGATCAGTTGCAGAAAACCCGAGCGCGCGAATGTACTAAACCAAACAGCCCGGTAAGTCGGTAGTCTTGCTCGACAGAAGCACTCATAGTCTCAGAGCACTAGGCTGTTTCTACTGACAGCAACAACACCGGTGCGATCATTTTAGGGTAGGATAACTCCAGGCATAACTCTTGTTTATGAATTTGCAGCGAAAAGATCTTAGTTTCACCTACCATCATTCAAAATGTATGCAACAGTCTATGATTTTATTTTGTACTGAAAAGCGTTATTATTGTCCGCGTGATTAAGTATAATAGGCTTAATTTAAATGTTCTAGCTTAGAAATTTGAAACTCACCTCCAATTCTACCAGAGCTTGCTTGTTTCTCGGTATCATCATGATGTAGGTGACTCTGCCAAACTGCTTGATAGCATCAACAATATCATTCTGTGTGGCATACTCCCTTAGACCACGCACATGCAACACTCTGGATGGTGATACGTCATGCTTCTCAATCTGAAAAATACAAAGGTTTGATACCAGTATATCTGGACCAATATACGACAAAACATATTTGCAAGCGCAAAATATTTTTTCTAGAAACCCGACTAAAAAATGTGAATAATGTATACGTATAACCATATGGCTACACTTCGAGTTTTCAACAAAGATCACTATATGTAGGTGATTCTTACCTTTCTATCGCCAAATCTTCTATCTCGATTATCATTTTGGAAACTCCGATCACCGCGATCTCGCCTGTCTCCACGATTAGCCTGTGCGAAAAATAACCACGGTTTCAGTGAGCTTATGAAAACATGGAGTAGATACCTGACCCAAGGATCGACACCCGGTCACACAAATTGTTCATCCCTAATCACTTGTGTTGCTCAGGAGTCGGGCGTCGAGTTACCTACTGTTTTCTGCTCTAAGTCTAACTACAGTTGTGCCGCATAACCGACAAACTCTGTTAGTACGTGTTCTAATTCTATCAACCACCTGCACTAGACTAGAGTATGCCAGTGCTGAGTGAGTCACCGAGTACCATGAGTGTGAATGAGTGACTGATAGACAACATCAGGGTGATGGGAATCTTTGAGTTTGTGACTTTGTCAGTAAGTGAGTAAGTCAGTAACTCAGTTTGTGTTGGGAGAAATTCAATCTTATGCTATCACTCAGCATCATCATGACTATGTGACTCAATTTTCTGAGTCAATTCAAGTTTCACCCATCAAATGATCGAGTCGAGTGAACCCCACCCCAATATCCACTCGGTTCGGACGCCTGCCAGTAGCGCCTAACTAAGTAATGATTGGGCAAAGCCGAAAAAAAATTCATTATGAACTTGAACTGTGCCTACTAACTTCTAAGTAAGTAAGTTAGTCACTTAGTGATAGTACTTATGCGTAGTATGCATCCTAGTCCTACTCCTAGGTTAGCCCGAACAGAAGTTTCACTGCTCGCAGTCACCTCAGTTCAGCGGCGGCGGAGTCTGACCCCAACGAATCATTCAATCACCATAATCATACTCACTGCTCCTACCGTCATCAACCGTGACTGTGAGGAGTGGTGGAACTTGGTAGCCTGAGGAGGCGGATTTCAGATCCACACAGATCAAACTTTCAACCACTTTGAACTTAACCGGCGACATCATATTTCATTGTCTCACTGCGCAGCAGCGACAGTTCACTTTATCATGTCAATGGTTATGGATAAGTTGATAAAAATGGAGTACGCTTAGCGCAGATTTTACTGTATACGGGTGAATCCTATTAGGTAAAGGGCCACTATGCTACACACTGGTTCCTCAACAACAAAATGGATGTGCTTTGAGCAGTAGATGCCTACGTCGCGGAAATCAGAGCGGTCATCCCTGAACTTTTTTGAAGGCGGACCGTCGTCCCTGAATCTGTTCATGGTAGCTGTTCCCGGAGATTCTCGCAAAAGTTCGGGAAATCGCCCAATCAGACGCGTTTCCTTTGACAACAGCGTGTCAAGTTTGAAAATGGCTGGGATTTGAGTTTTTAGAGTGCTTGTTCAGTGTTCAGTTTTGTCTGTGTTGAGGAAAAGAGATCGTGGAGCAAGAGATTGTACCGTTATTGACCACGAAAAAGTCGCAGACAGATAAGATCTGACACCGGTAAATCCGTATATTAGACTGCAACTTCAAGTTACAGTTCCAATCAAACTCAAACCAAAAGTAACGTTCACCGGTTCACGTCTTCAGAATCAGAATCAATCAGACTGTCCACTGTTCAGTCCAGAGTAGTCAGTAGATTTATTTACTAATTTAGTTATTTACTCATTTAGAATAACTTGTCAAGTAATTAACTTGTTTAGAATAACAGTCAGTTTCACTTCAAACTCAAATCAAGAATTATCTATTGACTGTCAAATTTCCTACGGTACCAGTTATGAGTTAGTGAGTTACCGAGTTACGTTAGGTTACTACTTACCTACTTCGTTAGTCAAGTTACTCGTCTTACTGTTACTCAGTTACTGTTACTGCCGTTCACTCACTCACGGTTCAGTGAAGCAGTCAAGCACATGTGTCAACTGTCATGTCCTGTGCTATAATAATAATACGGTAGTGACTTAAACTTAAAATTGAAGTGTTCGATCCCATGACTCGGCTTCATAATCATAGTTCATACTCACTCAGTTTGTGAGTTACCCAATAATAAACTGTTCATCAGTAGTCACTCAGTGGCATCATTGTTTATTATGATCAGTTCAAAACTTCAGTCACAAAACTGGCTGACTAAACTATAAAAGTAAATTTCATCTGGTATATGATAATGAGCATTGGAATAATAATTGATTGACTAACTAAATTACTAACTAACTTTTAAGTAATGATTATATCCAATTTCAATATGTACAATTACAATACATGATTTCAAATGCTGAGCCGTGAACATCTTTTTGGCGTGGGTGCGACATGTGCGAGTCGCTTACACAGTTACAGTTGAATGCCTACTGGGTACAAGATCAGGATTATCATTCATAGGTTCAGTGTCATTCATTCAGACCACAGACTCAGACTCGGCCACACAGCCAGTTAGTGTCGCACTGCAAATACGCTTCAATAGTCTATGCCTTCATGCTTGCGTTAAAGTTAACTAGTAACTAGTCAATGTCCTGAACTCAACTTTTCAAGGTTCACAAAGACAAACTTTATCTTTGCCTCAAGTGACTCGTGAGAAGTTTCATCCAGATCCTGGGCGAATTTGCATATTCCGCCAATTCTCTTCACTGAGAGCTTGAATGTTTTTACCAGTATCAACCAAAAAGATGTACCTGTTTGGGTTTACATTACTTCAGGTGACAGTCTGAGGGTGATATTTGGTCAGCTAACGAAACAAAGTAAACTTACCTAATGTATTATCAATGAGAAAACAAGTTTTTAGTGGAAGCGACAGTTTCAGAGATTTGTGATTAGCCTATAGTACTAATTTGTGCATAAGCCGCACAAAACACAAACAATTTCACACTTATTTACTCATACATGTGTCTTATTTGTAGAACTAATTATTGATTTCATACAGGGCACTATTAGTGAACTGACTGCAATGCAATAGTACTTGTATTTTGTGATGTAGTAGCCCATTGGGAGACGCACCAGGCTCAATCCCCAAGATGTTAGTTCACAACATCATTTCTCTCTAACAGTTGCCATAAGATAAGGCATCATTATTTATGCAGAGATGGTATGAGGGAGGAGGATGGGCGATACATCTGACGACACTTCGGATATCTCCTCCGCCGACAGTTCTGTTACCCAGCAATCACTCAGCGGATATTTACCGGGCCCAAAGACTAAAGCAAAAAGGGATGCTCGTGCCTTGTCCGACAACCTCAAGGTTTGTTTCTATGATAAATGGGCTATTGAGTCTCGGTTTTCTGAAGACTATGGGGCTGTGAAAAATGATGCTATTGCCTGCTCAACTTTTTAAGTCTTTCAGTTGAATGCAAACTCATGTCAAGGGATAGTTTAATGGTTACAGTAATAATGATTGAACTTCTCATCTAGGTTCCAAGGGATAG
>Ga0224511_10001562_pt1 | contig 14064 bp, 13 predicted proteins | sample SF_May12_sed_USG_2_FD_169988 | JGI IMG/M metagenome (GOLD analysis project Ga0224511, IMG submission 169988) | Sediment microbial communities from San Francisco Bay, California, United States - SF_May12_sed_USGS_8_1 | ecosystem: Environmental > Aquatic > Marine > Sediment | place: USA...
CCTAACAACAACAACAACAACAACAACATATAAAAAGCAATAGAATAGAATATTGTAAGTTTTTGAAACTCTAACCCTAACCAAAGAATAGAGAAGGACACTTTTACCTGTCCATAGTTATAGGCGTTTAGAAAGTTCTCAATGAGATTATTCTCGATGGTGGTGTACGCTTCAAGGACTCTCTTCTTTGCACGCTCAAATTTGGGATCGTGTGGTGGTAGATCCGCAGCAATTGCATTTAACTTGTGCACCAATTCCGCTGCCTCTTCCAGCCTGTGTGGATCATCCAACATACCATCTTTCTCAACACCATCCTATAATGTAACCAGTCCAGAATTGCTGAAAGGGTTCAGCCACGAAGATATGAGCATGGTTAGCTAAAGTAGCATCTGTTGTCTTAATTCAAAGTATGCCCGAGGAGTAAAAGAACTCGTTGATTTTTAATAAAGGTAGCAATAGTATTCAAACTTTACGAGACTGAATCAATATGTAGCTCCGAGTTTCTATTGAAGAGAGCCTGCAAAAGACGAGGTGCTTTTTAGCGGCGAGGGGCCTTAGCAGATATAAATTTATGATTTACCTCTGTAAAGTACACATTCAGATATTTCATCATATGCAGTGCTTCAGCATTTCTAGCTCTAGGAATGTTGACACTTTCCAGCTGATCACCAAGGCCAACAACTTTGGTTGCAACAGAGTTTATTCTTTTATCCAAAGCTTGAAAATTGTGAAATGCTTTCTACAAAAAAAAAGAGCAAAATCATGTCAGTCATGAATGCACATCATGTCAGTCATGAATGCACATCATGTCAGTCATGGATGGCACATCATGTCAGTCATGAATGCACATCATGTCAGTCATGGATGCACATCATGTCAGTCATGGATGCACATCATGTCAGTCATGGATGCACATCATGGATGACATCATGGATGAGATCATGGATGAGATCATGGATGAGATCATGGATGAGATCATGGATGACATCATGGATGAGATCATGGATGACATCATGGATGACATCATGGATGGCATCACATTCCTTTGTTGATATCAGTTCCAAGTCCATCTAACAATGAAGTTTAGACAAACCGTGGCCAAGCGGGCGCCGCTCAGATACCACTGAAAATTGCGCTATTTTCTTCAGTATCGATCAACAATGATAGTGCAAATTTTTTTTGCCGTTCTACTGAGTTCATCCTTGATTTGTATGTCGAGAATGAAAGTCTTGGGGTATAAATCAAATGTGGGCCATTATTGGGCATCACCCACCACTGCGGAAAAATAGTGCATGCAGTGGTTGCTTTCTACCGCTGGTGCACCATCCCTGCGTTACCACTGTCATGATGCTAAACGACAACTGTGCGGTTGCTCTCCCCACTCAATGGTGTAAACTCTCTATTAGGCGCAAGGAACAAGTAAAAATAAACAAACAAATATTCACACAACGCACCTGATTTTCTCGCAAAAGATCTTTAACTTTGCAACGCTGTTTTATCTCTTCCTCTATACACTCCTTCTCCAAGTGCTTGGACTGCTTTTCTAGTTTCCTTTCATGTTCCATCAGTTGCTGTATGGTCTGGCAGAAAGCTCCATGCAACACCATTGGGTCAAAGCTGGTTCCATGATCGGAGGCAGACTGGTTGGCTCTCCATGCCAACCTTTCCACAAACTCGTCCACATCAAAGGGATCCTGTGCAAGCTCCAGGTGTGCCATGACAATGTCGCTGCTGCAGGATGTGATCAGTTTGCAGTGTACTCTGTACTGCAGTGAGTGTAACACTAAGCTAGCAGTACACTGTACACTTGATTTGTACAGTACTTGGTCTTGAGTAGTGTTAACTCAATAACTCATTAACTGTTATTCACCTGTTGGTTTAATTATTATTCACTGACTATTGAGTAGTGATTTAGTTAGTTATTACTAACATAGTTATTATTCTTATTATTGAGTTATTCATAATCATGAAAATAGTGAAATTCACTTATTCAGCTGTTCACTACTAGTACTAGTACTATACTATTGTCAACTGTGACTCAGTCAGTGTAAGTGAATGACTGTATTCACTTACTGTGAAATGTAATAAATGTAACTTCGTGTGTGTCCTGTTTGTCTTAAGGCTCCATGTGTAGGAGACCACTGACGATTCGAACACAATAAAGGTGATTGTAAGGTTCTATTTCAAAATCCACAAGCCAACTTTTGTGCCGGATAGTGGAAAGGGCTAAAGTAGAAGTAGGAAGTAACCGCTTTCATAACTCCTACACAAAAGCTACGCGGAAACAGCATGGACACAAAGCCCTTACTGGGTTAGGGCTCTATATGGCCATAATTTTGTGACCACTTGGTAGACTGGACAAACTGGTTATTAGGTTTGCCTAATTGGGGGTAGATCTTCGGACCATGTTAATGTTTCGGGAATAAACCTGGTTTGATGAATATTTTTTTCTATTTTTCCTTCCTGAAGCGATCGCCATGATCGTTATCGGGGCCTACGTAATTCACTGCTCAAGGTGGCTCTGGCCGGCCGCGTGCATGGTTTTGCCGGCTCCAGTTCTTTTTGGAACGGCGCAAAGTTTGGCGATATTGAAACCGATTTTACCCAAGAAGCACTACGACAAGCTTGATGGCTGGATATGGGGTGGCTATCAGAGAGTGCTAATGTTCTTCTTCGGATCTCTTACTGGAACAGATGTAAGTAGATCAGTAGACGAGTAGTAGTACTACTTTATTACTAGTACTACTACTAGTAGTAGCAGTAGCAGTAGCAGTAGCAGTAGTAGCAGCAACAGCAGCAGCGGCAGTAGTAGTAGTAGTACTAATAGAGTAGTTCAGTTGATCAGGTAGGATTCTCTCCGAGATCACTCATTCACTGATTGAATAAGTAATGATGATCATGGTAGTTCAACTAGTTGATACGCATCATGCAGTCGGCAGAGACATAGAAACGCGTTTTTTATGTCTGATGAATTCCGTCTACGGTCTACAACACCGTACACGTCGTTAGCCTAGGTAAGGGTCTAATTCTAAAGGATTAACTAATTACTAAACTGATAAGGTATAATAACCACCAGTAAGTGATTAGCCTTAGCGGTAACGGCTAATGTTACACTGTAACTGTCACTACTAGTACTACACACAGTAAAGCGATATAAGCAAAACAATTCTGTAGTTGGGAGTTCAGACATATTCTTCCAACTTACAAGGATCAATTGTCCTCATATGTCCCAAAAATTACCTGATGTTAGTAGGGCTTACCTATGTTTTCCACACAGTTCTGGAACTTACAGTGTCGCTGAAAATGGCCATCATCTTTCAGTGCACCAGCAATGGAGGACGCTGCAAGCACCATTATACTATTTTTCCAGAGGAGCAGGCGGTGACCAACGACAGCGCAGATTTCAATTTGCTATTCTATCAACCTCGCTCCAGAGGTGAAGTCTTCTGATGTAAATAAACTCTGCGGTATCATTGATCCCTGCCCTGCTACCTCTGAAAAAAATATTATATATGCAGCGTCAGCTCTTTCTTTGCCATCGGCGTACCGTAAAATGGCTCCCATTTCAGCAGTGTTGACGTTGAAATGCCGTTAACCGCCCACCAGCTGGTCACCCCTGTAGTGTACACTTAAGTTTCCAGAATTATTTTCGTGATCAGTGTCTAGTGGTGTGCTCTCTCATGGTCAGTTCAAACCAGTAAGCTCGATCATTTTCCGGGCAAAGCATGAGCTAACATCAAAGGCGGCTAGCAAGAGCGTTCTTTTGCGATTATTGCAAGTCGGACCCGCTCTTGCTTGTTAAAGAATGTTCTTTTGGATCGTTCTTTGGCCGTTTAAAACAATAAAGCTTCGGATGCTGTTTCAAAGAGACACCAACAACAGCAAAGAGATCGCCATATCGCCTACGCGAGCTATTTCCGATCAGGTCACCATATTTCTTTTAGGTGGCGCTGGCAACAGCGATCACGTGATTTTCAACAACAATCACATGCTGAGCTACGTCATTAGGCGGGAACAGTGACTAGCCCTGAAACACCAGTCTTTGACCGTGCTGAAAGCATGGTCAAATAACATTCTTTGACCGCGTACAAAGAACGTTCCTGGTTTGAACCGACCAGTCATTTTTTATTCAAATCTGCTCACTATTGTAAAAAAAAGTCGCAATTCATAAAAGCATGTATACCTCTGCTACTGGAACTAAAGGATGCAAATGCGGGTTGAAGATTAGAAACATAATACATTCCATTTGGTTCTTCGTTTTTTCCAGTTAATCCTTTCTGGAGACTATGAAGAATTCCAACAAGAGGAGAATGCACTTGCTTTGTCAAATCATCAATCGGGAAGTAAGTGCTGGGTACTAGAGACTGAATGATGCAACGAATCATGATTGTTATGAAAGATGAATGTCTACCATGAATGCAATTTTCTGCGATGCAGTGCATGTAGTATACATTTTTCATTTAAGGTGACTGGATATTGATGGATATGATTGCCATGTTTCGTGGAACACTTGGACATATGAGGTACATACTCAAGGATGAGCTCAAGTTTATTCCAATGTATGGCATGTACTTCTGGCAGGTGAGAAGAGAACCCTTCCATCTTCCTATCGCAAATCCCGTAATAAATTTGCGTATGTATGCTGGAGTGTTTGGCGCCCTCCGCATATATCATGGATAAATTCTTTCAATATTCATTTTTATATTTACCGGTATTAGCTTTGTTTGCAGCACGGGTGTGTCAACGTTTCCAGAAAGTCCTTCAATGAGGACAAGGCAAAGCAGCAGATTGCTTATCTTAGAGACAGCCATACTCCTGTGAGTATCTCCATTAGGTTTCATCAGGTAACTGTTGATCTCTTTTGAAAAGATCAGCTGCAGCCAGCTCATCATTGGAGTTGTTCTTCCTTGATAGATTTCATGTATGACAGGACAACTCTTGACATAATACTGTAATCATAATAGTGATGTCCTGGTATTATCCCCCGCTAGAGATTAGGCTAGCTTGCTGATGGTTTGCCTAGACACTTTCGAGCCGGTAACTCCAAGAGGTAGGCCATGTTCAAACTGTCTTCTACTCATCTTTTACATGGTACCATAGGTGGGTTCATTGATCATGGAAGAGAACTTTGTGTAATTACGCAGTGTAGTGCCCTAGGTTAAGTTAGTGAGAATAATGTAGTGAAATGTAGTGTGGGGCTAAACATGTGTAGTTACTTTAGTGGTATTAGAGGTGCAGCGAGGGATTTGTGTTGGATCAGTCATGAAGTGTTATGGAAGGGTAGTGTGGAGTGAAAGAAGTAGAGTTTAATGGAACTAGAGCTGCAGAAAGGGTCTTGTGGTGGAGGTGGGAGTGCAGGGTGGTGTAGTGTTTGGGGTGTGCAGTCTGACAAGTTTGAAACGAAAATTCAGTATACCAGTAAAAATAAGTCCTGGCAGCTGCTGCGTCATTCCCATTATTTCCTGCCTTAATAATCAATGATCACTAAAAGTATGGGAGCTGAAGAGACTTAGTACAGTGTGTGATGGATGAAAGGATATTCGCAACAACTGGCTGAAATTAAACCTGTTTATTAGGTTCATTATTAGTAACTTGGACAGTAACAAAATTCTTGAGTTGAATGGGTTCAGTAGGTCTTTGTTTGGAAAGGCAGCGAAAATCTTGGTTTCCTATTTCAGTACAACTGCGAGCGCTTATTTGAAAATACATAAATTTGTAACAGTAAAGAAGCTTCCCTGCGAAGACCTCCGAGGCTATTTGGTAAGGGTGGAAGGATTGGCCGGGTAGTAAGCTTTGAACCAGTGCTCACTCAGCAGCAAGTAAGGGAAGATTTCTGTGTGTGCTCGCACGTGTGCATGCCAGCGTGCGTGTATATTTCACGGAATTCCGGACCAAGAAAACAAAAACCCATTGTTTAATGAACATATTTAAAACGCTTCCAGAGAATTCGGTTATGGCACCAAAAAACCGCAGCGCTTTTTGAAGGATCAATGCAATGACAATGGGAAGCCCAGTAAATCTGTTAATTACCAGTATGGGGTTAACGAGTTTGGTTCATCACAGTTTCGGTTTCCAAGATTTGCCGAGAATTCGTAACACTCTTAGGAAGTGATATCAACCTTTTATCTTTTTAAGGGAGTATGCAACAAGGACATGGCAGTAAAGAAATGCTATAGATGTCGGTCACCATCCCATTTAGTTAAAACATATACATAGATTTCAATGTCGGAGGTCAAATAGCTTATCTAAGGCTACATGGCCTGAGACCTGACCCAAGAACACCATTGCAATATAATTACTTTTCATTTCTATGGGTTGAACACTAAGCGTAATTCATATGGAAGTAGAATCACCTTTATTGAGGAAATGCTGCCCTGGCCCAATGGTGTAATCTATTCTGGCGTTGTCTTTTATAGACCATGATGATTGTCTTCCCAGAGGGTACTAGATTTCAGCCTCATCGTCTGGATGTTCAGCGAAGAAGCCAAGAATTTGCCATCAAAAAAGGTTGAGTTATATATGTCCAATGGATAGACAATGAAGCAAAATAACTCTTCGGACCGCTCTTCCTTGAATGGGTTGCTGGTATTTAAAGGGGTTATGACACGGTCAAGTGTCGACGCACTTTTGGAGTTGTGTTCTCCATTCTTAAAGGGAGGCAACTCCGCATTCATCACAGCGATAGCGAGTGGTCTTTTTTCACAACCCGAATATCGGTCACTCGAATAACTACGGCCCAAATGGAAGTAAAATGGGATCTAGTTACTAAAACTCAGTAACCTAGTGATCTTCATCCCATTATAATATCGAGTAAACCATACATTTGTGAACGTAAGATTGCGGCTTTTCCCTAGCCCTAAATAGAGGCCGTTGCAGTCGGGCCTCTATAATTGTGCAATAATGGCACTGCCGCATGTTGACAGAGGTGAACAACTGCATTCTGAAACCCTATTTCTATATTTTTGTTGCACCGTTTCTCTATTCAGACTTGTGGTACTACAAGTCTAGTATACACATGCAAGCGCATTTGTTAAACATCGGCGCGTAAGCCGAGAAATCAATGCAAACACCGACAGCTCTGTGTTAATTTCCTATCTCGAGGCCAATTCTGGTGCGTCGACAATCTGAAAAGTATGTCGTGGAGGGCTCTAAGTATGCGCATTGGATAGGGCTATCATAAGCTTTCATTTGAACTGAGTATTGGGGCCATTTGTTTATGGTAGGCTTCAGAATCTACAAACAAATGAGGTCACTTTTGCCCATGTCATAACCCTTTTAAAATGAAAGTTTAGTATTAGATAGATTAATGCTCAGTCTATGGGCGGAGCACAGCTGAACACGAAATGTATAATAGCCCGTTCACTTTTCCAGGCTTTGAACCATTAGAGTATTGTCTGAGCCCAAGATCCAGAGGATGCCGTTTGGTGCTCAATAACATGATCGGACATCTTGATGTTATTTATGATGTGACTATCGCATTTGACACGTCAAGACTACAGACTAAAGGTGAGATAGCTTGGTTGGTGTTTTGGCTTTTTTGCACATATGTTCCAGGGATCTGACCTCCGACGCCAGTTCTGATTCGCACGGAGTCCTAACTGGGTGCAAAGAGGACTGTTTTTCTCGCATGACATCCATCAATCCATCCATGACATGCCATCAATACTCTACCTCATAATGAGGCTTTTTTTAGGTAGGATCAAGATGCGAGGAGCTCATTCTCAAATGTATACCCGTCTAGACGGGGACTCAAATCGTGGTCTCATGATTGTGAGCCCAGCGTTCTACCACGGAACTATCCCGCTATCCTTGTCCTTTAAGAAGCAATGTAGTTGGTAGGAACATACAGAAGTGTTGTGGACACAGACATGTCTGGTGTGATAAATACTACATGGTGTTACAGAGTCTGGAAAAAGAGGACCAGCTCCTGGAATGATTGAGTTTATCACTAGTTATTCACCCCAAGTGCATGTACACATAGACAGAATACCCATCGGAGAGGTCCCCAAAGAGGAGGAACACTTGGAGAAATGGATCCATGCCCGATATGTAGCGAAGGACAGGTTAGTACGGAACAGGACGGTACAACATGTTACGATACAGTACATTACAGTAACTATACATACCGTCACCAGAAACGAAACTTTTGGGAGTAAAGGAGGGCCTGCCACATGACGACTTCGCGAGAAAAAAAATCGTGAGAATTTTCTGAAAAACGTTACACGAAAAATCGCTTTGCGAATTTACTATAGCCATTTCGTGCAGTTCTGGCAGTTCAAGCACGCTGTTAAAATCGCAAATCGCGCTGCTAGGGCACGGGCTGATGGGCTCCATCACTTCTATAGCCCGCGGGAGTTCAGAGGCTGTGAAGTAGAAAGTCAGAGTGGTCAACTACGCCTGAATTGAAAGCGTATTTGAGCCAGTTTGGAAGCAAGTCACCATCACAGAGCAAGAAGCGTTCACAATACGTGAACACCAGAGCATCGGAGGCGATGATAAAATGAAATCTGACTGAGTTTACCTGTGAGTAGCGGTTAGTTGAGTCTGAGTCGAGCAAAATTCCCACACATAACTTTTAACAACTGTTTGACCGAAAATAGAACCTCGGTAAGGCACCAACTACGCCATCTCATCGGCCGCAGTCATGTGACTGCGGGAAACCCTTAGTAGTTCGTAATTGTGTGGTTAGGAACGCGAATTGCGAATTTATTGCGATTAGCATATCTCAAAATCACAAATTCGCCAGCATGTGATGGCCCTTTATTAGGTGTATTAGCGTGATTTCTATCAGACGCAGATGAAATATTTCAGAGGCCATCACGCGAAGAGAGAGGCGCAGTTAAAAAATGCGGAGTTTCAGGCGCATCGGAGTTATCCCCTCTTGCCTGACAGAACAGCTGTACAGTCTGCTTCACGGTCTGTTTTGCAACAACGAAGCGACCGTAGAATAATAGGCGATCGATAGCTAGCCTTGAAATTTTTATAAACCCCTACTTTTCAGCGCAGAATTCTGTTCGCAAGATCGAATTCACTTTCAGACGTAGCCCGAGGTACACGATAAAAATGCACTTTTCGGACGCACTTTCGAGCATCAGCACTGAGAATGCGTCTAAAACACGGCTTCAGACGCCAAAACTCGGGTCACACGAATTTTCAAGAACCAAATTGATTTTATTGTTGCCTGGTGTAATAATTATTTTTAATAAAACTGCTGCGAAACATGGGAGTGAATCCCAGTGGTCTTAAACTGTGGTTCCATCTGTGTATTCCCTAATGTTGGCAGCACCAGAATGTGAATGTACTGTTTGTAGGAGGCTAGCGGCATTTTATCGAGGAGAGCCACTTGACAAATCACCTGCGCTGACAATTACAGGTGCTCCATGGACGAGCACCTTGCCGTCTACTTGTCTACTTCTAGGAACTACCCTTCTCCTTCTCAGTTCACGCAGAGGCAGGCAAATCTACTCGGCTGCTTTGATTGCTGGTACTATTGGTAGTATAGCATTCATGTCCTTCAAATAAAGGCGGCTACTTTTTTTTATTGCATATATACATATTAGTTTTCTCGTATAGAAAAGGTAGACATGATTTTGTAAATTTAGACATTCTTGTATATTGTACTGCACTAATAGTTTCCCTTTCTTGTCAAATGAACAATATTAGCGTATATAGCCAACATCACCTTTAATCTGAAACTGAATCACCTTGCTACGTGTACCTTGGAAATAAAATTGCAAGCTATATTTCATCTCCTAACATAACCTGACGGGTACTACTACTATGCGCAGGCAATCATATTTCATTCCTTTTGTTTTCTATTTTAATGTGAAAGTAGTCGAGCAGTCAGCCAGTGATCACACGCAACATGCAACATTGGTTGTCAATGCATACAGGTAGATAAAATGGGCTGAGTGTATACCAACAATGGACCAATATCTTGACACATGTAGAATAAATAAATTGAAATTCGCATTCGTAGAAAAATATGCCTTTTTTGGTCGCAGGTGATATTGGTGACCCGCTAAAGCACAAGGGACAGGTTTTGTTTTATTTATGCTCAATATTTTATGGGATGGAGAAAACAGCTCAAACTAGAGAGCCAGCATCATCTTCAGCTGCGTTGTCATCCAGCTGTAGGTTATCAATGAGCTGATTGAGATCCGCGGTTTGTCCAGCATCTTCCTCAGACTCTCCGGGTATACTGCGAGACTCGGCATCGCTTACGAGACGTATACCAGCCTGGCCTTTAATCTCCACACCCTTAATGCAGTCACGTTTAATCGCCCGGCGAATTGCTCTGTTGTCTTTGCGATACTGCTGCATGTTCTCAAAATCGATTGTGTACAGGAAGCCAACAATTAGAAGGTCGAAAACAGCTTTTGGGTTTTCCTGATATCTAAAAGTTCAAGAAAAGGCTTACGTTTCAATTTTAAATCATGAGCAAAAATTTTTATCTTACCTACTATTCAAGAGGCTGTAAATGAGGCTTCATACAAGGCTTCTTGGCTGAAAATGACGATGATCAACTCTTCGGTAGTTATTTTATATTAGTTACTTGGTACATTTTAAACAATGACAATTCTAACCTTTGTTCGAGCTCTTGCGCTGTTCGTTTTTCATATAGCCACCAACCAGAGCTTCGCGCCTCATAGAACCACAACGCCCGGTCTTCCTCCAGAGACACATCCAAAAGATCAGATTTATCCAAGAGGTCAGGATTGTCCAAGGAACCTGAAATAGTCATGGGTATTTGATAAATGAGGAAACATGTATGCCTGACCGAGGAATGCTGTGATTCTAGCGACGATTATGCTGGTAGTGAAGGCGGAGTGTCCAATATGCATATATCTTATAAGGGGAGGAAAACCCAAATCACCACAAGCAGGAGTCACATTCTTTTTATACCCATGACTTTCGTGATATTTAAGCGGACCTGCAAGCAGAATAAGCAGTATTGCTTCATCTTCCACATGCCCTTTCAGAGGGCATGTGACAGCTTGACGGCACCTATCTCATCTCAAAGAGTTTTTGGTCTAGGCTATATGTGAGCACCTCACACTGAGCTATCCCGCTATGAGATTAAATCACATATATGTTGGCCGAAATCATTGTTGTGCCCAGGAGAAGCTTTGATTAGTACCTGAGGCTCATAAGACCAACGACATTTTATTTCATTTATCTGGCGGAATAAAGGTTCTCGATGACGATTTGCAAGGTCAGATGCGCAGTCTCTCACCTGGCGGTATTGGTTTTCTGCAGAGAGCACATTTTTTTGTGCGGGCAGCAATGCCTTTTGCACATAAGAAGCAAAAAATGTGGTTGCAGGTCAGCCTTACAGGATGAACAGCAGTTTGATAGCAGACATGGCACTCCAGTGGAGATCCTTCTTTATCCTCTATAAGGCGTGAAGATATTTCATAGCTATTCAAACATCATGCAGGTTAAAAGGATCACATGTGGGATGGAAATAAAGTAAAAAAGTGCAGCGCAGCCAGACGCCTGGATATATTGAACACCAACGAGAACTTCATGATGGGGGTGTGAAAAATGCGTGTTCATTCTTACATTGAGTTTGTTTTACCGCAGAGATCGCACAATCACAAGCTAACAATAGGAGACAGTTAACGTTGGGCACAGAGCAGAGCACTATTGTCGAGTTATAGAGAAGGACAACTCTATGGTTTAATATGGCATCCCATCTGCAAGGGTGTAACACACTCCCTAGTTGCTGCAGTGAGTATTAATTGATGTAAATAATTGAGATGAACATTGCTGCCAGTGTACTACTGCTAGCAGCAGCTGCACTCTTGCCGATGAAAAACTCAACCATAGTGACTACTATGTACCTGGTTCACGAGTTGGTGTAGGAGAGACTCTCTCTGCCATGGTGCTAGGAGAACTACAAGGTAAATGGAATTCTGACTATAATTTGTCAATGATTTATCTAGGGTACATTACTGATTTACTCTGCCCTCAGTCGATCGGATGGCTTAGTGGCAACTTTCTTGCATTAACCAGTGATAGGAATGTGGGAATACATTATTCAACAAGTAAATGAAACTGCAAATCAAACTGGAACTTAAGCAAAACTAAACTGAAGGCTGATAGTGAAGTGATACTTGTAAAAAATTGCTAAAAATAAAATACGGTCATACTCACAGTCACAATCACACACTTCCGGTCACTGTCAGTAACCGCAGATACAGTATTACTATTAGACTTAGACTAGAGACATCACCTGATCACCACTACGACTATATGATACTGTCTATAGACTAACGTAAGTATACTATATCATTATCAATTATCCATTTAAATACTCACCTCAATCGTTGATTACGTTGGTGTCATTCACTGTAACAGCTAAACAGTCAACTGACCAGTAAATAGACAGTAAATGAGTAATAGATTGACTTTGACTCAAACTTGACTGATACTGACTCAGTCAGTCTGACTGACTCTGACTCCTGAGTCTTGGGCTTGTCCTTGGGCTTGAAGCTTGAGCCTTGACTCTTACTCTTAGGTTGAGCCTTGAGGTACCTCACTTTCAGCCGTTGACTTGAGTGTTCCTCGTTTATTTGTCGTTTACCTCAGTCACTTAGCCAACACTAAGTTAGTAACATAGTTTCGTAAACAATTTGACTAGATCAGCTTGAACTAGACCTCTTGGGAGCAGCTGAGCGTTAGAACTTAGTGTTAGTTTTGTCATAAATTGATAAAATAGGGTTTGGCGAACTAGTAATTAGAGGCAGGGGCTCTATGATTTACTGCGGAGCTCCTATACAGACAAAGAAATGATCTAAGCGAATTCCCACCAATAGCGTCGTTGGGTAATACAAGTTCGTTGTCTGTTCCGACACGAGGAACTGAAAATGGCGGAGTGGGATTTAACATCGAAGATGGGCCAGTATTTGGATCGACATTTAGTCTTTCCACTGCTGGAATTCTTGTCAGAAAAAGATGTAAGTTGCCTGGCATCTCAACTCATCTAAAATTTCATTAGAACACTCTAGATGGCTGCGAAAGCAAGTTTCACTGTTCGAAGGAAGTAGACAGTAGTACTAGTAGTACTACTACTAGTACTAGTAGTAGTTTCATTCAATCATTCCAAAATGAAAATCAAATAAAAAATTCATCCGACTCGCCCAATCATTAATCTAATCATTCAAGTTTAGTCATTCATTTCTCAATCAACCGTCCCTGGTGTCGCTCAGTAAATGACCGCCATTGACAAGGTCTTGACTAGAGTTGATACTGATAGCTCTTCTTTCACTAAGTCTAACTTCTACTTCTAGTTCTAACTCTAAGTAAGTAACTAACACTAGCCTCTAGGAGTAGGAGTGTAGGTCACTAGGGGACTAACGTAACTGTCTTAGTGAGTCTAACTCTAAATTGAGAATGAATTATGAAATGAATGAATAATCGATTAGACTATGACTAAAGTTTCACTTTCAGGTTCACTCACTTCTCAATCAAATCCAGTCTTTAACTAGTTTTGGAGTTTCACTCACGACCACGTCACTTACTTAGAGACTAACTGAGTTAGACTTAGAAGTTAATGACTAGTGACTAATGACGCGAGTGACTACTGACTGAAACTTGAAAGTAAAACTCAAAGTTTGAGTCACTCATAGTATGACTGATATGCATATTCCGTCAGTCATATCATACAATTAGTCTATTAGTATTAGTCAACGTTAGTTTGCCTCAAAAGTCAACCCAAAGACTTGAGTGTGAGTCGTGAGTGAGTGATTGTGAGTCATCAAGACCTTATCAATGTCGGTCATGTTTGTGTTCTAGTAATCACTTATAGTGATCAAAATCGCCCTGGTTCAGTAACCAGCTTGACGTGACATGACTGACTCACTGACTGGGCGTCAGTGTCTCGTAATCTTCACTTGACTGAGTGGGTGAGCGAATCAGTCAATTTATCACCGGCATGTGTTGTTTTGTGTATTCACTATGCTGTACAGTTGGAATTACAGTACAATGGTAGACATGAACAAAAGGCGACAGGTATAAAAAGCGGCACGGATAGGAACAAAGGGCAGCATAACTAGGAAC
>Ga0224511_10001563_pt1 | contig 14061 bp, 3 predicted proteins | sample SF_May12_sed_USG_2_FD_169988 | JGI IMG/M metagenome (GOLD analysis project Ga0224511, IMG submission 169988) | Sediment microbial communities from San Francisco Bay, California, United States - SF_May12_sed_USGS_8_1 | ecosystem: Environmental > Aquatic > Marine > Sediment | place: USA...
GTCGAACAGAAGTGGAAAATTGATAATTAAAGCATTATATGGCAGTGTTTTCAGGAAACTTTGGATGCTGGTGTGATATTTTGTGTAACATTATCGGACTCAATTAAAATTTTACCGACAAACTGTGAAGAAGAACTGTTTTACTCAAGACAGCAAAGTGAACGAACCCTTGTCGCCCGAACGGATTTTCGCAAGTTCAACAAGTTTTCTCTTCAAATTTGTTATCTCAAGATTCTTATATTGCAAAAAGTTTAGTTGTGATGAAAAGAAAAATGTTTCAGTTTGCGATAGGCGAAAACCGAATAGTTGTAAGCCCAAAAATGACTTTGATAGAGACTTTTTAGCGAGGGCACTATGTACAATGGTAATTATGAAGTTGCATCCCTTGTTTATATATATATGTATATGTATGTTCAAAAACGATATTTTCCCCTGTGCTCATGATGACTTTATTTTGTGAATACGGCTCATAATGTCTACGTTTTGTATGCTACTTAAATTCATGTTATCTATATTTTGTGTGCTGGCTATTTTCGTTATTTTAAAATGTTTAAAAAGTGCCTGCGTTATTACAGTATCTCGATTAAAATGCACACTCATAATATTACATGTTTATACTTCTGTCTAACCTCCTAGAGCGGCAACTCTTACGAGCGGCTACTTCTCTCGACCGCCAGAAATATCTCCCCCGCGCATTGACATTGACCATTAGCTAACCTCTGAGGAACAACACCTCTATAGAACAACTAAAATTTATGTAGCCGCCTGGTGTTGCTCTACAGAGGTTAGACAGTACATTGAAAACGAAATTATGTATTTGTACACAAATTGTAATCACGTATTCATGTAATTTATATATATTCACCGGCTACATGGGTTTGTGGCCTTCTGGTTTTTATAAACCTATCTTGATTTGTCTTTTCTTGTGTCGTTGGTGATAAAATCAACCACGAGATGTTCTTTGTATTTTGCATATTAACTGTTTGTTACCGAACAAATAAATGTTCTCGTCACACATTTTCTTGTTTTCTGTCACAAATCGTTCAGTACATGTAGATACTAGGTAGTCGAAGACACAATCCATCTCACCAAAGTAAGGAAATAAAGCTATCGTACAAAATGGTACATATATAAAGTTATTAATTTCAAAACAGATTCGGAATTTTCTAGTACAAAGACGCATTTAGACTATTTGATACAATTGTTTCACCCAGTTTTTGTTACTCTGCTGAAATTTTGGGCACATAGATTCTGTAAACAACATCACGTTGATCTTTTTACACGTGGTTTCATAAACTTATAACAACGAGATACAAATGTAATACTCGGCATGTCTATACAACATAACGATTATAAGCTATATTCGGATAAAAAAGAATTTCAATATAACGCCAGTCCAACTTCTGGTCTGATGATTTGGGGTTGTTCTTAATTTTAAGATGTTTTGTAAAAAGCACATACTTTTTTTGTTAAAGTTGAAAACACATTTGTCGGTTAAGTTTTTTAATTATGAGAAAAGTGTTAATAAAGATACTGGGCGAACATGGCTCCAGTGTGTATATACGTTTATTGATACATTACATCCACTCAAACCTTAACCAAAGAAAACGGAAATACGCGAATAGTTTTAAATTGTACAGATGAGAATATAAGATGTTTTGGCCGTATTTCTATTAAAATCTCCTTTCAAATTAAATCGCGAGCGTACCGAGCGAAAAAATATTAGGAAATTTACCCCCCCCCTCCCCTGGACCCGCTTTTGAATATGGAGTTTAAAGTAGAATAAACGTCTATATAGAGGCCAGCGCAACCCTTGCGTACTTATTGAGACTGCAAACATATTTTTTTTAATGTAGACTATTACAATATTTGGAAAAAAAAAACACAATCATACATGTCCACTATAAAATCGTTATTAAACAGAACCTAATAAAGTTGTTATCTGGACTCAAAAGCACGTGGTGAGAGAATAATATTGACCTAATCAGACTATTAAGTACTCTGACGCATTTCTAACAGACACTTACGTTGCTTAGCGAAAAGAATTCCTTTATTTTAAAAGTGTGGGCTACCTTGATTTGAACTCTTTTGTGTTGAATTGTTAGTGGTCTATTTCCAAAGTTAAATGTGTTAATGAAGCATAATATAAAAATCTATACTGCTTGTGTGCCAGATTTTTCTTCTTCTGAAGTATCACTCCCAAGAATACATACATGTATTTATAGTACAATAACACCTTTACAAGTTGTTGTTGTTGTTGTTGTTGTTGTTACATGATGGTTGCCGCTGTTTTGTTGTTGGTTTTTTAAAAGATGCTTGGTGCCAGATTATAGTTTAAAACAAGAAAAAATAACGATATTTTTATGGGAGGAATGTCCTATTTGTACGCTGAAAGTTTAATCTTTTTCTTTGGGAAATACAAAAATTGCCTTATTTGGCTTTTGTGTTCTGAAATTATATATCGGTATGTCGTGTCGACATTTTAACAGATATTAACCACCTTTCAAATCGTACAACATAAATATGCAATAGGTAGAATGATCAAATACAACATATTAATAAACGACATATTTTAAGAAATGTTATAGACCACAGGCAAAATTGTTATGTTCTGTGTATTCTCACAATTCTTTCATTAAAACAGTTGTCTGAAAAATCGTCAATTTGTTACAGGTTTTCACGGACTTATATACATGTACTGTCTCAGTACCATACCAAGGGCCACAGTGGAAATAAGGGTATTTATTTACCCTTTTTGTGTCACCCTTTCTATATAATGTTGGTTGACATGGCTGTATTAATCCATGTATGTGTTGTTATTTAATATGATGTATGTTTTAATGAAATTGCCATGTAAAGCCTCATATTTTATAGCGAAATAAATCTATCTATGTATAGAAGTGCGTGATTTTTCTGAAAGATGTGATTTCACCTCCAATATAATAACACCCATATTACACACGGTCACAGTTCGGTTGGCGAGATCGCCGTGGGAACGTCGTATCTACGCAGTATGCAAGTTGTGGGAACGCACATAAAACGCAAACTAGAATATAAACGTATACGTACGTTTTGTGCTTTAGATAAATGAACACACAAATGAATCAAGAACACATGGATAATATGATAAAAAAGCAAATGGTTTTATTTATTCTGACATCTGTTTTCAGGCAATGTATGAACTTGTACTTATATATATTATCTAAAGAGCTACATGATTTTATTTGCTGACATTGTAAATTGCACTCCAACCAGTGTTTTGTCTCAATTGATACACCCAAAACAAATAAGAGATAAAATCAAAAACAACCAATTGAGACATATGTAGGCATTATCATTTGCCTACCCCGTATCTATAATGTTTGAAATATTTGGGTGGTGAGACGTGAACGTATTACGTAGGTGGATCTTTATGGTTAACAAACCAAATGGCACGCGAATTTAAGATAATACCATTTAATCACACATCGATATTTTAATGGCTTGTTTGTTTGGTATGTTTTGCCATTCATAAATCGTTCTAGGGCGTCGTTGAAAAGTTCATAATCAGAACGTAACACAAATCAAATGGAAAGTTTGATCATATATAATATCACGGACGTTACTTTGATTAAAATATGCTTTGTTTCGATGGGTGTCAGTTATGTTCACTCATATAATTTATCGATAAGGCATATGTTTATAATCATGAAATATCAACTACAATTGTTTACGCAGTTCAAAGTTGATAACATGCAACTATGTTTGGTGTTTAAGTAGGACACACCATTGTCTGGTTCCCAGCCGTACTTTGCAAGTAAATTAACGATAGTATTAAGGGGCAGGTAATCCAGACTAGACACACCATGCCTTTCTGTTGTCAGTATTTTTTAAACAACTGCATCTATATGAACAATTAAATTAACGTCTTAAAGTGCGCTTCAGTAAAGACCATAATTATGTGCTCTAAAATATTTTATTTAGTTAAATTAAAATTACGAATACAACACAAAAGGTGTCGTTGCGCATGGTTCTATTATATATAAAACAAACTTAATATACACCACCGGTCATCCGGATAGATAGTTCAATGGAGAGCGTGTCGGTGAATTCGAGGATCAGGGGATCGAGCCCTATCTACCACTATGAAGGTTGACACAGCATAAGGGTGGATTCCTACTATAGTCGTGCGCATATTGAGTATAAACGCTCGATAATCAAGGTGTTTTATTTAGGTACACATTTTTAACTTCTCACAAAAAATAACATAAGATACCTCATCTTAAAAGTCGAATAGATGTTGGTGAATCTGGATTTTGGGCCGACTATTTTATTTGTTTTTAAGCATACACCGTTCGATTGTAACCAAACTAAACGTTGTAAACATTGATAATGAAAAGAAAAAATGTGATTAAAATATGTCAGACTCTACAAGATGGCGGCTCTTTATTGTGCACGTTTTTAATTCTCCATCCTATACAAGGAATAGACGTTTAAAACAGTTGGGATCTTGTTAGATCTATAATATAAATATACCTAGCATACTTGTTAAAATGTATACATTTACATTAAAGTCAATAAATATATCATCCTCAATATATGCTGTCCAGACTTATAAATTTTCTTAGCTGAAACGATGTTACCCATTTGCTTAGACCTTTGATCTGACTCCTGCAAATATTAGCTCGTTGTGATATATGTTCTCTTTAAATCGCACTTGTCGTATTTTTAGATGCGAACAAAAGGTACCGCAAAAATATCGAAGGATACTGAAATCCGCTTTGACAATAATTATAGATAATTATGATGCCAAATTTTGTCTTACAGTATAGTTTGTAAGATTCCAACAATAGGCCTAAGTATGTAAATGTATGTAGTCCTGTGTTGTCTATTTATGCTAGAAACATGTATATAAAGTTTCACCTTATTGTTAATTAATCTCATATATAGAAGTAAGAAAAGCCAGACCTATCCTTATATGATGAGCGCTTTAGCTTTTGGTTATTTACTTTTTGTTGAAGATAACTTAAACAAGCACAAAGTACACAGATTGTGGTCAAGCTGCCTAGCGCTTTGTTGTAAATGTGAAGATACTTCAGAAAAGTCTTATATTTACTAGACTAAGTGTTCTTGTTAGTCGCCTAACATTGAAATTTTGACTGTGACATATTATATTCAATAAGAAATGTCGTTAACTATAGTTGTATTTAATCATCATTGTTTCATCAAAAGTAACCTGTCACAAACGTACTACGTAGCTTTCTATCGATAATTTCTTAATTATTAGAGTCTTTAGTTGAAATGCGTTTAAATAAGTTACCGGGTATCTATATGACCTCAATTTCCACTCGCATTCATTTGGGGAAAGTAACGCTTCTGGCCAGGCGCGCGCGTTTTCGCTGCCCCGGGTTTTATCCCCGGCTCGGACCAATTTTGGCTATTTTATTTTCTATACTGATTCTAGGATAAATTTGTTTGTAAGAATGGAAATGTATTGATAATTTCCATTAAAAACATATACAAATTTCGAACAGTGCCATTTTAGCTCAAATATCGCATGAAACGGGTTTAATTTACCTCTGTACTATCTGGTTCAGTTCTCGCAATATAAAATGCTTTTTATCATGGTTACTCCTTCATCTCATCATGACAATAATAGGAAATGCACAATGGTTACCACATTCTGAAATGAACCAGGATAGTTTGATAATTTTTATCAATATTAGCCTATTGCGTCAAATATATCTACATGTACACCCAAACCCACCTTATAAAATGTCATTCGCGTTTTGTCCACTTCTAAATAGACGCATTCATTTACAAAGCCGCAGAGTGATAACGATTTTGTAAATGTTACTTTGATTACGTGCAAGTTTCAATTTATAAATAAAGACAAAGGCTGTCAAGCAGTCATAGTCACAAAATAAATGAACACCTTTTCTTGCACCTATTTACTTCCCCCACCCACCCACCTATTGACGTACCCGGGCAAGTTCGAACCAGGGGTCAACTATTGTGAAACATTATCTTTCTCTAAACCATCCGCCCACTCTTGGCCGTGATTAAGGACCAGAGAAAATAGTTCAACCCCTTTTAAACCTATGTAAATAACTAACTGATAAGTTTCAAATTCGATCACTTACTTTGCGACTGTGGTCCAACTAGGTTGTGCATAGCCGTAGGCATCAAAGCCCATCATATATAATTTTATTAAACATTTTTCGAGTGGTCATAAATTCGTTTAAATTATAAGCTTAGATCAGCCGGTAACCAACACCGTATACAAATAAAAGGAATAATTACGACGTAGAACCGCGGACCAGTCGCTACCAGAAACGCTATTGGAACGTTGCTCTTTTTAACGATGCTATATTAGGTTTTTGATTCTTATTATAAGCAACCAAGAGCAGCGTCAAACAACAACGTAAACGTGCAATATGACGGTACCACAGATAAAAAAGATGACTTTATTTACAATAGTTTCTACGCTGATTGCTCTTTGTGTTCAGAATTTGGATGCTGCGGGTAAGTTCAAACATATAATACTTACTTTGGCCATATTTAATTAAGACATTTTAAATCTGTTTATTTGACTCCAGGCTCAGAAAATGAGTCAATAAAAGGCTAAAACGTGTCAATAGTCAAAAGGCCGTTGTAGATATATTTTGCTCTTTCGCCGCATCTGATTTGGTATCATTTATTTTTTATCCAACATCTTTGTTATGTGTTTTAAATAAGTATTCGGTTCGATGTTATAAAACGCATTAGTAACGACAAAAACCTTGTCCAGATTTTGAAAAAAAATTAAACACTCGTCTCTGCTTTTTCATAAATTGTTTAAGCCTTTGTTTCTCATAATTACTTTAAAATGACAAAAATATTATAAAACTTGAAATCTACATAACCGCTGCTGGTTGAAGTCACAAACAGAAACGTACTTATAATATAAAATACCTTATAATAAGGACTGCAAATATGTATTACTATTTAATATAAAAATGGGAAAGTTATTTGTGGTATAAATGTTTGTTTGACTTCTAAAGTTTATTACGATTACTATCGTTATGCATTACAATGTACCCATGAACTAGAAGACCTCCTACTACTGTTTAATATGTAGTTTTCATGAAAAGGTCGTTTTTAAATTAAACTTTACTTTTCGGAGGTAGCTCGTTTATTGCATTATAGTTTAACAGGTTCCGCATAGTCTGATGTTTATTATGTCTCTCACCAACTGATTTTTTTAATTGCCGTTTTATTCGAATTATTTACAGCACATACGCACTGCTCTAATGCAATGAATCAGTTTAGTTTTGAACATTTCAATGCTTAATACAAAATAATCGACATAAACGCATTTGGTTTACGACAAGAAATAATTTTGTTCACTTTTAACATCATTCTTAGTTCAATAGAATAATAATGTATATTACATTTTTAAAACGTTAGTACTACAAACCATTCCCAAACATAGTCTTAAAGCATGCTATGTATTCTATAAAATGCGTCATGGTCCGCTCAGATAACGGTTATACATGTTATGAATAAACTATTGTATTTCGAACTCATTAAGTCAGCGTTATCATACTCACACTGACTAACATACTTTACGTTTATTTACACACATGCATATGTATGCATTATCTTCAATATAATAACAATACATATTCATATTAATAGCTAAAACAATGTATCCCTCTCGGTCACGTTACTTGTGTGGTAATTTGGTCATAAAATCATATATAGGACACTATGCCACGACCCCTGAACCACGTTGGGCAGGTGTTAGTTTCTGTCACGAGTATGTGAACTTGGTATTGTTTACACCTAATCAGACTATCAAAGGGACCCCACTGTGGTCTAGTGCATAAGAACCATATGGCTTTATGTGGTACCTTAATAATAATTATGACCTTTATCGATTAGGCAATTAGAATTAAACTTTACAATTAATATTCTCAGCTGAGAATTTAAGCATTGTAAAATATAAATTAGACAATTAGACGTTTTAAACGAATTACAGAAAAGAAGACATATTACGGTACCACAAGGTTGCGTTTGGTGTCCCAAAAGCGTTGACAACAAAAATGAAGGTTTTGGAAATGTTCTTTTTAACAAAACAGCATGGAAGTCAATTGAAATGCGTGATTAGGTTGGGTGACCATCGAGCTATGAACCTAATCAATGTGGAACATCCATAAACAAACACTACTAGTATATCAAATTGGAGCAGAAATGAGCAGTACTTATAAGTTTATTGGTTGTATATCGATTGATCTTATTGTCAACAATATATGTCTACCGGTACTTTCTAAATATTTAGTTCGTAACGATATCATTTGTAGTGTTTATCTTGACGCTTACCATAATACCTTACGTAAAAGATGGGCTAAAATCATAAATGCAGCTAATATGTTATGTTTAGCAACATACTGATTTTTAATTTTCTTCGTTTTACACAAACATGTCAATCAATTTTGATTATGTTCTGCATATAATGCTATACTTTCCTTACGTGTAAATATTTTATTCGCGTGTTTTCTAGTCTTAACCCAGCACGTTCAGACAACAAAATGCTTCGACCATGACGTCAAATTGTTATAAACCGCGGCTTAAACTATTATGAACACATTTTGTAAAAGGTATATCAGAGAATATTTTCTACACTGGTGTCTGTCAAAAAAAATTTCTTACCAAAACTAAGACATCATGCATGCCATTTTATGAACAAGTAAACATTCGGTATATTACTTGAATATAATAAACGTTCTGAAATGAAATACAATATTAAAATTCAATCCATAATATTTTCTTATGGTCTAGATAAAAGAGAACAAAAAAACTGTTTATGTTTACAAAACAGGGATTTGTTGAACGACAAATAAATCGGCTTGTGTTCTGTATGGTCAAGTTTTGGGTTTAAGCGTCAATTTTTCGGTTATTTATGGGACACAGAAAATGCGAAGCTAAAGACGTGTATACACTGTAAGCTTAACAGAAGTGTACATGTATATGAAGGGCGCTTATCATTGTTGAAAGAATATATCATTTTTATGGCTTAAATGGATGAAAACCTATGTGCGAATGTTCTATTTGTGTTTATTAAAATTCTTTAGTAATCATAATTTCTATTTGTATATGATATAGACTAGAGAAAGCAGGCACACAAATGACACTAGATAAAGTACAAGTTTCGTTAATTAATCCATTTTAACATTTGCAATGTCAAAGTATAATCCGAGAGTTTAATAAATTGTATTAATTAACAAAAGGAAACAAAGTTATCTAAATCTGTTGACGGCCATTTACTGTCGGTAGATGTCCAAACGAAGCGTTAATTTGGGCGATGTCGGTTCACAAACTCATAACGTGTAAGATCTGCATTGTTTGCATGGGGCTAAGGCGTCTCATATGTTACCTAGGCAGCCGGGTGACTTTGATAACATCTTCGAACAAGTTGTAAAATAATGATCGTTAGCACAAAGATATCCGGATTTGCCACAAAACCCGGTTTAATCTGCTACCCGGAGTAACCTTTCATTCCGGTTATATAGGAGAGTGGATGCCTTTATTGCTTATCGGATTTTAGCAATAAAAATGGCATAATCGTCTGTAGTCAATGAGTGTTCTTATGCAGTCTTCTGATATTTGTTCAATACATTTTAAAAGAGACACAAATATGTAAAATAACCGTCAATGGCTTGTTATGTATGGCGCCGAATGCAATGTAGTGTCGTTTCATAACATATCCGAGACGCACGTACATGATAATTAAAATACAGAAAACCTCAAGCCAAACACTCAACCTGGTTCTCAAAACTAAAAATACGTTGTACATTGCTAGACATTTAAAGGTTACATTGTATGTCATGTTAACTGGGGTTGTTTGTTTATCGTTTTGTTTTGGATCAACTGCGCACCATTTTGCGTCAGATTTAAGAGCAGATTTAATAGGAAATGCCTGCTTTTTTTGTTGTTCTAAAAGTAGATATGCAGTCATTGACGCATATTGTCAACTACTGTAAATTATTAACGCAACATACCACTGTTTCATGTAAACTATATTATTTTATTTATTGTCATGATGTTTGTTTTATCACGTCCTGAAAGGATAGTATCAAGCATTTTTGTGATGGCTTACACATAGTTTACTATATACTTTAATCATAAGAACATGTTTATAATGGTGAAAACCGCGATTTCGTTTCAAGACTGAATGTAGTTCTGACCTTCATAACTCTGACTTGGCTTTGGTACTATGGAGTGGAGTGAAATGCAATTTTAAACGTGATTGGTATCAGTTCTAGAGTAGAATGTTGACTGTGTTGTAATGTAAAACTCAGTTTAAGTCGTGTTTCTTAAAGCATTACATCAAACTATAATAATAACAATAATAATTAATTATTAATAATTATTATTATTATTATTATTATTATTATGTTGTTGTTGTTGTTGTTGTTGTTGTTGTTGTTGTTGTTGTTGTTGTTGTTGTTGTTCTTTTTAATGTACATGTCGCACAAAGAATGCGTACGTTTTCCAACCAAGTCAGTATATCAGTTTGTGTTTCTGTAAAAAGACAACAACCATGTCGAAACGCAGTTTGTTTGTGGACCATGCGTGATACTGAATAAAGAGCAACACATTGCGTTCTTGACTATGCATGTACTGAACGTGTTTTATTTTAATACGATAACTACAGTTATCGAAATTGCAATGCACTCTCTATTTACAATTATAAAACTTGTAAAACAATTCTAAAGTTTGAACTGCATAATCAATATAATTATTTGTAGTTTATGAACCTACGAGTTTATTTTTAGGTTTAATAGTTTTTTTAAAGCTCAAAATGTTTTTAAGTGTCTCTGCAGTATCTGTATTGAAAATTTATGGTTTTCCTTGACTAAAATTTAAACATAATTAAATGTTTAAACTGATATTCCTCAAATAGTGTACATGTATCAATACTGCCATAGGCTTTTCTTATCTAAATGAATTTTCACACACGTATTCAAAGTGTATGATATTTATTTGATTTTGTCAAGTATGCAAGGTACGCAAATCTCACAAAGTCTTATCTTTAAACAATTTTAAAGAAATGAAAAAAATGATAATCTTTTTGCAATGCGCCCAGACTTTATAATGATTTTTATCTTCACATGTTTCATACACATTTAGTAACACCTGCTTATCGCATTTTCAAATACAGGAGATAAAATTCAAAATTTGAACCTCATAATTATTTTGAACAATTTGGTGACAGACGCATTGACCCATATTTACCCCAAGTAGCGCAGTTTTATATCAATATTGCACACCGACGCCCTATTTTACCGACCATTTTCGCCTACATATCCTTGCATGTGGCCGATACACATATCAATACCAAATACACAATCATAGTTGCAGAAGATTGCGAGATACAGAGGAATGCGCCCAAGAGGTTATTGTTATGCTTGCAGCGATGTTGACATATCAGAGCAAACGCCTACATTCTTTCTTTAAGATAAATATATTTTGTAATTTAACAACTTAATTTTTATTTATGAGTGTTAGTTGTTTCAAGGTGCAGTGATCACTGATCACAAGCACGGGGCATATATTGGGAGGAGCAATCTGTAGATCTGAAATAAAATCATCTACATTGCTATATTTAACGTATCTCTTACTCTTGTAAGACCAATTGTTAATTACTGAACATATAAGAACAAAAAATAACATAAAATCATTTAAGAAGACATATATTACTAAAGATCTATTTTTCTTTAAGATATTTTTGGACCATTCTGACGCTTAATGGTTTTTTCGAGGGTTACATTTACATACTTATTTGTATAATATTTATGTTGATTGTTTTTGTTGTTTTTGAATGTATGAACGTTTTTATGTGTGTTTTAAGCATGTAATTATGTTTATTTATCCCAGATTATATCGAACGAAAGCAACTTGTTTAAAACGACATAACATTCGGAAACACGTGCACATTTTTATGATGTTAGGCTAAAATTATCTATAAGCCCAACATAGTTTTTAATTATTGGTTATTTGTTTGTTTGCTTGGTTGTTTTTTTTTTGGTTTTATGAGGTTTTTTAACACTGACTAGGTCATATCACGGTGGACAGTTACCCTTCTCACGTTTTCCTCGAACAAAAAGGCGTCTTAAGCGAAACCGTTACCTAATGCACATATGTGTGCTATTAACGGGCAACTGCCCTACTTGAAGAAGCAGTGTCGGTAATTTGGTATTGATCAGTGTTTTCCTGTTCAATTGTGATGTGTTCGTGGCCAGTAAAATACATGTATCATAAAACCTGTATGAATTTGACTGAGAAAAAGGAAAGCCCTCCAAAACCTACAAAAACGTATTTAAATTGCTTATATACATGTACATATTTTTACAAGTTTACCTTTTCTGTTTCTGTTTACAGATTGCATGACACCATTATCCGGGACCGGGACAACATTGATTAATGTGAACAATGACATAGTGGCAGACTCCGGAAATAAAGCCGATCTATTTACAAGTATAGTTTATTATGAACATTACGGTCTTGATTATTTGTCATCAAATATAAAGACTAATTGTTATCTAATTAAGATTTTTTGCCACGATTTCCTTTACATACGATAATCACGTAAAGATAAGGACGTACACAGGGATACATTCTATTTTAAACGAAACTAGAACATTATTAAATACAAGTTTGGAAAGCCTACTTAGTAGTGTAAGAAAAATGTCGGTTAAAGCTCTATAAAATATGGTAACATTTGCATTTTTACTACGCACTGTTTATTAAATTAAAGGGCTTCTGAAGTTCATCGCTTAAATCTTCTACACAAATGAAATGCACTTTGTACGATATGAGTCGAGTAATAAAAACAATGCTGTGGGCCCAGAACCTTTCAAACTTTAGTTTCACAAAAATATTAATAGTATCGTTTTACCTGTTAATTCCCCGAAGCTCATACACATAATGCATTTTAAACAGCGGGATGGTGCCCACAGTCAAACCAACACAATACCATCTCTGTCAACTTTCCTCATGGGTATGGCGTCAAGGGAATTGTTGTCAAGAAACCAAATAACACGGCGTCGTATGCACAGTCCGTACAAGTGAAGTATGTTCCTAATGATGGAACCACTGTTCCCAAGGATTTCCCGCTTGGTACAGGAGCGCCATTGGTAAGTATTTGTAAAAAAAAAGGTATAGCTCGAATTTATTAACCCCGACTTGACCTTTATGCAAGAATGTATTATCTATCGATTACGAACGTTCAATTAGCTTTCGTTAATGCAATCGGTGAAAGTCGTTTGAGATCGTGCACGTTTGTTTAAACAGTAAAACATGTTATAATATTCGATACGATTACGTTGTTGGACAATGACGGCTTGATCGAGGGGTGAGCGAGCTTGATTGCGATCCGTAAGTCGCGGGTTCGGGCCTCAACAGATTTCTTTTCCAGTTATTATATTGGTAAAATCAAATCGATTCCGCTGCATCAGACTCAAACAGCGACTGATTTTTTTGTAAATTGTTGGTTTTAATTATATCGTTTTATGGTTTTTTTATTTTTGGTGTTGGTGTTCACTGCTTAAGCTCTGCTGTTTTATTAAATAAAATTAAACAACAATTAAAAAATATACAAAAAAAAAATAAAAATAAAAAAACACACAAAAAAAATATTTGAACAAAAAAAGGATAAATGTGAGACAGGAACCACCATACTAAGTAAATTGTTTCATGTCATAACAAAATGCGATACCTATACCTTGCTGATTAGGCTATCTAGCATTTCCACTAACGGATGTTCGAATTAAGTAGATAATTTCAAGCTTTGATCATACAGACCACGATTGATTTATCATTTGCGTGCGTAAATTGCCGAGATGGGGGCAAGGCGTGATATTGATCGTAAAAAGGTGGGGTGTAGATCGTTAATAGATGCTAATTTGGAAGGTCAAGTCGGGGTCAATAAATTCAAGCTATAAGACCTTTGTAATGAATGCACAGATTTGCAGCTAGGTAGAAGTTTCAAAAACTTTTTTAAGTTGAAACATATGCCATTTGCAGACGATCCACCAC
>Ga0224511_10001564_pt1 | contig 14060 bp, 19 predicted proteins | sample SF_May12_sed_USG_2_FD_169988 | JGI IMG/M metagenome (GOLD analysis project Ga0224511, IMG submission 169988) | Sediment microbial communities from San Francisco Bay, California, United States - SF_May12_sed_USGS_8_1 | ecosystem: Environmental > Aquatic > Marine > Sediment | place: USA...
TTGACTGCAAAAACCAACACAAAACCTGTTTTGACAGAGTTAGTTTCAGTGATAATGCCTGCTTATAATGGGGAAAAAACCATATGTAATAGTATCGAATCCGTCTTAAATCAAACTTACAAACCCATCGAACTGATTATCATCGATGACGCAAGTAAAGACACCACCTTCGAAAAAATAAACGAATGCAAACACGAAGATAACATTGCTTTTTATAGAGTAATTAAACACGACAGGAATCTTGGGCTTGCAGCAACATTGAATCATGGAATAAAAGAATCACATGGAAAATATGTTGTAATACTACATCAAGACTGCGTATTTGCTGACAAAAATTGGATAATCAACGCTTTAGAATACTTTGCCAACAGCAAAGTAGCTGTTGTAACAGGTTATTATGGAATTCCCCCTAAAAAACTAAATTTTTTCGCAAAAGCCTTCGGTATATTTCGAAGACAATACCATGCCGCAAACCTTAAACAGGTTGAAGAAGAGGTAACGTTTTCCGAGGGGAAATGTGATGTATACAGGAAAGACGTTTTGGAAAAAATCGGAGGTTTTCCTGAGAGATTTAGAATTGCTGGGGAAGACCTTTTCGTATCCTACAAAATACGCCAACAAGGATTTCTGATATTGAAAAGCTACAGACTTCCTGTCATACAGAAGTTTGGGCCAGCTGCAGATAATTTGTCTAAAAATCTGCGGAAAGAATTTGTCTTTGGGAAAGCTATGGGCGGTATTTTCCTGATGTTTAAAGCATTCTTGTTTAAGAAAATGAGAGTTTCAAAGTATTCGAGGATTAGGTCTCTGCAGCGGGCTAGCCAACCTCTCTTTGCTATGGCTTTCATTCTACTGCTACTCTCAGCGATAGTTCTCACAAGTCTGACGATTTTTTGGTTAACAATCATAGTATTAGTCATTAGATATCTTTTCTATGTCGCTACAATCTGGAACGAATTACTTAGTATGTCAGAAGTATTCGGTAAAAGCAAAGGGGTCTCTTTCTTGGAGTCTTTGCTTATAGCAGCTTTAGGGCTAGTGATAGACTTTGTTTACAGTCTTGGTCTTTTGTACGGCTTAATTTTATATACTATTGGCACAAGATTATGATAGCCCATAGACTTATTCAGGGAAGTTGGTCCAAGTGTCTGATAGTGAACCGTGATGAAAAAATTGAAAATGTCTTTCAGACACATTTTAAGTTTCATCGATTTTCTAAAGAAGATACATCCTAAATATATGGCATTGCTTTTCATACTAATGATCGCATCGATTCTAGTCTCTGTTATGACCATGTCTAGATATCTATGGGGTAGTCCCTTTGAAGAATATACACAAGTTAATGGCATTCAAACGTATTTTACATCCACGAATGATGAAGGAAACATTTCTATTACTCAAGATAGTGTCAGGCTAGAGGCAAAGAATAACTCGTTTCCAAAGGCATTTGTTTATGCTGCCGCCAATGATTTTATATGGAACTTCTCTGCAATCCCATTATTATCATCTGGTTTTTCCTATCCTATCTATTTCTCAGTAGAGTGGATACATGGAAGTATTTCTGTGTGGGCTGAGACGGAAAGTGGTTGGTATTACAACTTCATTTCAGGCGGAAATTTCGTGCAAAATAACGCTTCAATAGGAGGGGGACCCATAAATATTGGCTCGAAATATAACGTTGAAATAGAATGGAACGAACAAATCGAGCATATTTTAGTGACTTTCTCAATTGAAAATGAAACAGGCGCTAAAGAATTTCACGTTAATATACCTGAGGTTGGTCTTTCTCCGGCTCTAAGCCTTCAAGCATGGGCAAACTATGATGCCCACGTTGCGGTTTATTATGTGCAAAGCTCGTTCTTGACTTATAATTCAAGATATTCAGAAGAATCATATGTTGCAACAGTAGCTTCTATTTTTGGGAGTATCATTTTCACAATTCTGACCGTTTTGGTATTTGTTTCCCAATCTGACAGATTTTATCCTTTATTGAATTCGTCTTTAAAACTAGGAGTTCAGAGATTAAACGGCACCATTAGGCGTATATACAGTTTCTTCATAATATATGTTAAGGAAAACAAATCTTTCGTCTACTTACTCGCGTTTTTTGCGGTTTTGCGAATCATCTTAGCAATATCTTTGCCTGCCCACTGGTTCGACATGTATGCGTTCAGGGCTTGGTGTCAAGTAATTAATGAGAAAGGGTTGTTAAGCATTTATCCTGAAACTGCTGTGTTGCCTCCAATTCACTTTATTCGACCTGTCTATCCTTATCCGCCAGTAATAGCATACTTTTTCTTTCTAATTACGCAAGTTCTTCCGACAAACATTCCAAACTCTGAGGTTCTACCTGCATTGCTTAAAGTTCCTCCGATTTTAGCAGAATTGGCATTAGCATGGGTGACATTTACTGTTGTCAAACGATGGAAGGGACATAAATTTGGACTTGCCGCTGCTACGTTAACTATGCTGAACGTCGTCAATTCTAGTGTATGGGGACAATACGAGTCTGTCATTGCACTATTCATGGTGTTAGCTGTTTGGTTTGTCGTAACAAAACACGTCGAATTAGGTTGGATGTCTGCAGCTTTAGCTGTAGCAACAAAATCAACTGCTCTTCCATTTGTCCCAGCGGTTCTTTTAGTGAGCATAAAAAAGTGGGGTTTTTTCCGCACCTTGGTGGGCATAGGAATATTTAGCCTTACTACGATAATTGTTTGGGCGCCTTTCTTACTGAGCGGATATTCCTTGAATTTTGTTTTGTGGCAATTTGGCTTTGGTCTTTTTTCCAGCCGCGGAGCATTTACTCCCGCATCTTCGGAGATCACCAAGACTACTGTTTTTGCATTAAATATATGGCCACTCATCAATTTGGTGATAGATAGAGTTCCACCAGGAATTAGTGCTTTGGCAACTGTGTCAGACAACAAACCAAACCAGTTTCTCTTTCTCAGCTATTATCAACTTGGTATTTTGTTGTTCGCGGTTCTCTATATTCTCATTCTTTACAGTCTTCTGAAAGACACAAATAGTCAAGGCATAATGGGAAAATTCGGCTTGCTCTTGTTTGTGTTTTACATGATTCCTACAAGAATGCACGAGCGTTACATGTATCTTGCTTTATCTTTTCTTCCTCTTGCTTACGGCAGTGCAGCCTATATCAAAAAGTTCTCTATACTTTTGCTAGTTACTTTTTCCATTAACCTATTCTCAGCTCTTTCAGAACAATGGACTCCTTCAAACGTTTTAAATATCTTTGGAAGCTTTTCTTTTGTGGGAAATGTGGGGATACTATGTCTAACCCTGATCAACATCTCGGTTCTCATTACATGGCTATATCAACTCATCAAGGAGATAAAATAAATAATCGCCGACATTTAAACCATGCTTGCATCCTTGAAAGTGGTTGTTGGCGTTTGCATTTGGTCTTGGGTGAAAAATAGTGCCAAAAAGAAAGATCGTGCTTATTTCATCTTCTCCTTTTCCTCATGGCGATAATATTACTGATGGGCCTGGTTATAGAGCATGGAATCTCTTTCAAAGATTTTCCAATAAACACGAAATTGTTATTCTGAGTCTCTACGAAAGTTATCATAAAAACATAGAAAAGGAGTTTACTGTATCTGAGGACAACTACTTAATTAAATGCATATCACATAAACCTAAAAAAGTTGCAAAGGCTGTGTCTGACGAGAGGCCAGACACTCTATATCTCCCTTGGTCAGCAACACCATTTATAGCGCGAGTAACACAGAAAATTCCAACTATTGTGGATTATGTGGGTGCCACGCTTTTAGAACAATTGACATCTTTCGGAACTGTCCCAACTGACTTTCTTCGCTTGAAGATGAAGTCTTTTTGGATTGGAGATTTCTTAATGACCGCGGGTTCAAGGGAAAGATATTACTTGATCGGACTCCTTGTTAGTTCTAAGAGACTCTGCAGTCTCAAACGAAAACTCTCCGCTTCTCTTATCCACCATATCCCTATGACTCCCCCTTCAGTTCCTCCAGTATCACGAAAAATGGTCATAGATAAACAAAGAGGTGAGCTGGTGATATTAATAGCCGGGGCTTTCTTGCCATGGTATGACTATCAAACTTTGTTCAGAGCCCTCAATACTTTGGTCAAAAAAGGTCGGAAAAATTTTAAATGTGTTTTTTTTGGAGGCAATCCGAGAAACAAGCATTTTGAAAAGCTAATCTTGAGGATGGGTTATAATTCGCTCTTGAAAAATAACTTGGTCTTCACTGGTATAGTGCCTTTTAAGGAGCGAGGGAATTACTATCTTCAATCCGATGTTGCCGTTAATATCCCTTGCAACACAGTAGAAGATGAGCTAAGCGTAAGAACAAGAATAATGGACTATGTTTGGGCAAATCTTCCAATAATAACACCCGCAAGGGATGAACATTCTGAGATGGTTATTAACAATGGTGGCGGGTTCAAGTATCTCGGAAGTGACCCTGTAAGCCTCTCGACAGTATTGCAGAAGCTAATGGACAAACAGGGATTTCAAAAGATAACGAAGGCAAAGAAAAACATGAAAGAGATTTATCAGAAAACTCTAGACATAGAAAATGCGCTGAAACCTTTAGAGACGTTTATTAATGAACCATATGTAGATCCTGCAAGGTCATCTCCACGACAATTTCTGCCCGAAGTACTTTTATGGGGAAGAGATGTTTTGCGTTGGCTAAAACGAGGGGCTGTACAATAGCAAAGATGAGAAATCGAATATGCACAAGCGTTACTATTTCAGAGTTTCAAAGACTCTAATAAATCAAAGATTTATGATAATATCACAGAGATTCTGACTTTTTTTCTCTAGATGTACACACGCCTAATTTTGTTTTGGTAATGTACGATAAGAATCCTTGAAATTCCGCTTTCGTAAGCTTTGACTTACCCTTCTTCCTATTTTCAAATACTATCGGTATTTCTATGACTTTGAAACCTCGGGTCCACGCTTGTTTGACTGTTTCGATTTGTATCTCATATGTTTGACTGTGAAGATGACCAATCACATTTTTTACGTAATTCTTAGAGTAGCATCTGAAACCACTTGTACAATCACGTATCCTCATTCCAACCATCGTAGCAGCAATGAAATTCGCCACCCGACTAATTAGCCTCCGCAGAATGTGCCACCCGACAATTCTACTACCTTCTTTATATCTGCTTCCAATAACCAAGTCATAGCCTTTCTCAGCGGTTGCAAGTAGCTTCGGTATGGCTTGCGGATTATGAGAGTAATCTGCGTCCATTGTAATAATATAATAAGGCGGGTTCTTCAAAGATAAGATTACCTTGAACCCATCTGTAATGGCAGTTCCCAACCCAAGTTTGGCAGGTCTTGTAAAAACTAGAATATTTTCATATTCCTTCTTTAGTTCCTCTACAATGCTTGCTGTCCCATCATGACTAGAATCGTCTATTACGACGATTAAAGAATCCGGTTTCAAGCTTTTGATTTCCCTTATGAGGCTTTCAATGTTGCCTGCTTCACAATATGTAGGGAGCATAATAGCGACAGACGGTTTTTTCTTTGATGCTTTATCTATTGAAGACAACTCGCAAGAACCTCGCTCCTTTATGCTAGGGGGCAGTGCTATTTGGCTCACTTCTTTCACCTATTTCTGGGAAACGAACTTTCTTAATGAAGCTTTTTAATGGTTAGTGTTGTTATATATGTTTGTTTATAATAGTTGCGCACACACAATCTGGGCGAACCACGTTTTACTTTCCTAACTAAACGTTTTTCCTTAGTTTTCTCTTATAGCATACTACTGGGCTCCACGCTTTTCTGCAGTCTTCATCAGAGTTGATGCATACGCCATGAGTTTGAAGTGTAGAGCATTTTGGGGGTCTGTATTTTGTTCTGGACCCCCTTTGACCTGCAATATGTTCAACTTGGTATCGTGTAAGGCGCTCGTTGAAGTCGGAAAGCGTTCGAAAGAGGTCTACGATGTTTTCAGCGGTCATACCGATATTTACTAGGAACGTGGTTAGAGTAAAGCGGCCTATGTGGGAGAGGTGGTGGCCACTGGATATGGAGTTGTAGAGTGCTTTTATGCATGGCGGGAAGGCTTCGAAGTCTACTGTCTTTGGATATTCTTCTATTTTGATTGCTCCTTTGCGGGCTGTGAACGTGTTTTTAAGTTTCTCAACTGCAGCTTTGACTTCTGGGGGCAATGAGCTGACTTTTGTGTCAAGCTTTGACTCTATATATTTTCGTATTTCTTCTTGAAGGAGGCGGCAGGCTTCGCGTTGGGTTAGGTAGATTTCGCCTTTGTCGAGTTGTCTGTTTATGAGTTTCCATTCTGGCTGTTGAAGGGTTGTAGTGTTTGGCAGGTAATGTGTGAAGTGGAGCTTGAAGTTTTGGGGGATTTTGGTTTGTGTTTGGGAGAGTTTCCATTTGAAGTATTTTGCTATTTGGAGGATTTTTTGTGGTTTTTCTTGTTTTAGGTGTTCGTAGATTTTTTTGGCTTCGTGGAGAGCATATCTTTTTTTGAGGTATTTGTCATTGATGGCTGCTACCATCATTATTGCTACGGGGAATGAGGCGGTTTCTATGTCGCGGTTTTTTAGTCGGTGTGGTGGGATATCCTCAAAAGATGCGGTTATGCGTTGTTCAGCATGTTTTATGACTGCTGGTGTTTCTGTTAGTTCTTGTATTGTTAAGTCTAGTTGTTTGATGTCGTTTGCTGCTTGGGGAAGAAAGGGATATTTAGCTAGGTCGTCTTTTGTGAGGGACATGCGCCTATTCTACTTCTATGCGTGGGGCTAGGTAGAACGTGAGTTTTCCTTCTTTTGGCTGTTGGAAGTCAATTTGTATAGGCATGTCGTTAGCGAATTGGAGTGCGGCGATTTCGCTTGTGGCTGAGGCGGCTTTGATTATTTCGGCGAGATAGCTGAGGCTGTAGGTTGCTTTGGCTGGTTCTTGGGTTTGGAGGTCTAGGAGTGCGTCGCTTCCTTTTTGGAGTGTTATGGTAGCGCCCATGAGGTCTCCTGTGGCTTGGAGGGTTAGCTTCTCAACATCTGCTTCGATGCGGACGTGGTCGCTTACGAGTTGGGCGTCTTCGATGGCTTGGCGTAAGCCGTCTGTTGTAGTTTTGGCGGTGGTTTTGAAGGTTATTTTTGGGATTGGGACTTCTTCTTCTTGGGGTTCAAGAGTGGGCATGTTGAAGGTACGGGTGTAGCGTCCGGTGATGCTGATTTGTAGTCGGGCGGTTTCGGGGTTTAGGCTCAGTTCGATGGTTTCGTCTTTTGCAGTTCTACGTAGGAGTTTGAGGAGTTCAGTTATGTTTATGCACATTTTTTGGGGTTGGTCGCATTGGTATTCGTCGAAGATTGTTTTTGGCCAGTGGAAGTCTATCATGGCTACTCTTGAGGGATCCATGGCGCGGAGTTGGATGTTTTCTGGTGTGAGGTTGAAGGTGGCTTCGTCTACGAGGATGGCTATGGCTTGGAACATGTCTCGCAGGAGTTTGGCGTCGGTCATTTTAACCTTAAACAATGTAAATATCACACCTTGTCTAGTGGTTAGGTATGTGTAAAACAGCCAAATAAAAGCATATTGCTCCAAGTTTTTATCTAGGGATAATTATCTTGTTGTTTTCAAGCATTATTCAAATGATGAGAAATCAGAAGGTTATACGGCTGCGAGTTTGTCTCGCTTGTCAAGTAGGAAAATTCGTGCTTAGATCAGTCTACTGTCTATTTTGTCACTAATAGGATGCGGTATTACTGTGCCTTGCCACCATTTGTTTATGCGTAAAACTTGTTCCGTTTTACTCTTCTTTTCTTTGCACTAGAATAAACTTGTTCTCATCTGGATCAAGAAAAGCTGCCGTCCTGCCACCCCAATACTGATCTTTCGGCTCACTAACAAACCGTACACCCTTCGCCCTCAACCTCTCATAAACCCCATCCACGTCGTCAACAAGCATAAAAATGTCCGGAACACCCTCCTTACTTACTCCTTTGCCACCTTTCTTGCCTCCGGGACCAAAAGCCAACTCCACGCCACCCACATCAAAAATCACATAATTCGCCCATTCCCCAGTCTTCCTCAATCCCAGCACCTCCTCATAAAACCTAGCCGTCTCCTTCAAATCAGAAACAGCAAAAGCAACATGATTAATCCTCCTAATCACAGACCCTCACCTCCCTCAAACCAAAAACAACCCAAACTATAATCAAACCACACTAAAAACCCATCCACCAACCACAAACCAACCAACCACCCCATATTAGAAACCTAATAGAACACTCTATCCACTACCTCCTAATAGAATAGTCCCTCCACTGCGCAAAACACACGCTCTAAACCCTAAACGCTATGTATACTCCCTAAACGTAAAGCCACACTCAGTACACCTAAAAAACTGCGTCGACGACTCATCACTCCCCCGCGTCTGTACCTGCCAAACAAAAGCCAAATTATTCCCACACTTAGGACACTCCACCCTCATAGTAGGCAAAGTCCGCAACTTCTGCGCCTCCTTACCAATCACAGCAATAGACTCCTGAAAAGGCTTCGACTCCTTCGTAACAAAAGGAACAAAAGTCTTTCCCCCACCCTCCCTCTTCTTCTTAAAACCACACTTCGGACAAACCCAAACCACATCCTTATCACTTTCTTGCTTTTTAGGCACAAGCCTCTTCCCGCACTTCACACAAAACTCCAAGACCTCTTCACCATATCCGTCTCTTTCCCCTCACAACCGACTCTTAAAAATCTTTTCCAGCCCAAATAAAGATTCCCACTACTCCTGCAACGGTCCAGTCAACCCAGAAGCAATCAAATGCGCCACCCGCAATGCCTCAGGAATGTTACTTCGAGTAGCAGTACTCTTCACAATTCTCTTTGCAACATCAGCCCCAAACCCCGTCACTTGCATAAAAACTGCCTCCTCCTTTTTCCTAGTAGATACTCTAATAATTCTATCCGCATTTTTAATTGCCTTCCATCTTTCCTCTGCAAACGGTAAATTCCCTAGCGCCCTCCGGATGTCATCGAGATCAGGCTTCTCCCGTGTAACCGCAATAACAGGCAAACCAGTCTTCTCAAAAAGCCTTAACGTATCAACAACATTAAATCCCGCAAAAGTTACCCCGTCTAACATAATCACCCTCAACTGCCCATAATGCGGCGAACTCATTATCATACTTGCAATCTTCTCAGTTGCATCCATGCCATCAACCTCAACCTGCGTTCGCATGACCCCATCAAGCCAATATCCACCTCTAAAAACAATCCCGACAACATCACATTTCCCCCACGTATGAGGAACAAAAAAACCATCATCAACGCCCACAACCCTAATCTCAGGCTTCACAGAACGAAATTTTGCATTCCTCACTCGCAGCACCCTCTCTTACTCTTCGCAACAGCCAAAGAATAAGCGTTATTATTTAAAGTTGCTTTACAAACAGTTGATGAGCAATATGCCAAATCAAAGAAAAAACAAACGTTTTCCCATCGCAACCTCCTACAAAACTATACAAGAAATCCTTACCGACCACAACCTCGCAACCCTCGGTGACGCCTACACCAACCTAGTCTACTCCATCTATCTTTCTATAAAAACTGGAAAACCAACTGGAGCAAAAGCCAACAGCCACATGCTTTCTAAAGCCCTAAAACAAGCAGAACTAAGAGAACTCATGCCTTCAAGAGTAGACCGCCATAAACAAGCAGACGCTGCAGAAGCATTACTAGTCTACGTCTGGTTACTAGGCTTAACAACAATCACAGAAAGCGTAAACACGTTGACAAATTATAAAGACGTTGCTGAAGCGTTCGGTTCTCTTCTTTCTGACGCAAAGAAAAAACTTGACTTATAACCCTGACTTTGCTAACTTTGCCATTCTTTTAAAGCTTTGTCAAACGCTACTCTAAACGCTTCAGTGTCCTTCTGCACCTCTTTCACAGCGTTCCGAAGCACAATTTCTGGTTTGCTCTGTGTTTTTGTGCGAAGATAAACCACAGGATTTGCAGTGAGAGGATGCGGAATGTTGTAGCCAGCCAGATCCACTTTTTTATTTTTAAGCAGTGCTTTTTGAACAACGTTACAAAACGTGTGGCCCTCTCCATCAATTTCTATCTTCAACTCATTTTTCGTCTTTTTCAAAATCTTGACTTTCATCGTCATTCTCCCTCTTTCTAAAAGACTGCTTTATCGTAATCTACCGCAATTCGGCGCTTTTCAATTTTTCCACAGTTGGGACAAACCATTCTATAACGCTTTTGCTGTAGCATATGTCCACATCGCGAACAGAAGGCGTATAAAACGCCAAGGTTTTTGTCAGTTGTTGAGAGATGGTAAACTCGGTTTTTTTCGCTTATCACCTTTGTACGGATTATGTCTCCTGGTTTACACGCGTCGTGGATTGAGTCAACGTAAGATGTGCTTATGTCTGAAATGTAAAGCAACCCCGAGAAAACGCCGGACAAATGTTCTTTTCCTATTTTGAATATCCGTACAATCGCGGTTTTGTTTTGAAGGTTTGAAACTTGACCAGTTACAATGCTTCCAACTTTTGGTATTCTTACTTCACGAACTAGCGGGTAAATTGAAACTGTTTTGTTTTGTAAATCTAGAAGCGTGCGTCCACTAACCTTGGCGTAGATTCTTCCTTGCTCTACGTAGGTGCCTTGACCTGGCGTGAATTCCTCAATTACTCCTAAACGGTCTCCTGGAACAACGAACTGTCCGCTCTGTCGTTTTGAACGAGGTTCACTCATATTATTTTTCTCTCCTTTGTTTTTGTGTGCAACTTAAAGGGTTTCAAATAGTTATCTTTAAGCTGGAATGCTCGTTACTTTTCCACCGTGCTCCTCAATAAACCTTTTGATTGAGGAGTAATTGCTAAATTATTATGCGACACTATGAAGACTTCAATAAGAAATCACGCTACCATGACACTCTCAAGGAGATTGATTAAAACAGTGTACGAAGAAGAATACTTTGTTGGTGATCGTAGTCCTATTCTATTTGGTTATGCTCCCATTTTTTATCGAGTGAATGCGTGGTTTAGGTTTCGAAGGATTGAATCGCTAATAAAGAAATATAATGGCAATGGAAGAGTATGAGATGTTGGATGCGCGCTGGGTCATTCTGTAAGCAGGTTTCGGTCGGTAGGACTAAAATCAGCGGGATGCGACATTTCGGCATAGGCAACTAAAAAAGCTAAGAAAATGAACCGCCGCTTAAGCATTGTTAGGGCTGACGCGTTTTTTCTACCATTCAGATCAAAATTGTTCGATATTACAACGGCTTTTGAAACTTTGGAACATTGCTCAAATCTGAATTTGGCTTTGAACGAAATAAAGAGAGTTACCAAGTCTAAGGGCTTAGTGGTTGTTTCTGTTCCTACAACAGATTTAAACGACATGTACGGAGACAAATCTCACATTTGGCACATGTCGCTTAAGGAATGGTTAGACTTATTCAGAAGCTATTTTGGGGTTTTAAGTGTAGATTTTTTCATGAAATTTATAAAATATATTGATGGAAAAACATTCAATACCTCTATCAACTTGAGAAATGAGAAAGATTCATGATTAAGGTTAAGTTTCTTCTTTCTCTATTACGTATAGATCAACGAGAAAGTGATGTCTATTTTTTCTATGAAAATCGAACATGTGCGGAATGGTCATTGGTATAGCGTATGCAGCCTTAATTTTTCCACTATGTCTTTCAATAAGCCTTTTTAAAAATGGAGATGGGGAAACTGGTATAAATCGGGGTTCACGCTTTTTTAGCCCTTTGGCGAATTTTTGATTTTCTCTTGTGCTTTTGTGTAGCGAATAAATGTGCTTGCCTATTTCTAGAGCTTTTTCTAGGAATTTTCGATCAGCTTTTCTCTTTTGCACTCCAAATGGGGGATTTTGCAATATTGTGTCGAATGTTCCTCGGATTGTAGTGACATCGGCGGTTATCCACTGGGTCTTCTCTTTTATGTTTAGTTTTTCAGCGTTTTTCGATGCTGTTTTTGTGGCGACTTTGTCTATGTCCACGCCGACTGTTTCTTTTGCTCCCAGAAGGGCGCTACCTATGGCGAGTCTTCCTGTTCCGCAGCCCAAATCTGCTATGGTTTTGTCTATTATGTGGTTATATGTGTATGCGGCTAGGTATAGTATTTCTGCGGCGGCTTCTGGAGTTATTGTGTATTGTTCCAGATAGGCTTTTGGAGACGGGTGCCGTTCGACTTTTGAAAGTGCAATTTCTAAGTCTAGCTTTCGAACCAGCCTTTTTTGCATAGTTCTTCCCATTGTAACTCGCCTAGGACAACGAACATCTCTTTGGGTGTAAGTAAGGGTTTGCGGAATTTTTTAGCGTCATCTATGGACAGTCTGGGACATGCTGTGTTTATGAAAGCGTCTACTGTTGGAAACTGCATTAGGGCTTCTGGAGTAATTTCCTTCAAAGCTAAAAACGTCGCTTTTTTGCCAGCGTCCTCCACTAGTTTTTTCATTTTTAAGGCTTGGTCGAGTCTTTTCTGTCCAGCTTTTAACCCTATTAGTATGGCGATTTTCTCAGCTTGCTTGGCTTCATGGATGGTTGCCCACCGTCTTTTCAGCATTCTTGCAGTTTCATCCTCTATTGAGAAGGCTCTCTTTTCGTAGGGGTCTGCTACTATTGTAGGTTTTGCTGTAGCTAGAGCTACACCTAATGCGTGAAATTTGCCGCCGCCAACAAAGAGAAAAGCTTCTACTTCCTTTGAAACTGCTTTTGCGTTGCTATAATCGCAGCCGAGAACTTGTCCTGCATACTTCAACCGTCCTGCATCTCCAACTGCGACGGCTTTGCCTGCTTCCAAAAGCACGTTTTTCGCTTCATTAAGTTTGTACACGTGCTGAATGGTTGTTACTAAGCCTATTTTTTTCCACTGTTCAAGATAAGGAACTGTCTTTTTTACAGCGTTTTTGACGGAGCTTTTTGCTTTTGCTTCGATGTAAAGTGTTGAAACTGCGGCTTGTTTTAGCATCGCACTGTGACCGTAGTGAACGATGAGGTCTGCGCCTAACCTCTCTGCTTCAACTATTGCCAAGTCACAAGCGCCATAGCAAGGGTCTGCGGAGACAATTGCGAGAGCGCCAGCTCTTTCAACTATGGCAGCTAGTCTTGGACCATGAGGCTTCAACCCTTCAGGAAGTTGTATAAGAACTAGTTTGGCTCTTCTTTTTCGAACTTCCCTTTCTAGTCGTTTTTCTTCTAGGTCAAATGTTGAGGATGGCATTTGTGCTTTCTCTTTAGAAGGAAATAACCTTTGAAAAGGGAAGAGACAGAAAATCTCAGCTAAGGGGCCATTCAAGGTCACGTGAAGCTTTTTGTTTTTGTTTTTCTTGCCATTGTTCTCGGCTCTTTATCGACTGCTCTAATAGGATTTTCTGTTCAACACTTGCAACCAATTTTCTGGTGCTTATTACAGCGTCGTTGTTAACGGAAATGCTGTCTATACCGCAGCGAACTAGGAATTCAGTAAAGTCTGGCAGATTTGAGGGGCCTTCGCCGCAAATTGAAACTGTAACTCCGTTCTCGTGGGCTACCTTGATCAAATGTGCAATTATGCGTTTGATTGCTGGGTCTCGTTCATCGAAATAACCCATTTGTCCAAGTCTCTCAGAATCTCGATCTATCATTAAGATGCCTTGGGTCATGTCGTTTGAGCCTATGGAAAAGCCATTGCAGAGCTTTGAGAACTCGTCTGCCATTATCGCTATTGACGGGGTCTCAGCCATGAACCATACTTGAAAGTCTCTAGAACTCTCCAACCCTTCCTCTTTCATGATTCCGAGGCACTTCTTGGCTTCCCACAAAGTTCTTATTACGGGAAGCATGACCCAGACGTTCTTAAGCCTCCACTCTTCACGGCATTTGCGAATGGCTTGGCACTCTAATCTGAAGGCTTTCTCGTACCACTGGCTTATGTAGCGGCTTGCTCCTCGCCAACCAAGCATTGGATTGGCTTCCTCAATTTCGTATTCTTTGCCACCTTTCAAATCTCGATATTCATTTGTTTTGAAGTCGCTAAACCTAACAACCACT
>Ga0224511_10001565_pt1 | contig 14057 bp, 8 predicted proteins | sample SF_May12_sed_USG_2_FD_169988 | JGI IMG/M metagenome (GOLD analysis project Ga0224511, IMG submission 169988) | Sediment microbial communities from San Francisco Bay, California, United States - SF_May12_sed_USGS_8_1 | ecosystem: Environmental > Aquatic > Marine > Sediment | place: USA...
ACATGTTTTTGCTTTCTCAACAGTTTACTATTGACAATCCTAAAAAGTTAATACCCACTAAATATTTTAAATTGCATCATACTAACACACAAAAAATGGATAATATAACAAAGTTTATCATTGTTGTGTTATCTTTATTCAAATGAAAACACATTTTATGAAACGCATGTATTATGTACGTTATGTACATTTTGAAATACTACTAACATGTACGTTTATTTTTTTAACATTCGTTTATAGAATATAGAATGAAATCATAATATTAAAACCGCGACCGGCACGTTACATACACGGTAGCTATACTATGTAAAAATAAACGCATAAAACATGTTGTGTTTCTAGTTAAAAAGTCTTCTTTAGCACCGTTACATAAACGTTACCCCGCACCCACATACATTAATATAATAAATTATCTTACAACGGCCTTATATGTATTATAATCGAAATATTATTAATTAAGTTATATAAACATAACAAAATAGCAATGACATCTTATTGATCCCCAATGAAAATGAATATGAATAATCATGACAATTATTTAAACACATACTTTCCTCATAGTGTGTGTGAACAACAACTTCAGTCTAATGAATATTGTAAACACTCACGCCTGTTTAATTTACAGAATTGCTTAGATAGTTTTTTCATCTTTGTGTAATTATACTTGTTTGGTCCTCGGGTAGCATTGATTGTATCTTGTTTACATTTGAAAAATAGAGTTCTGCTCATGCGCTAGGAGGCGTCAGTGTGGCATCTTTCATAACTACTTATGAACAGCTTCAATAAAACCGAGGCTGCTGTTTTCCCATGCAGGCTATGCTTCCTTTCCTTTTGCTCAGTTTAATTAAGACAACACATTTTATATTATATCATTAACGGTTTTACATTTTACTAATTAAATTCCAACTACAGAGTAATTTGAATTCATAAAAAGTAAACCTGGCCATTCAAACGTTCATTTAAAAACGCCATCAATATATCAAAACAAATTTAGTTTAAGTACAATACATTTGAATGATATAACTTATATTTCGTAACAGTTTATGTCATATTGTAAACATGTCAAATATGCTAAATACAGTAAACCATTCTAACACGATCAAAGTTTTCTTAGTATAAAGGAAGAAGAAAACAAACCGTTCTGAAATACACAATAAAGCACAGTTGTGTGTAACCAAACTATTAACGCTCTTCCAATTTTCTCCCCAAAAACGTTAAAAATTAAAAAACTGACCTTTTAATATTGAATAGCAAAATCCAAGTCCAATATTTGAATTTGGATATAATGGACAGTGATGAATGTTGTGCGAATGGTAATTTTTTATTAACAACATGTTTAAGAATACAACCATGCTAGGACAATCGATTTTTTTTCTTCTCCGAAATGGTTCAATGCCTCATGAGGTCCCATCGATTTGAAATGAGTATAATTCCATTTCATTATGTTATGACGACGCTACAAGTACGTTTTAACTGTATTGAACAATTCATCATCACTTACATTAAGACTTTTTATTACTTATAACCAATATAGCACCGTATTTCCTTTAACAAAGTCTGAGGAACGTGTTGAGAATCTGTTAAAACAGCTGCATCATGTTTACTTCCGGTAGAAGTAGAATGACGTCACAGTGCGACACATATCATTAAACTTGTTTTACCACGGTTGTGCCCCTTGTACACGGTAAAATACTTTATGTGAACGTATTTTGATTAAACTGTACATAAACTGAGTAACAACTAGTAATCAATGAAAGTCGACGTCTGTATTGATGAATACGGAATTTGTTTCGGGAGGTTATAAGAATAGCCTTACATCTTGTAAACGAATCTTAAAATAGCAACATTCTAAAAGCGGGGAGTTCCTGACGTCATTAGTGTTTTCCGTACCTTTGCGCGGTGGTGAGGCTAACGGTGTTCATCGAGGAATAAATTTCATTCGTCCGGTAAAGGATATTGAAACAATGGAAATAGAGGTGAAATTATTATTTGAACATCTGTAATACTGTCTAATTGTTTTAGGGGTTGAGTGTTATGTACAATGTACTTCGCTTGATAAGTCGAAATTTAAAGATTTACAACCACATGTACGAAGGACACACGTCGTGTACATATACTTACTGACCAGAGGTCACAGCGCCGAATTCTAACACATAAATACCTTAACACAAACAAATATTAAACACCCACTGTGACAATTATTGAATGACGCACAACTCCGAAGTAACAATTGTATGTAAATATGTTGTTTGTATCTTCATAAGTATTGTCTTTGACACAAGTATGCCAACTTGTCAACATCAGCTGGCGGAATAATACAATTCTCGTACTTGTGACATTGGAGCGTAGTTTCTAACCATTAGTCAAAAGTGCGTATAAAGTGTCAAAGCCAGTGTTCCTAATTCATACACATGGTAAATACTTAAGTCCCAGTAACCTTATGTTCGCCTCTGTGTTTATTGATAGGAATTGACCGTGTTGTAACAAACAACAATTTAAAGAGACATGCTTTAAATGACTGATGAATTGTGGTGTCTCTGATTACAACAGCTATAAACCAATTTGAAATATTTTAGACAGTTTGAATTGTAGAGATTTAGCTAAGCAAGAAAACAAAAACAACAGTTGTTTTAATATGTACATTGTCCTTATACATTTACAAAAACTGTGATAACAAACACCGTCATATACATGTACATGTAAATTACTAACGAAATTGTAAATCTCACTGAATGACTTGAAATGTTTACAATCAAACGAACGTATTTTTAAATACTGATATAAATTTCATCTGACACAATATGAACATGCAGCTTATGGGTAACACAGACGACCTGTCTGACCTTAGGTATTCGAATAACTTGTCAATCAAGAAAAAAAAACCTTATTATTCAGGAAAGTCTGGGTGAAATTACAGTATCGATATATTCTACACTATAGAACAACTTTGAATTGAGAGCTGGTTGTATTTTTTTTTCAGATGTGGATTTTGTCTAGACATGAATAATAATAATAATAATGTTATGCATTCAAATTCCGGACATTGCCTCCTTGGTAATCGTCATGGTGAATGCCTTACATTCCGCTCTGGAAACAGGTTAACTACAGATTTTTGATATTTGGCAACCGCATCTGGTAGACCGTAGACGTGTTCTTTGTTTTAAAGTTGCATGTTGTGAGCTGGTTGTAGACTGATGTCATGGTTAACTTCAGCATCCAAAGAACAAGGCATTACTGATAATTCACCCGCTGTCACTGAGTCGCCAGGCTCAATTGTTGTGTCTTTAGCATTAATCTAGATGTGTGACTTTGTTTCCTTTTCCAAAAGGCAACTAAATGCATCTTTGGTTGCATAAACAAGATCCAAATACTGTACAAACGGATTATGTGTAGACCGTTTGTACACATTATATACGCATATGTTGTTTTACACATTTATTATATTCGAATGTAAGCCAATCGGTCAGACTGGCATGTGTCATACAATTATGTATCGGACTGTAATCTTTAATGTTGACACAATACATTTATAAACTTCTTAAGGAGATTACCGATCGATCACTGATAAATGTATAATGTCAAGTCGTACAAAAACTGCATTAGTTGGCGTATATCTCTTCACCACAGACTGCATTTAATTTACCGCAATGGCATACAAGTTTGCTATCTTGACAACATCAAAAGAAGACTGGCCATACGTAGAAAACTTAATTGATTATTCGAGTACTGAAGGCAAAACCTAATTAGTACATTGAGCTTTGCGTTTAAAAAGTGATTACTCAAATCGCAGGCAATGCAACAGTTGGGCAGATGTGTTAAGTCATACGTCTTCCAATTTAGGCAATTTTGAGTTTACCAGGTTTTCCATTATTCTTTTATCACCCACCGTGTGACGCCGCATACATCGCCTGACGCATAAACGGCTTCAACTCAATTCATGCGTTGAAATGCAACGCATAACGGCACACCCTTGATACGTCAAAAATGCACACCTTCGCCGCATAAACAAACCCAAGTTATGGATCTATATTTTTGTATTAAAGACATAATTAACATATTTAAAGGAAATATTCCTCCTGTTTAGCTTTTCAGAGTTATGAACCCCACCGGTACCTAAATTCCATTTTTTTTAAATAAATGTGTGGCCCTATATCGCTTACATGTACCTGAAGAACAATGAGTTTTGTCAAATCTATTTCGCATAACTTAAGTATATTACCATGACTAAAGTATATGTAATACTGGTATAATGGAATATTATATTATACCATAGAGTTATATAGCATACTTGATCACAAATGTGATCACAAATGTGGCCTACAGTGTAAACAAGGATTTTCTTTAGACATTGTGACCTAGTTATTAAACCGACATAACCCAAATTCGAACTTGGTCTAGATAATTGTTCTAACGAACAGTTTCATTACCTTTCAAAATTCAAAATGGGTCACAAATATGGCCTCTCGAGAGTAACCATGGCTAATCTAAGATTACTCCTTGGTGACTTGGATTTTTCCCGTCAAGAGCCAGAAACATTGACGACGCACGGCACACGATGACGAACGACGAACAACCACCCACCACAATTCGTGCTCAGGTGAGCTAAAATATACGTGCATAATCTACATATTGCCACATACCAGGTTTAATCCACATACCTTTTATGGTATTCCAATTTTTCGCAGAAACAAAATCGGACGTACTGACTGACTGACTGATTGACTGACGGACGGACAGACAGAAAGACAGCCATGATGGCAGAAAGAGGGTGAACATATTGTCCCCTTCGATCACGACCGATAGTACACCAATAGTTCTACATTAAGATCTTTAATTCCTTGAGAAAACACTTTAAAGAAGAAGATAACCCAACAATAAAATATAATTCCTTTATGCGTTGATTTTCAACGCATACACAAAGTGAAGCCGTTTATGCGTTGCATTTTATTATTTTGCAGTGTTAATTCATTTACTAGTATACTTAACATATTGCCAAGTTTGTGAGCGATTATATGAGCAGTATGATAAAGACATCTTTAAATACCTATATGAAGGAGCAATCAATAACTATTTAACATGTAGCGTATTTGTTATACATTAGTGTTGTCTGACTGTAACTATTCCAATTTATTACCAAGAAGGAAAGCCGCATTGTAATAAGAATTTCGATATGTTTTATTAAATATATCATATTTCATTTGAACGTCGTTTGTAATTTACATCCAGTTATGCATTTGGTCTAGACATGACTTATTATAGCGTTTTACATGAAAGAAACGAAATTGCCCTTGTGGTAATAATTATTGTAAATGCAATAGCATCCGCAATAGATGTATGATGCACTACAGTTCTTTGAAAATATTGTATTATATCAGGCCAGGCTTAAATTAGTGTTAGTTGCCCTTCCAGCGACCCTGCCCATAAAAGCTGGTTCAGAAGATAGTAAAATTCATTTGTCAAATGAATGTTCTATCGCATTGTAATAATTACCTTCCTAAATTGTGGTAGTCTTAATTTCAAAACAAGTAAGCGGCATAAGCGGCAATACACATTTATGTTTTGCTGGTAAATCATCAGTTTAAATAACTAAACGCTTTAATTAATCTTGATTGATATAAGATCATTTGGAATTGTCTAAATGAAATGTACTCTTATATTTAATACTTTTTACGGCTGACTTGTCCAAACATCCCATAAACTCCAGCAAAACGCCGGGTTCGCTTTTAATTTTGTAAACTAGTGACGCCGCGTACATTTGTATTATTCAAACAATGTACTAAGTGTATACCAGCTTTTTTATTTTTTAGGGCATATAATATTTTCCCATACGAGTATGTAAGCAAAATGTAGTGGTCACACAAACACAAATCGTGATATTGTTTCAACATATATTAAGGTATGTCAGAAGTCGTTATTTTTCTATTGTTTATTAAAAGCGTCTTAAACATCCTTTTGTAACAATCAATAAACGTCTGCCCATTCGCGATCGTACTCAGCATTGTATGCACATATCGTGTAATTTTGAAAACATGGTTTCAAAAAATGCAAAAATTAGTTGAGGTCGGGGCAATTTAATTGGGTCTGTCGCCGGAGGAACAACACACTCTATTATATGTTCGGTCTAGAAAAACTCGTTACACGGGTATAATTCACAAAAATCTCTCTTCATATCGATATAAATATATTTTAAATACCATTTTGAACATATTTTTGCTTAAAATGGAGAATTCTATGTGCTTTTTAATCAAAAGAGCAATGTAATCAATCGGAGTAGTATTAGGCAAATAATCGATTTGTTTCCTATATTGTGATATGTGTAAGTTAAAACAAGCATTCAGAGAATTTAATTCGCTTCTCTTTTAAACATGCGACATCAGTATTCTGCAAATGCAATAAACTGTATTCTACCATGAAATTGTCTTCATTAAAGCATACAGTTATGAGGCAACGTCTTAAATGTAAAGCAGACATCAGCATTACATCCCGAGTCAATGAAATGTAAATGTAGATGTTTGTACTTTTAATAATGTCTTCTTTCGTGATATAACTGTTTAACATGAAAATGACGACTGCAAATGGACAAAGGAAACACACATTCAACAAGTTTTCTCATAATTTATGTAGATTATGCTTCCTGGGATTCGATATATATACGATAAGATCGCATTGGCTAAATGATTGTAGTATAATGCAGTCCATTTTAATGATCGTGTATTTAACCATGTGATGGTCAGTATGTTTTAATAAGAATTGCAAACAAAACAACCGATTCTTGTTTCCGTTAATCTTGTTTTGGGACATATTCTAAGTATGCAAATATCAACCTTGTAATGGTCCCATAGAGACAGATAGTAATAATAATGTTGTCAATAGTAACGCTGTACATATGCTAAAATATGTGTTTGTGGGTAACCTTGGGTGACATTTATATTGTTCTTGAATATCAAATAAGAACTGGTATATTTGATGGACAAACGTAAGTGCACGACAAAACATATCTGACAGTGTTTTTGAATAGTGCTGTATTATACATGTAAACAGAGAGACATTTAAGTATATTTAGTGCTAATTTGATTTTTGTTGGAAAAATACATGGACCTTTTTAATGATGTTTAAGAGTATGCCGATCACTGTATTTTTGAAAAGATTTACTTTTGTTGTACATTTCTCAGACAAACTTTATTTGATATTTTTATAAAAAAATAATTGTGTCGTACATCTTTATATATTTGATATCAAAGGGTGTAATAACATATTTATTCTCGCCAAATCTTCTAAAGACAATAAAGCTCCTGTATTCATTGACACAGTACCCTACGAACGACAGGTTAATACAGGGGTTCGATTGCGGAAAGTGCAAGGTACTGTAACTAAGTATCAGTAAGAGGCCAAAAAGAGATATTTATGCGATAAAAACACTGCCAAAACTAGAGGCTTCCATCGCGCAGCGGACGCCCTTGGTTTTTTGTGTCGTACATATGTGTCACCTGATTTGTTGTTGTTGTTGTTGTTGTTGTTGTTTCCATAATACATATGCTAAACAGCATATTTTCATAATTGGCATAGGTTTATAGAATATGTTTACGGAATATAAACTTTCATTTTATGAGAATCCAATGAGGTCTGTTCTTGTTACCAACGTATTTAGTGCACCAAAACTTATTTTGTGGTACTTAAATACTCAACAAAAAACTCGGTTTAAAATTGGAATGCATCTTAACGTATATTGTGAGTGTGTATGCGTCTGCATTTTGTTAACCTGTGTCCACTTGCTGCTGGCTGTATGGTTGTCTAAAATAAAGCAAGGTAAGTCAATACGTTTTATACGTTTATATATGAATACTGTTTAGTAGATCTTAGAACTTAGCAAAGTGTTTTCCGTGCTTCGAAATAAACATATAAGAAATGAAATAATCAAGGGTAAGTGTTTAGATAGAGTTATTGCTTAAAGAAACTCCCAATGGTGCGTAGGCTTTTTCCGACTGTATAATCAACCCTTTTGCGACGTGATAATCATTTTTGAGTAGTCGCAAGTTTTATACCGTCGACCATTTAGAATGCTTTTATAACGTCGACCATTTGTTATGTAGGAATCGCAGTGCGGTTAAAAAAAATATTCCGGTTTAAAGAGCTCTACAATAAATACTCATAAATAAAGAATGTTTTTGTTTTTTCTTATATTAAGTTGTATATCTATTTCACAGATACATTTATAATTACCTCACTGAGAAGCATGTCATTGTATGAATTCGTTTAGCTTTGAATTGACCTATCGACAGCCAGCCCCCCTGTCCTGGTCTTCATGATTTACGCATCGCTTGCTTGAATACTTATTACAATATGAAATACATATCGCTCCATTATAATATTACTGACCTATTATCGGACTGGGTGATGGTGATAGCGATTTGCATAGGCATGATTGACAAGTGAATACAATAGATGGCCCGACAAAGCTGGTCCGTCAAGACGCCATTTTGGGCGGGCTGTCGATAGGTCAATAAAAGTGCAAACGCGTCGTTTATACTGCTATTTAGGGTCTTTATTGTATGACCATGTATCATATTAAAACATTCAGTATCATACTAAAACATTCAGTATCATACTAAAACATTTAGCAGGATACTGGGTCATGACAATTGAATGTTCAGGCACATGCTGTATCATGCTTAAAATAATTTAGACCTTTTGGTGCGTAAGTGTACGGCCCTGTATCTTACTAATATAGTTTTAGCGTGGTACTAAAAATACTGCAAGACCCAGGGTCGTGTAAATTCCGTATGATCCGTTTTAGTATGATACTGAATTATTAATGCACTACCCAGGGTCATGCAAATTTCCGTTGGTCACTTTCAGTATGATACTGAATAATAAATACATCACCCAAGGTCATGTATTTTCCAATTGGTCCGTTTTAACGCGAGGCTAAAATAAGTATGTTGGTAAATGATTAGCCTTGGGTTAAATTAATTTTATTACACAGTGCCTCTGTATAAGTGTCTCCAAATTTAATTTGTCTGCAGTTTTTTAGATGGGCGAGACATTGAAATTGTATGGATGATTGACAGTAAAATGCTTCCAGCGACTTAATCCCTGTTTAAATAGCTAATTAGACATATAGCTAAAGAACTAATAATACAAAATACCATAATAAAAAGTTTCATACTAAAATTACCACGCATAAATGGAAATACGTCAAAGTGTTATCAAAATATCCAAATTGCGTAAGACAGTGCTTATTATTTGAGGCTATTAAATGTGTCATTTTATCCGGCGATCGATTTATTTATTTATTTTATTTAATACATTAAACTCTATGTTTAACATTTTTTAATATGCATCTATGTTTCTTTATAAACAACACGAAACATTTGTAGAAACTGTTGTATTATAACGGTTAATTCATCATCCTGTTTAAAGTTAATTGCACAGCTCTGTTTTCAGTAGGGGCTGCTTATTGTAGTTTAAAAACTAAACTAAACAAGCATGGACTTGTATTCATGTGATAACTGTTTTAGGAGCAGACTGAATTGGTATGGGCGTCCACGTGCTGATAGAAAAGCGCGCGAAATCTGTAAGCGTGTCCAATAACAATACTTTTATTTGGAAAATTGGTCGACATTTAGGCCTTAATTTACCTAACGCTGTATTTTGTCAATACGGATATATGATTAGCCTATGTATATATGATATGCGTACGGACTTTGTTTTGTCATGCGTACTGCGTACTGTTTCACAACAACGTTATACTTTTTGGCATTTATATTTACATAAAGATAACAAATCAACTACTAAACGTTCGTTTTGTTGCCTTAGCTTGAAAAATCGCAATGTTTTGATCCGTGTTTAGTCTTAAAATGATGAAATGTTGTATACATGTACAATGCGAACGTGCGAAATATTAAGAGTTACTTTACTTTATATGTCACGTATGTTTTTGGATGAAAATTGCACTTTTTAAATTAAAGTAAAATGTATCTGTCGTACTATATAACAGGAGTTCTGCGTACTCCGTACCGACCCTTTGCGTACTGCGTACTGTCTAATGCCACCCCTCCCCTGACTACTGCGTACTAAAGGGGGGGGTCATCCTCATACTTTTGATTTCTCAACTTTATAACGTTTGCTTTTTTGTCACGCAGTTCTCCTTTCACATTCCCATTATTTTGTTCATATTCTAAGTAGCCTGGTAGAGAGTAAATGCATGTTTTCCTTAACATTTTATTGTTTGGAATTATTTTACCGTAATCAAACCTTAAACGAAATGCGGTCTATACAACGGATGACAAACGACGACGACGGCGGTGGACACATTCACAATAGTTCACCCTGATAGGTGGGATTACTTTGTACTGTGATATTGATTAGTTCCATGTCGTATTGTTTCTATATGTATCTGTAACCTAGTTTTGAACAAACTTGCTTCCTGTCAAAACAAGAAATTGTGCATTGATTTAAATACGTGAAGCATCGACCGATTCCCGATTATTAGAACGACTAGGTCAATCCATTTATCTAAGGTAGTTGACAATACAGCAACATGGGTTTGCACTTATTTCGTAGTTGTTGTTTGATAAAACTGATTTATTAATAGACACTGATACGTTTTGAACATACTCGTGGGTGTACAGGTAAACAAAGTTAGACTATAATAACATGTATCCTGCCAATTGACATTACGCTGAGGCTTCTATTACCACGCCCGTAGACAAGTGGCTAGTTTCTTTAACAAAGTAATCCTTTGTGTCCAAAAACATGCGACTATGTTTGTCCAAGTATACGCTTATCCTTTCATTGGTGAACGGATTGTAAATATTTAGAAATGTGAGGTCCGGTGTAATGTTAATCGTTGATTGTCTGACACAGGTTAGTCAGAATAAGCATATAAAGAAACACAGAAAACTGTTACATATTTTTCAAAGCCTTGCTCGTTGGGTAAAAAAGGAAAGATAATAATTGTCCAAGGAATTTGTAATTGCAATTAATTGATAAAAACTATTTGAAATCCAGTAATTAGTCGTTTATAAATAGCGCTGAAACACAATTCGGACAGACTGGAACGGATGGAGTGAGAACGCAGAAACATCGACCCTTTCCCGTTTTTAAGTGCTGTTTTATAAAGGTTGTCACCGGACAGTGTACCTGTACATATCTGCAAACATGGACCACGCTTGTCTATTGGTAGCGTCATAATAGCAATGTATAATATTTGTATGTTAGAAACACCCTTTCAAAAACGGACAACTTGTGATGTATAAACTACGGAGTTGTAAATAAAAACATGACTAAATCATTTTATAGAAATGAATTCAAGTTCACCATTAAAAGTTGCGCGAAGAAACAGTCGTTTTATCACTGTTTATAAATGTTAAGTAAATCAGTGCTTTAGTGTTATCAGCATGCGCGATTACTTTAGTCTTGATGTAAAATTACAATTACAGACACGTACTGCCTGTTGTCACGTTGAATTTATGGCGCCATAATTCTATACCAGCAGTTAGTTCCATGTGGTCATATTCCTGTTATTATCTGTCCTACTTATTTCTTTGTCTTACAATTAGTCCTACGACATTATTCATGCTTACGCCTGTACCTCCATAATCCATATCACAACATGTCGAGCAGTTGTCAGATTACAGCACGATAATGTGCAGCTGGAACTGGTTTTATTAATTTAACCTAATCAGTTTTACAGTGTTTACCTTTGTAAATAGCTTGTCCTCTTAATTAATTGTAGTAATTTATCGAAGTAGGTGTTTTTGTGATGACGCTGATACAATTCCTTTTATTTCATTTGATTTGATTTGATGTCAACTGCCACTGCATTACATTTCCCTACCATAAATTGATTGAAAAGACGCAATAGCTCGATATATTTTCGCGATTCGAAATTTCATTTCGAAAGACTATTGGAGACAGGTGACGCAAATTAGCCAATCTGAAAGTCAAATACGACAGCTAAGCTAGTTAATAGCACGCGAAGTGTCACACCTTCACGCATACTTCTACTCGCATCGAAACTTCTGACATCTTGTTTGTTTACAATATCGTGAACTATATAAAGAAAACACAATGTACATGTACAAAGTTAGTCCTATCGTAACACCATAGTTTTTATTACCCTTTAAAAGTATCGTTATGTGTGAATTTTATATTCAGGATGTTGTAAATGTCATTCATGTTTGGCATTACTATGAGTAGTGTCCGTATATTTATAATGTAAAACCTTTATTTCATATTCCTATAGAAAGACATAGCATTGATTTACGCTCCTGGAGTGTCGGCCTATTTCCGATGAACGGAACACTTCTGATATCGTCATAAATTAAGCTGTTCCAATGAAGATCTAGACGCATAATAATAGTTATTTGTCAAAGGTCCAAATCATATGTTTTGCTCAATGTTGATCAAGTATATTGTAGGCGCAATGTCATAGAGCATAGGTAATAGGTATTCTAGCATTAGCTTGATATGCTGCTTGAATTATATATTTTTTGTTGTCAACTTAGTTGGCATCAAAGGTACACAAGACTAGCTGAATAACGAGAAACGTTTAGCTGGCTTTATGGAAAACCACAACGTTATTCAACACATATTGTTTATAACCCTTATGTGTAGTAACATAGTCATACATCCATATATATATTAATAATAAATATGTTTGTATGATGCATTACACTGAATGGTCGGTATAAACATAATCGCGTAATATCATAAACCAACACTAACGGTTTGATATAGTATGGGTCATTTTTTTCAAGCCTCCGCCAATCAATCAGATGTGGGGTTCAACTGAGACAGACACAGCGCTTCGGTGGTAAATCAGTCATCCTAACAAACATGATTTGTGTTGCCTGCTGAATAAAGATATCCACTTACAGCGGATTCCTTCAAGTACATTCTTAGTAAAATGTTTTTATACAAAAACACACACACAAACGTGACCTCGTGTTATTTTTAATTCAGGTTCTTAATCTACAGTTCACCTTAATTGGTGAATTCTAAAATATCAAAACTCCCTTAATTGCAGTTGCGTGTATACCTGGTTACGATTGACGTATCACAAACATCGTCTAAGGTTTTGTTACATCACTAGACACACTTTAACTATGTGGTTTGCAGTTACTAGTAATCATACTTTTCTGTTTTGTGACGTGCATACTGTACAATTATACATCATTAATAAGTGCTAATGTATTTATTTTTAAAATCAAACGTTCCAAAGCACGTGATTTTGTGCAATTATTTGTGTATTTACATCTAATCACTTGTTTTTTTATACAAAATGCCAGAAGGTCATGTAGTTTTAAAAAGATATTTGGAATGTTCTAATCTTAAATACAACGGATATATACGACTGAACGACAAAAGCCCCAGATGACATTAAAGTTTGTATCATTCGATAGCAAGTCACCATTTTATTCTGAGATTGCTGAAACACAGCTTTTGCCTACATCGACGTATTGACATAGATAGTGTGTGTTCCGGTGTGTGTTTTCAATAGTTTTTCCTCTTACATTAAAACGTGATTAACAATCTATTTATAATCAATATCAAACTTAAAACGTAAGCTATATCTTATTAACACTTAGCATTATTAAAACTTGTCAAATGAAAATATTGTTGAAACCAAAATACCTGTCATGCATCATTTATCTGGCATTGTGTCAATCCTTATAACGGTTACTGACAAATGTACATTAGAAAAAAATTAAAGAGCGAGTAGGTAATATCTAGTAAATCGCAATTGTTGTGCGTTGATGTCCTTCAAAATATATTAAATCTATAAACTTAAGCGTACCAAATATCACAATAGAAATATTACATTTTTAATCTCTGATATAACTAAATATTAAGAATCGTGGGAAAAATTTAATTACATTTAGTCATACCGTTAGCGTACATATCAGAAGACTTTCAACGCTCCTTTTACATTTTTCTATATGTTATTTTAATGAATATTATTAAACAAAATCGTGATCTTCTTGTATAATTTAGCTCGGATATTAACCGGTTTTATTTTTACCTTAATTGTTGCCTACTACAATCTAGAAGTC
>Ga0224511_10001566_pt1 | contig 14053 bp, 6 predicted proteins | sample SF_May12_sed_USG_2_FD_169988 | JGI IMG/M metagenome (GOLD analysis project Ga0224511, IMG submission 169988) | Sediment microbial communities from San Francisco Bay, California, United States - SF_May12_sed_USGS_8_1 | ecosystem: Environmental > Aquatic > Marine > Sediment | place: USA...
AGATAAAACTTGTATTGTGGTATGATTTGATTCATTTCTTCTGCGGATTTCCTACCGAATGAACCACACCTGCCGAACACGTCCACCTGCAAGCCGTTCGCCTGAAGACGTTTGACGTAAATGTCACGTTTGCTTTGTGTGTTGCAGTTGCTAACAATCCAAAGCGCCGTTTTGGTCTTGAGATCGTATATGGCGCTGTAGTTTTTGATCGGTGGTTCAGTTCGTGTCCTCATGAAGCCCGCCCCATGTGGAAGGTCGGTGTCCAAGGTGAGCGACGACGTCCAGTTGACCTGGTTCGTCCACGCCAGGGAATCGTACCCATGAAAGTTCCTCCCGTAAGGACTTTCGCCAAGCTTGAAGACCCACACCTGGTCAGGTTTTCCGCGTTTTATGGGCGGCCTATTGCCAACGTGTTGGTAGCTCACCACGAAGATGACGGCGTCTGCCACTGTTTGTTTCGACACATCGCCCGTAGATACACAATTGTTGTACTCACAGCGACTGAGAATACCAGTTGTTCGCTCGTGGTTTACCTGACCCTTATTGTTGTACCACAATATGATTTTCTTTGTAGCGTTTGCACTAAAATGTTGTATGCCCGTGTCATAGTTGTCCGGTACATCTAAAAGGTTATCCATGTGATGAACTGTATCTCTTCTTACCGCTGCTTGCTCGACGTGTTTATGTGTTCCGTTCGCACCTCTTTTACGGAAAAATTGGACAGTTATATTTGAAACCATTGGAGGAAGTTCGCTGCGAGCAAAGATATGTAATCCCGTGTTTTTGAAAACATTGTTATTGCCTATTGTTAAACCGATCCTTAAAAACACAGAGCAAACTGCAACAACAAACAGAATAACGACACATCTTTTACTCCAGCTTTTGAACAGAACACCAACACATGATAATTTCATGATTATTCGATCCTCTACAGCTGAGACACAAAAATCAAATCACGGTGAATATTGATAACTCATGTCACGATTTTATTGTAATGTCCGTAAATGCTGATAATGGCACAGAGTATAATCTTCCAACGTCCTTGCAAAATACGTTTTTGGTTTAATGGCCTGTGACTCTGTTCCCGACTTATTGTAAACTAAGATAACGATTGTTTTGTTGAGCTGTAAATTGTATTGTCATTTTAGTTTGAAATGGCTCTCATTACTGTTCGCAAACAATCGTAAGCTGGTTCGGGTGTTTGCAGTTGTTTACTCGGCAGACGAATATTGGATTCATACAAGTTTTTTTTACATGCAAATAAAATAAATCTCCATGATTAGTACAGCGGGTTGAGTGAGAGCCTGTCACACCGTCGGCTAGGGTTCGAATACAGCTTGAAGAAGTTTTCTTATACTTTTTGCTTAATTGTGTTTATTACTCACAAAAGTAATGAAATAGTGTTTTAGTGTCGTTATGTTTTAGGTTTTGATAATTTTTATCTTTTTATTTTATCTTTTTATCAATTTCATTGTGTAAATTGTGAAAATAGTGAAAACTGTCCCAAAAAGTGGTTCAAAATATTTCTTTACCACAAAGATAATCATTTTATGATGATTTACGTCAAATTTATTCGCAATCTACCATAAAGATATACGATATTCCACAGGCGACCTGTTTAAAGCCAATTTGATTAGTCGATTTCTATTTATAAACTCGTCTGTATACGGAATCTGCATGAGTCACTTCAAACCAAAATGACAATACCTGAACGCATTTTTTCTTGCACGTTTGCGTCCTTAGATATAAAAATCCATACAGCTCGCTTCTCCATTTTATTTTAAATATTTAATTTATGAAGTATTTAATATTGTGAAGTTTTAGAAACAAATATAGACTTTATAAAATACATGTACTGTTCCATTTTCTTCATTAATAGAGAAAAACACATTATATTTAACAGCTGTATACTGCAAATTTCAACTCGCCTATACTACTGTATTTAGTATACTAGTATACAGCTACCAGGTATCATCATCTATTTTATAAATAATCTTCTGTGCAAGATTTCATTACACTACTATCGGTTTCACAATTTGTGCGGCTTCGCTTACTGTATAGTATTAATCCTTGGAGCCAATGTCGCTTAGTCCGTCACCTGAGGTAAATAATGGATGTCGCCTAATGGCATTCTGTAGTATAGTATGATTTATTTGACCTTGCACTGACCTTTCATCATGAATAATCCGAAAATCTTCGTAAGTTTCACATTATTGTACAGCAGGAATGTACTTTTCTCCAATGATCAATCTGTAAATATCAATCTAGCCCAATAACGAAATATGCTTCAATAAAACCGAGGCTGCTGTTTTCTCGTGCAGGCTATGCTTCCTGAGGGCTTTCCCTTTCATCAGTTTAATGTAGCTCAGTGGTAAAGGAGTTTGACAGCGAACTTGATGACACGGGTTCCAATCCCCTGCGCGGAACATTTTTCATATTTAAATTATTTTAAAAGGCGAAAAACATGCTCGACATTCTTATTCTCATAAAAAATTTATAACACTTGAATGATCACTTGTATATAATTTGCACAGCGTCACTTCTAGCAAAAACTATGTGATTTGTATTTTCCGATAACAAGTTGTTTTGTTGATTTCGCCATTATTTGTTATAACAATATGTTAAGGGTGGGGCTAATGTTTAAACTTTGGGCATGCTATCGTGAAGCAAAAACGTGTGTGAACCTTAATTAATACGCACAGCTTGTTAGTGACTATGTTTAAAAAAGACCGTCTTAAGTGCCATGATATGTGAGGATGGGCCTTATACCTAGCAAACTGATAGATAGAGATAGATAGATATTTTTACATGTGCACCTTAAGTGCAACATATCCTAGATTCATTCGACTCTTCATGTATTTTTAACAACTAATACAACACTTTACATTCTTAGTATCTAGCAGTTTGTTTTACAGAGTAAACAAATAAACATTCAAGCACCTAAGCCTTTGTCTGAGTGGTTTAACTATCTGTATCTTTGATATAATATTGTATTGGCAAAATGACCTGTCGAGGGACGGGGGGCAAGTTTTTTTACTATACATTAAGAGAAACTCAAGATTTTCTGGACGGAGGTCATTCTGACCACAAGGCAATTTGCTTCATCAGAAACTGTGTTTATACCAAAACAGACATTTCGCACATACACATTTTAACATTTGATGACGTTAGTGCAGGGCATATTATGACCCAATAGCTTAAATTAAAATGCACCCTCTCGGATAAGGTTAACATAAATCTCAATATTGGTATTCAATGTCTCATTTGTAATTACCTTTTCAGTAAAGCCATTAAATGCACGAGTTAATGTAACATCGTTATGGACAACCATTACGTTGTAAACCAAAACTGCTGAGAGGTGTAATGTGACTGCGTTTTGTCTATGTATTCACATTGGCGACAGAGAACTTTGTCCCATAAAACTAACGTATACGTTTGCCTGGCCCTATCTGAAACCCCGTTCAAGTTCTAAGCCACCCTTCGTTTGCCAATCAATTCACTTAGTCCACCATTATGAATTCTGCCCATGCGTTTAATTGGAAATCGTTATGGTAGATCAATCGCACCCCTCATCCGATTGAACAGTTCGCCGCAACGGTAGGGTTACACTCGTTTTTGCTTTGACACACCTTTTAAGAATAAGCCAAACAATCTGTATACGAGTACAGTACATAAAGGTAGATTATGCTTGGTTTGTTATTCAATGTTCATTTCATACAACGACGTTTGCTCTTAAAACTGCTTTCAATATAAATAAACACGTACATTTAGGGTAGTAAACCTTGTATACGATATACGTGAAACATAAGTGGTCACAGAATAAGAATGTTTTATCTACAATTGTTTGGAACGACATAATTCCTAAATTATTTAAACCAGAACATGTTTTACTTTCGGCCATCGTATTTCACTATGAATACGTAGGGCAACACATTTTATTATTTAGCCATGATTTGGCCGACACGTGTATGTCACGCACGGTGGTTCGGTAAAGAACGTGGAGCCCCACGAGCTCCTGGTCCAGCTGCGTCTCCGGCGTCGCCTCGTGACCCACTGCGAGATTGTCCGAGATGATAAAATCGCCATTCTCAGTCGCAATAAGCAAAAATCAAACAGAAAATTTGTTGAATTTAGCGTATGATCGCATTTAATCTCACCTCATAATGTTCATTTCCGGAATCACTAGGTGAAATAAAATGCGACCTTACGCAAAATTCAACAAATAACTTCTATGCATTGGACTAGCGTACATACCTTAAAACATAGATCTACTTGTATCAGAGTATGAAATTATGTATCTAGATCTACATCAAAGAGCAAATATTTCAGGCAAGCATACAATGTACGTACATGGTAATAAGAAGGACGATATTATTGTAAACGACTATATACATGTAGCCATAGGCCGGTGTTTCATATTATACGTGAACGTGTAACGTAAACGTAAAAAGCGATCGTGAAAAAAAGAAAACAGGTTTTTTTGCCGAACCTCTTATGTCATTGTTATATCTTTCAGCGTGAGCCAAACCCCCTATGTCATTGTTATAACTTGTGTATTGAATAAAGCTATATATATTGTCTTTACTACGATATGTAAGTGTTTGCCTGAAAAAATATGGTTGATTTATTCAGTGCGGCAATGGCCTTAACACCCAATAGTTCACACTGTAAACCGATACGCTCATCAAATAAAATTATCTCTGTAGACATTTTAGAAAAAAATAAATTTAGTTTTCAGTTATTGAAACTATTTAACTGTTCAGTACGGCTTTAGCACTAATCTTTATTTCCAATAGTTCCATAATCTCGGACTTACCCTGCCTGCGGTTTACCTGGCACTGATGGACAAAAATCGAAGGGCCCAGTGCAACTCCACTTCTGGTCAAAAAAAAGCTTTGACTATTATCATATAAATTATCAAGTATTTTTCACTAGATTAACTCCCTTCTTAGCATGAAATCTATATTTAAAGGTAAAACATGATTTTTGATAAAAACAAGAGCCGGTCGGAACCGGGTAATGCTCACAGAGTAGGTATTGGACACTGAGAAGTAGTTTGTCAAAAGTAGTTGTAAAATTCGACTTCAAATAACAAAGTAATGGGCCGGACACGATTTTGCTGTTAGGTCTTGCTGTGACCTTGACCTTCAAGGTAGCAGCCTAAATGTTGCACTCGACACGTCGTCTCAATGTGGTGATCATTTATGTGAAATATGTTTGAAATTCGACTTTAAATAACAAAGTTATGGGCCGGACACGATTTTGCTGCAAGGTCATGCTGTGACATTGACCTTCAAGGTAGCAAAACATATATTACGCGCCACACGTCGTGTCAATATTGTGATCAATTTTATAAAATAATTCTAAAATCTGACTTCAAATAACAAAGTTATGGGCCGGACACGATTTTGCTTAAAGGTCATGCTGTGACCTTGACCTTCAAGGTAGCGACCCAAATATTGCACGGGACACGTTGTCTCAATATGGTGATCATTTCTGTGAAATATGTTTGAAATTCGACTTCAAATAACAAAGTTATGGGCCGGACACGATTTTGCTGCAAGGTCATGCTGTGACCTTGACCTTCAAGTCAGGGACCCAAATGTTGCGCGCGACACGTCGTCTCAACATGGTGGTCATTTCTGTAAAATAGTTTCCAAATCCGACTTCAAATAACGTAGGTAAGTTGTAGGCCGGACACGAATGGGACGTACGGACGGACGGACGGACAAGGCGGCGACTATTTGCTCCCCCGAAATTTTTTGGGGAGCATAATTAACAAAGGTCCTATCTCCATGAGTTAGATATAATGATAAATGATGTGTGTTAAAATAGCTACAATGTTTAATGATAGATGAAAAAAATTAATGTTCACATTATCTAGCCATTATACTTGTATTTGAATTGATTCATGCTGAATCATAAATACAGTTGATGTTGTTAAACTGTTACTATTTTATTTTATGTGTTAATGCAATAAACCATAAACAAATTATGTTTATTTATAAAAAAAATATGTTTATTTATATAAAAAAATAACAAATCATGTTATGTAAAATGAAGTAGAATTGTGTAATGTACGAAGTAATTTAAATAAATTAAGCAAATAATATTAAGTTCATTCATTTATTAAGATGGAGATAATAAATTGGAGATAGGGCCTTTCTTACATAAGCATGCTTAAGAAAAATAATGAAATAATCCAATATTTATTTTTAATCTTCAGATATTTACACAAAACATCGCATTATTGTAGTTTAAGTTTACTATTATATGTTAAATGTGTTATTTATTAATTAATTTATAAATTAAAAAAAGTAATCACGAAATTGCGATTTTCTTCACTATTATCAAATTATCAAAATGGAGATGGCCTCTGTTGCACTTTTTATTATCATAATTACTAAATCAACGTCGGCGTGTTGTAAAAAGAAGTGTAAGTTGTAAGATAAGCGTGAATCCTTAAATGCAACTAACCTGTCGAGAATTTAAAAAAACTGCATTAATAGAACAAAATGTTTTCGTTTTTACATGGATCACGTAAAACAAACTTGACTTAACACATGCTGAACATTTTATTAAGCTGTCTCGTTTAGTTCTAGATATGTACATTTGAATAATCACACTATTGTGAATTTTGAGGTCAAACACCTAAAAGGAAAATGATGTCAAAATGATCAAGTTTAAAAGTTTTTAAAATTAAACTGATGATAGGGAAAGCCCTCAGGAAGCACAGCCTGCATGGGAAAACAGCAGCCTCGGTTTTTTTTGAAGCTGTTCATCAGTGGTAATGAAAGATGTCACACCACTTTACAAAGCTGAAAAATTCATATCAAACCCTCTATATATATACTTTTCAACTTATTATGTGTACACACAATTATAAATAAAACCTATTTGAAATTATTAACAACATTATATAGCCATTTGAAGACAACAATTCAGTCTTTTACAAATGAGATTTTGCCAATTGATTAACGACGCTGACCACATTTACTGAACGTGAAACGTGCGGAGCATATTTTCAATATTCGTGGTCAAGTAATTGATGTTGAATATTAACCAAAATATGTGTCTTTTGATTACTAATAAACTGAACAGCTGTTTTCAAGAACCATTACAACATCGAGACAGCTAGCTAAGCAGCGCCTGTTAAAAAAGAAATTATCATGTATGTAGTTTTAAATACGATTTTAGAAAGGAAACGATAAATGCGTAAAAGGACAAAAACCCGTTGTGATAAAAATGAATTAAATATACATACATCAATTATTTAGTATATCCATTTCATAAAACAAATTAAATTAGTTCAGTTCAGTTTATTGGCATATCAGCAAAATGAATTAAATATACATACACCAACTATTTATTATCTCCATTTCTTAAAACAAATTAAATTAAATTCTGTTTAGTTTATTGGATATCAGCATAATTATGTACATGCTTTTGGCTCAAAATTAACAGCAAAAAAGTGAATGATGGCCAAGGTAATTAGATACACAAACATATCAACAGAATTTAATCAATTTGAAGCAACTACATTAGTGGTATCAGTTCTTTTTAACATAGCAAAGTGCACACATTTAGAAACATCTCGAAAAGGTTAAAATTGTGTAAAATGACATAGAAATTGTGATATTTAATTTATAAATCAGGAATAAAGGACAAACACACATAAAGGACATTCAGAATGTACAATGTTCATCGAACAGTACTTGCATTTCCGCTCCATTCTATCAAAATTAGTATAACGACCAATTTCAATTTCTAAAGAATGAGAAACTAACCTAAATCTTGACAAAGCGTTTCTATATTTATAAAGGACATCAATATAAAGCTCACGTTCCATTTTCTAATTTAAAACTCTTTTATGCGTTGATTAAACATATGAGTGCAACTCATTGACATACAGCTATTATTCCATTCATCGATATCCTATGGTCGTCTACACATTATTTAACTGCCTTAAACCAGTTAGTTTTACGGTTTGAATTACTAAATACAGTGTCATTTAAATATTTTTGATAGATATGAAATATAAAAGACTCTGGGGAAAGCATGCTCTTATTCCAAAACTTAAGAATTCGCTGCTTACAAATAAAAGGTAACGGAGGACGGCCTAAATCCCCAAGCAAGGCGGCATTAAATGTTTGAGGGCGAACGCCTAGAATTATTTTGCAGAATTTATAATGCAGCCATTTAACTTCGGATAGATCATAAATTCTCCAAACTGTTTAAACAAATTTGCGTACCATGTCTTTAAGTATATTTCAGCATTATTTACTAATGTGTATATAATACTCTATGTGTAGATAATAAATACGTGTACTCAACTTGCATGTCATAGTTTATTACACGTATAACCAATTTAATTTCTTCTAAATGTATATGTTGTACCAAAACGATACTTAAACAAACTAAATTAATGTAAATGCATAAACAAAGTAACCATAAAACTATCTAGACACAAATTAGATCAAATAAAGAGTTACTTAAAAGTGTTCAAGAATATGAAAATTGCGAAAGTATAATTTTATCTTCTGGTCGATAATTTATTTGCATTGCATAAATTATCATTTGTTTTCACATGAAGTTATTGCCACTTTACAATACACGTTAAATAAAAAAATTAAGATCCAATCTTATCACAGAAGTGACGCCGTAGGAGATTAAAACAAAACCCGACCACAGTCTAATATTATAACGCCACTAAACATAACGCTGACTTTGAAAACACTGCCTAATATCAAATATCATTAGGGCTCGTACATCGCCCTTTTTGTAGAAAGTCTTTGACATTCTTGTACGTCTTTCTGTACTTATCAAGATGATTAAGCCTGCGACAGAACTCGCACATAGAATGGTGGTATGCGACTCCATAACGACCTTCATATCTGTCCTTGGCTTCTAGCAGTCGCGTGTACCGAGTCCTGTCAGAGCCTAGCTCGTTCAGGTATTCAGCTAAAACTTTGGGGGAGGCGAAGTCCGCCGTGTTTATGTATGTATTCATCGGCAGAATCTTTGAGTAGTTGGCGCCACCCCTTGCTACCAGAATCCAGTCGTTGTTGTAACGGTCGATGAACTTTTCTGTAACGTAATCTTCGCAAAGGGAATTCTCAAAAGAGAGATAAAACTTGTATTGTGGTATGATTTGATTCATTTCTTCTGCGGATTTCCTACCGAATGAACCACACCTGCCGAACACGTCCACCTGCAAGCCGTTCTCCTGAAGACGTTTGACGTAAATGTCACGTTTGCTTTGCGTGTTACAGTTGCTAACAATCCAAAGCGCCGTTTTGGTCTTGAGATCGTATATGGCACTGTAGTTTTTGATCGGAGGCTCAGTACGTGTCCTCATGAAGCCCGCCCCATGTGGAAGGTCGGTGTCCAATGTGAGCGACGACGTCCAGTTGACCTGGTTTGTCCACGCCAGGGAATCGTACCCATGAAAGTTCCTCCCGTAAGGACTTTCGCCGAGCTTGAAAACCCACACCTGGTCAGGCTTTCCGCGTTTTATGGGCGGCCTGTTGCCAACGTGCTGGTAGCTCACCACGAAGATGACGGCGTCCGCCACAGTTTGTTTCGACAAATCGCCCGTAGAAACACAATTGTTGTACTCACAGAGACTGAGAATACCAGTCGTTTCCTCGTGGTTTACCTGACCCTTATGATTGTACCACAATATGATTTTCTTTGTAGCGTTTGCACTAAAATGCTGTATACCCGTGTCATAGTTTTCCGACACATCTAAAAGGTTATCCAGGTGATGAACCGTATCTCTTCTTACCACTGCTTGTTCGGCGGGTTTAAGTGTTCCGTTGGCACCGCTTTTACGGAAAAGTTGGACATTGTTATTTGAAACCATCGGAGGAAGTTCGCTACGAGCAACGATATATAATCTCGTCTTTTTGAAAAGTTTGTTCGTGCGTATTGTTAAACCGATCCTTAAAAACACAGAGCAAAATGCTACAGCAAACAGAATAACGACACATCTTTTACGCCAGCTTTTGAAGTGAAAACGAAAACAGCAGAATTTCATGATTAGTTTGTTCTTCTAGAGTTGGAAAACAAAATTTAAATCACTGTGTATTGGTAACTCATGTTACGATTTTATTGTCCGTGAATGCAGATAGTGGCGCTGAGAATAATCTCTTAATGTTCTTATAAGTATTTGTTTTATGGCCTGTGACACTGTTCACCACTCGTTCACCACTGGTTGTAAACCACGATAACGATGCATGTTTGCATTCTCAGATATTAACAATACCAGTTCTGTTCGGTTTGTAGCATAGAACAGAACGAATGTCATAACGCATAAGACTACCAATAGCGGTGTAGTCAGTCGTGACTGTTATGTGATTGATATGTTAGGCGGGTACGCCGGGTAGAGCGGCAAGGCAGTTCTAGGCTAGTCTTCAGGGCTTCAACTTCTATAAGTTATCATTTTGATCATGGACCAAGATACTTTGTATCGTGTTATTGAGGAGAAAGATCGGGCGGCCGTGGCAGTAGGAAACGCAGACCTATTGAAGAATGTCGGAAAGATAATGACTAAGATAAGTGCCCCTGTTGCTTCTACTGGTAAGCAAGGTGAAGCTCTCGTTTTCAAACTGAAAAGCAACGAGGGGCAATATAATATACATTGTATTGAAGAGATGTTTAAAGAAAGAATGTTGTAAACAATGTACATATTTCAAGTTTCATGGCACCATGACAAAATGGCCCGTACAAAAATAAACACACAGAACAACACAAAATACATAGAACACCAATTTAAATTGAAGACATGTTCAAAGAAAGAATGTTGTAAACACTGTAGATATGTCAAGTTTAAGGGCACCATGACAAAATGACCCGTACCAAAACTAACACACAGAACTACACAAAAACACGTACAATCATCCTAAAGTATAAAGGTCTTCTGCCTGTGAAAATCATCACAGGTCCCTAGCAGAAGGTCGAGGCTAGAAACAATAAATGGTAAAATTATTATTAAACCATAGCATGATTCCCTTCCCTCCTGATTAGGATTCGAGAAGAAAATTCATTATATAGCAAAATAGGAACAGTCATCAAACTCTAGACAAAAAGCATATAAATAGAATAAAACTAATTTATGACTGCTTACGCTGCTTTCCAAAACTCGACTGATTGGCGTTTTAAATGGAAGGAAGAAGTGGAGTAAAATAAAAAAAATCACGTGATAATAACAAAGTCAGATGCTGATGCTTACTTCCGAACGAGGAGAAATTAAATGACGTCATCTATCGCTATTTAATTCAACCAGAAAATGGAAAGCCCTCAGAAACCACAGGCTGCATTAAAACAATAACACATTATTTTTTACAAGATGGCCGTCCTTATACTTACATATAACAATAATAAAGTCTGGCTAAATGTATATGTAGTTTCTTTTAAAATTAAAAAATAACTTTACAAAATAATGAAAGCTTAAATTTAAGAGTCTTCTTTGGTAGGGGGCTATAAAGAATTTACAAAAGAATAGGCATATTTGCCATTGTTTCAGTGTTCAAAGCCTAAGAGCTAGTGCTTTTAAGAATGTGCTTATCATTTTATTGTTTAGAGTTATTAATGAAGCAATATGCTGCAAGGAAACACCATTAGTTTTATATTTTACTTTATTAATCTTTTTGAGAAAGTCCCTGTAAAAGTGTGGATGCGATATACCCCCTTCAATCAAATTTATCAAGGCAGAATTTTTTACTAAATCAAAATGCCTGTTATAACATTCGGCAAATGTTTTCCTAATCTTATGATAGAGAAAACCCTGCTTTAAAACTTTTCTTGAAATAATAAAATTCCTATCATTAAAATATTTAACCTTGTTGCATACTCTAGCAAATCTGATGAGTTGAGACTGGTACATGTATGTTCCATACGATGGGCTTAAAAGGACATCGCCGTCAAGGCAAGGGAAACTGACAATATCGAAATTAAAATCATCTTTCTTGTCATAAATTTTGATTGTACAATGGATGTTATGGATTTGAATATCTAAGTTTAAAAACGTAGCGTTATCATCACTATTATTCGACTGCAGTAGATTAAGTTCTTTAGGGTAAATATTTGTTATGTTAGTTTGAAACAAATATTGTCAAGTGAACATAAATCATAAAGATACCTTTAAGTAGTATTAAACTTTTCAATTAAATTTATAACATTTGATTTAAAGAGGTTTTTCATGAATTCACTCTCATAACAAATAAGAAAGAGGTCAGCTGCCAAAGGTGCATAATTAGCTTATTTGCAGCTTTATCTGCTGGGACTATCTGTACTTTAAATAGAAGAATTAAGAGACTATTTAATTTGGGGTATCATCAGTTGATTAGAAACAAAAAGAGTTTATTATGTACGAGATGTGAAATTTTAAGAAGCAATGGATGAAAAACCTTTGCGTCAACGCCTTCTCTTATTGTTGATTAAGTTAGAACACTTTATAATTTTACGGTTAGGATAAATACATTATATACATTAAAGTAAGCAATAAATGTTTTGCTTATTTATTTCTAAGTATCCATATTTATCATAAAATAAAATTTAATAATATAATAAAATCATAAAATCGCTTTACACATACATGCTCATTATTTCAGGTTTCATATACATGTATGTCATATATATATATGTCCATCAATCGCAATACAGTCAAGCAGACAGTGATTAAACATCTATTAAAAGAGACCTTTTCATGTAATGTGCCATGGGATACAACCTCCTCACAAAACAGTGGAAGGAAAACAAAATTCTATACATTGGATTGATAACCCAGTTTTTGTCTGCTTTGTAATACTTTAAATAAATGTGCTAACACTTCAACCAAACGAGCAATCTCTACCATAAATCATACAATCCAACCTTAACATGATATAGAAAATTGATATCGAACCAATATACAGAAACCGACATCGGGCAGATACATAACACCGATATCAACACGATATCGGTTATGCGATATCAATACGATATCGGCCGTTGACGGGCCGTCATCGTCCCGATATACTTTTACACATCGGACCGATATTGGGTTAACTTCGCAAAACTGAGATTCGACCGATATTGAAATCAGATACTAACCATAACACATTCAATTATCTATTGCATACAAAACAAACATGTAAAAGACATGTAAAATATAAAAGTTTTTAACCTTTTTCATGTTGCAATTTTTGACACAATTTAACATCACGTTATAAACTAATATTAAAAATGGTGGTATATCAAAATCGTTTTTACCAAACATTTTCACTTTGAGGAAATCCTTACGGCTGACCTGGAATTGTCGTACGTGAACTAGGTCAAATTATCAGCAAGTATGTTATTAAGAAGTTGGACAAAATCAAAAACTTTTGAAATATTGGTCAGCGGTAAATTATTTACAAGTGTATGTGTACTGTAATATGTATATGTTTTGCTTAAATTATTGCTTCAAATGGAAGTTTGATCAGTGACATGAAAACATTTTTCTGATCCTTCATTTTCCCGGGAACCGGTGCAGTCAAGCGTTTTGTGAGCATGACTTCAGTTAATCAAGTTCCGACAGCCAACATCAAATTGAAGTAGCTAAGAGATTAGGGAATATGACTGGATAATCAAAATATCGAAATACTAGATCATTCGGGAAAAACAAATATGTTTTTTTATTAAAGGTGACCAGGAATTATCGATGAAACTGTCAAGTTAACTGTACATGACAATCCCAGCTTATAGAGGGGTTCAACAAAAGTGGCCTATTTTATTCTATTGAAAATCACATACCGTATCACTAATTGGACGCCGTATAAACATTTTATTGGTCGAATGTGACTTACATAACGGTTAATTTTTGTTTGTTCCTTTCGCTAAGCTGGTGTTTCCCATCAATAACCAGTTACGGATTAAGTCTATTATCAACAGCATTGCCAATATTAGCAACCTCGGATACCCAGGGGTGATTCCGCTTGCTGCATCAACCCCTGGGACAATTAGTTGAATTAACCTTCGTTATCTCGCCCAGCGAATACTATCATTTCATTGGTCGCATCATCTATGCCAG
>Ga0224511_10001567_pt1 | contig 14052 bp, 11 predicted proteins | sample SF_May12_sed_USG_2_FD_169988 | JGI IMG/M metagenome (GOLD analysis project Ga0224511, IMG submission 169988) | Sediment microbial communities from San Francisco Bay, California, United States - SF_May12_sed_USGS_8_1 | ecosystem: Environmental > Aquatic > Marine > Sediment | place: USA...
CATATCCGCCGTGGCGTATTCCGCCTGAATCTTCAGCGCGCTTATGTTCAGTTGCAGGTCGGCGCCGGTGGCTGTTTTTTCGGTCCCGTCATTAAGCTTGTCGTTCAACGCAGAGACGCCGATTTTCAGCTCCACCATCAAGGGCGCATTGAACTCCAGCCTTCCGCCGAAAGCCTTGTCTTCGTTTTGGTCGCCAGAGCCTGGGTTTCCTCCACCATTGGCGGCGTATCCCGAATAGCTCAACATGTAGTCGTGGATGTTCACCGAACCGGACAGTTCAAGGCCATCCAGGTATTGCGGGAAGATGTTACGGATATGCAACGGCCTGCTTTGGGTGGTTACGAAAGGGGGATAGTGGTTTATATTCCATATCCCTGCGGGAGTGAGGAACCGCCCTCCCCTCAATGTCATGTTGGGCGTGGCGTGATAATCAGCGTATACCTGCTCCAGCAGGATCTTGCCTTCGGACCTGGAAAGCTCCTTGGAGCCTCCCGCCTCAAAAAACGGGGCGTCCTCGAATTCCAGCTCGGAAAACACAGACCAGTTTTTGTGAAGTTTCTTCTGCAGGAATAGGGAGAAATGGTGGATCCGGAAGCCATCGACTTTCCCTTCCCTGTCGTCCACAATGTACTCCACATCCATGTAGCCGGAGACATTGAGACCCTTTGACAGGATTTCCTCCAGGTTTTCGACGTTGTCGGAAATGATTTCCGTCTCGACCTGCAACTCTTCGAGTTTTTGGTTAAGCTCCTCAGAGGAGGGGGATGTTTCTGCAGCCTGAACCGGGAAAGAGCCGACGCACACCATGACTGCTGCCATGGATATCGACAGCACTGTTGAACTTATTTTTATCATCCCGCCTTTATTTTCACCTGGTTGGCCACCCGGCAGATACCGGAGCGAATATCAAAAACTAAGACTTTACATCACGCCTAAATCTAATCATCCGTGTTATAATATCATACGTTTTAATTATTCAATAGTTTTTTAGTTTATCTTCCTCTTGGCCTTCTTATAGGGAGTATGGGCAGGAAGGATTTTCCGGGCCAAACGCGGGTTTTATGTCCAAACATATTATGTTCCACCTCGATGGCCAGGCTTTCGGCATGGAAGTCCTGCAGGTGAGTGAAATACTGCTGGCGGATGAAATCCGCATTTTCGAAGTCCCCAACGCCCCGGATTTCCTTATGGGGATCATCAACCTGCGCGGCATGCTCACACCCATCGTGAACCTGGGGATAAAACTTGGCCGACCGGCGGGAAAGATCACCGACAAATCCAGGGTGATCATATGTAAAACCAGCTTCGGCGCCGCCGTGGGCGTTCTGGTGGACGATCTGGCCCAACTGGTGGAGGCGAAGGATGACGACCAGGGAATAGCCGCCCACCACAGTGTTCCGCAAGACAATGCCGACACCTTGCCCAAAGCGGCCGCCCCTGGCATCCAAATCATTTCCTTCGACGATATCTTCCAGGACATCGACTCGGGGATCGCATGAAAATACAGGACAAGAAACAAACGCTGATTATCCACATGGCGCATGTCGCTGACAAGGCATGAAAGATAGCATTCCAGTCCCTCCGGGCTCCAATACGAATAAAGCGGCGGAGCCTTCCCCGCAAACCCCATCCCCCCAGGCTGGCCAGGGGCAGACCGGCATGGAGGAATACCTGGATGACTTCCTGACGGAATTCGCACAAACCCTAGATTCCATGAAAGCCGCCCTGGATAAACTGGAAATCAATCCCGAGGATAAAGCGGAGCTTTACACTCTGTACAGAAACGCTCACAACATGAAGGGGGGAGCGAGGGCCATGGGATTTATCCGGCTAGGAGAATTCTTCCGAAGGATAGAGCTATCCCTGGCCCCATTCCGGGACAACGGAAAACCACTTCCAGAAATCCTGACCAAGGCGATCCGGCTGGCTTGGGCTTCCTTGCATACAGCCCCGGAAACTATCAAAAAACTCAGATCCGACAGCGCCCTGGACTTTGGCCCCGCTTCCCAAAAATTGGAAAGCGCCACGAACCATTACATACGCAAACCAGATTGAGCACCAAGGACGCAAACCCCGACAGGGGAGAAATAAAAACGGCTGCCAGCCGGATCCCCACCAGCCCCGCGCTTAACGACGAAAGGCGGCAGGCGCTGGAAAATTACCTGCAGGACTTTCTTGAGGAGTTTACAGAACAGATTGACACCATGGAAAGTTGCGTCATGGCCCTGGAGCACAACCCCGGTAATGGGGAGGAGTTGAAAAACTGCTTTCGCCAGGTACACACCCTCAAAGGAAGCGCCAACGCTCTCGGATTTCTGGCTCTGGGTTTCCTCTGTCACATAACCGAATCGGCGCTGGTTATTTATCGGGACAAAAACGCCCCTCTCCCCTCCAGGCTTGTGGAGCTGCTATACGATTTTAATGACGCGCTGCGGCGGATAAAGGCGCGCATCTCCTCCAGCCTCACCGACTCGGATGTGGACATCCGCCGACTGGTGGACAATATGGAGGCCGCCACCCAAGCCAGCGAGGTGAAGACTTCCCCTCCAAAGGAAACGGAGATCTCAAAAACCGAAGACCCAAAACCCAAATCGATCACTGCTATTAAAGACATGGCCCCCCTGGCCTCGGTGCTGTCAGTGTCTGAAAAGATCGGGGCCATCCGGGTGGAGGTAACCCGCCTGGACAGCCTGATGAATTCCCTGGTGGAGCTTGCGCTGCTGCGCAACAGGAGCCAGCAACTGGTGCACAACATGCTTATGGGGGAAAAAACGGAAAATCTCATGGAGGGATTTGGCTCCCTGGCGTCCAACCTGGATTCGGCCACCCGTCGGCTGCAATCCTCCGTCATGAGGGCCCGGATGCTCCCTGTTGGAAATGTGTTCAATAAATTCGGCAGGGTTGTGCGAGACCTGAGCGTGGCCCTGGGCAAGGAAGCTGACCTGGTGATCCATGGAGCGGAAACCGAACTGGACAAAAACCTTATAGAAACCATATCAGACCCTCTGCTGCATATCATAAGAAACTGCATGGATCACGGCATCGAGGATCCAGACAAAAGAGCCCAACTGGGCAAACCCAGAAGAGGCTCAATTCATCTGAACGCCTTCCAGGAGGGGAATTCCATAGTTGTGGAGATCTCCGACGACGGCAAAGGAATCGATCCCGAGGCGTTGGTGGATAAGGCGATAAAAAATGGCGCCTTGCGGCCGGAGGACGCCCAGATGATGAGCGAGACCCAGAAGCTCTCTCTGGTGTTCCAGGCGGGTTTATCCACCGCCAGCGCCGTCACCGATGTTTCCGGCAGGGGAGTGGGAATGGATGTGGTGAAGACCAATCTGGAAAAGCTCAACGGCGACATCGACATAAAATCCCAGCCAGGCTCCGGCACCAGGATAATCCTGAAAATACCCCTGACTTTGGCCATTATCCCCACGCTGCTTTGCCGTGTGGGCAGGGGGGTGTTCGGCGTCCCTCTCTTTTCCGTGGAGGAGACTATCCGCGTCACCCCTTCTGAACTGGAGACCAGGGAATACCAGCCCCAGTTGATGTTCAGAAACGAAAGACTGCCTGTGGTGATCCTTAAAAATATACTCAAGTTTGAGCATAACGGCGACGGAGCGCAGGAGCAGATGGATGTGGTGGTGGTCAAGTCCGGTCTTCGGCGGATCGGCCTGGCGGTGGACAAAACCCTGGGGCAGGAGGAAGTGCTGATCAAGAGCCTCGACTCCTTCCGGGGGATATTCGACCCCCCATACCTTTCCGGCGCCACTATTCTGGGGGATGGCTCGATAGCGTTCATCCTGGACATATCCAAGCTCGCGGCCACCGTCCAGTTTGGCGATACACGCAAAGGAGAAATCCCCGCCGCCAAGGCTCAGGCGGAGCCGGAAGAGCTGGCCCTGATTTTCGGCGACGACGATAAGGAGCGATACGCCGTGGCCGCTCGATGGATAGGGGGTGTGACCCTGGTGAACCCATCGGATGTCCAACTCCAGGATGGCAGGAATACCATCGCCAGCGATTATGGAGTTCTGCCCGTGACCCGCATTCCCGCCACCATCCAATCACCCTCCATCCCCCTGAACGACATGCAATACCTGGTGGTGTTCCGCAAGGAAGGGAGACGGGCGGGGCTTATGGTCAACGAAGTCAGAGGGCTCAGGAACTTAAAGGTCAGCAAATTCCAAACCCCGACGATGGGGAAAGATCAGGAGGAGCCTTTGATGGTGGACGACCGCCCCACAAAGATACTGGATCCGGATCTGATATTGGAATCGGCGCTCTCCAGCGATCAGGCCGACAAGCCGTAAAGCTTCACTGTCGGATTCTGGCCAGTTCCAAAAGCTCGGAGCTTAAAACCAGCCCGCTTTTTCCCGCGTTGGAAAGCCCGATTTCGAATCTGAGCCTGCCCCCGTCCACGAAAAAGCTTATGATCCCGCCCTTTCCGATAAAATCGGAAGCGTCCCCCACGCTTAAGACAGGCTTGCCTGGATAGTCATCAAGCAATTGTTCCACCAGGTCCGGCTTTGTGTGTGGAATATACAATACATGACAGGGAATGGGGGAATCCCCGGCAAACATGTCCACCACATCCACAGGAAGGTTGCCGATTTTTTTCCCGGCCACGATATTCCGGAAAATTATGGTAAACGCAGGATCTTCCCCAACGCAAAAGATGATCCTGCCAGCGGCCTTGGTGGCGCTGGGCCATGAGACGAACTTGGCGAAGTTGTAGATATATCCGGCCTTTATGGCTTTCTCGCGCTCCGATGAATCCTCCGCGAGGGATAAAGCCGTGGCCGGGATGAACACCAGGACCAGCATGAGCAAAGCCGTCCATCGTGGCCATGGCATTAAAGCCGCTTGAATAGTATGCAACATAGATTAATTATAAGCCACGGATCGCTCAAACTGCAATGCCGCTATATAATACAAATGCATTATTTGGGCGGCAATGAAAAACACTCCATGATCAACAACCTTGCCAGCGCCTGTCATCGATCCAGTGTCGATAATGATTACAAAACGTGTTGCTCAAGGGCGCGCCATAAAGTAAAATTGAAGCTTGAATTTCAAATAGGGTGGATTTTATGGTGTGCAGTAAGTACCGCTCACAAAGGGCGCAGCGCCCTGAAGGCGTATTTATCATTGTTCAGGCGGCAATAGCCCTCATTTGCCTCGTTCATGCAATGCCAGCTCGTCCTGCGATCGCCCAAGTGGACGCTGATTTTTCATACGCCGACATGTCGTTGAAGGAGTTGATGTCGCTGCAGGTCTTCACCACCGCCTCATTGATCCCCACCGAATTGGCCAAGGCCCCCGGCACGGCGTACATGTTTGACCGCGATGATTTCGAAAGACTCGGCGCAAGGAGGCTTGGCGACCTCCTGGAGCTGACACCCGGTATCCAGCTGAACCAGTATCGCAAAAGGCACGCCACAATTTGGGCAAGGGGAGTGATCGACCGGTACAACGACAAGATGACCCTGTTCATAGACGGCATCCCTGTCCGGAGCCTGTACTACGGACATTTCGACACCGGAGACAACATACCCCTGGAAAATATAGAGACCGTGGAGATTCTTCTGGGTCCGGCGTCCAGCCTTTACGGCGCCAACGCCTTTGGCGGAGTGATATCAATTACCACCCGCGAGTTTAGCGGATCTGGCTCTGGAAGCGCCACGGCCGAGGGCGCGTCCAACAACCGCGGCAAGGTCACCGCCCAATACAGCGGCGGCTCCTTCACTGTTTTCGGGAGCCACCTGGCCCAGGAAGCTCCATACAGCGCCGACCGCAAAAGCTTTACCGGCGCGGAGACAAACCAGCCGCTGGAGGAGGACTACTCCTGGCTTCATGTAAAAGCCAGGCCGACCGAAGGGCTGACCCTGATCGCCGACTACCAGCAAAACAACATGCCGTTTGTATTCATGGCCCCTCCGCAGGCCGCGTTCATAGAGGAGCGCCCCCTCACCCTGGCCGCCAAATACGAGAGCGGCGATATCGGCCAGGGGCGCATGGAGGCCAAACTCCACTATTCCGTCCACGACATCCTGGAATACAGCACGGAGGACTCAATCCCCGGCGTATCCTACCGCGAACGCCAGAATGGAGTGAACGGCGGCGCCAGCATGGCCTATTTCAGGGAGCTGGTCGGCGGCCATGTGCTCACTCTGGGCGCCACGGCCAGCCATAGCAGGGCCGAAGACATGAATTACTCCCTGTTCTGGCATTATAAAAGAGGGCTTCTCGATTCTCCGGAATCGGGCTCGCTTCTGTCCGATCCTGACGTGGAGACAAACGATTACGCCGCTTTCGCCCAATTCGTGTGGAAGGCTTCGGACCACCTTTCCGTCACCCTGGGCGGCCGGTATGACACCTATGATATCTTTGGCTCTCATTTCAACTACAGAGGCGCCATGGTGTGGACCCCGGCAAGCGAACAGGTCTTGAAGCTTTTGTACGGCACATCCATCCGCACCCCGGTATACCGGGAACACCTCAAGGTCATGGAGAACTCCGATTTCGTTCCACCCGTGCCGGATCCGGAGAAAATGCGGACTATCGAGCTTGGATACTCATACCGGTGGGAAACCGCCGCCGTGGAATTCACCGCATACAGAAACGATTTCGAGGACTACATCCAGGAAACCCAGACCCCGGACGGCGCCGACGAGTATTTCGCCAACAGTTCGCAGGACTGGAAAATGACCGGGCTGGATGCGTTGTTGCTGGTTCACCCATCCAAAAACATCAAGACCCGCCTGGCCGCGTCGTATATCGGCGCCGAAAGAAGCGAAACGGGAAAGCTGCCATACCTGGCGCAATGGATCGGCAGCATGGCGGTCAGCTATCAATACCTTCCAGGCCACTTCGCCGGCTTCATCCTGCGCTACAACAGCCAGAGGGAGGACACCAACGAGCATGAGGAGGACGATTCCGACGCCTTTTTCATTGCGGATCTGGCCGCGTATGGCAAGATCACGGACCGGCTTGGATATTCGCTGGGCGTGGACAACCTGGCGGACCAGAAGGTGTATGACTCAGCGGGGGATTTCGGCGGGCGATACAATACTGAAAGGACCCGCCAGGAGATATGGCTCAGGCTCGAATATACTTTCGGCGCCGCCGACTAGGCCCTGCCAGCCCGAGGGATAACGTCCAGGCAAGCAACGCGCAGGAGGCCCCCCCCAGGGGTCAGCCTTTCTCCACGCAGAATTTATCCAGGACATGGATCAGCTCCTCCACCTGCAGCTTGTCCGCCCATCCGTCCGCCCCCACCGATTTGCATTTGTTGATCATCTGGTCGTTTATCAGAGAGGAGAACATAATTACCGGAAGATGGGACAGCCGCAACTCTTCCTTTATTTTCCGGCATAGGGTCAGCCCGTCCATCCTGGGCATTTCGATATCGGTAAGAATCGCCGTCACATATTCCCCGATTCCCACCTGGCGAGCCTTGGCGGTGGTGGCCAGTTTCTGGATCTCCAGATAGGCGTCCTCCCCGTTGTCGAACACTGTCAGGCTGTTATAGCCCGCCGCCTGGGTTACTTTTTTCACCGATGAACGGACGATGGGAGAATCTTCGGCGAAGATAATATGGGTTTCCTCCCTTTCATGGTGTCGCTTGGCGATATCCAGATTGTGGTCCTCCACCACTTCCTCGCTATACACAAGCTTGGTCTCCGGATATATGTCCACCATGATGTGCTCCAGATCCACCATCAGCACGTTTTTGTTGTCCAGCGAGATGGAGGAAGTGATCCCGGGCTTGTAATAGCTTAGGAACGGGGAAAGGGGCACAATCTGGTCCCAGGAGCAGCGATGTATCTGGCGCACGCCATCCACCAGGAACCCGTTCACCATTTTATTGAACTCACACACCAGCACCACCTGGCGCAGATCGTTGTCCTGGGAGCGGGGCAGATCCATATGCTTTTTCAGATCCACCAGCGGCAGTGTGCTGTCCCGCAAAAGAAGCATCCCCATCACGGAATGGTACGCCTCGGGGACGGCGGTGACATTGGAGCGGTCAAAGGAGACTATCTCCCGGACCTTGGCCACGTTTATCCCGAAGCTTTGCCGACCCAGCAAAAACTCGATGATCTCCACCTCGTTGGTGCCACTTTCGGTGAGGATCTGCTGGCGTTTGCTTTCGTCTGTCTTGAAAATTTCCATATTCTTACTAGTCCCATCCTACTTCAATGGACAGGCTTGTGACAACCAAAACCGCCAGCGCTTGGAAACATACGGATCAGGCTAGATAGCCGATAGCCGAACCTCACATGAATCCAAGACTGGATCGACCATAAGGCAAACTTATAGAGAGGCTAAAAACCGAAGCCAACGTTAAAAGTCGCTGAAGGGAAAAAACCTAATTCTCCCTCATTTACATTCATATACTTGTTTTCGCCGATTATACACGCCACGCCGAGTCCAAATTCTAAATAGACTTCGTAGAAATGAAGTGATTTTCCGATGGTGACGTTTATAATTGGATTGGTTTGTTGGATATCGTTTACAATACCATCCCTGTTTTTTTCCGTTTTTTCGTAAACGCCTGCGTCTAAATTGAATTCATAATACATGCCGATTGGTGCATGTCCGGCGGGGTATTTTCGTAATCCAATACCGCCTCCCACCCATTTTTCGTCATTATCTATTGGCCAGTAATAACCCCTTACAGAAACTGAAAATTTGTCGCTAAGTGCTTGTTGATATGTAAGAATGCCTAACCCAAAAAGCACAGTTGCAGGATTAATCGTAAATGTACTGGATGGAGTCCTAAACCTACTATTATCTTGTTGATCTTCCTGTGTGGTTTGGGTGTCAAACTGAACGTCATTTCGGAAAGTTTCAGACGCAAGCTCTGCTGGCTGAGCAATGCAGGGGGTGACAAGGAAAGAAAACGTCAATATAGTAACAGCTAATAAAAATCTAAGACATGACTCTGTTCTTTTGAGGACACTACTGTTATTCAAGGGGTTATAGGCCATGGGCACCTCCGGTGATGTTAGTGATGAGTATTATTATCCTACCATGCTGCAAGCATATCACAGGGGTGTACAATATGCAACTATTATAGGCGGTCGAAGTCCGCGCGCGGGCATTTCTTGGTAGCCAGGTTCATATGTTGGGCTGGGCTATGGCAGTTCTAAAAGACAAACCCCACGTTGAAACCAAGGCTCGGATACCACCCGCTGTATGGATATCTTGCTCCCATCACCACCACCTGCCCCATCAGGTATGTCCATCCAACTCCCACATCCAGATGAAACCACCCCAGAATCATCGAGTACCCCACCATGGCGCTGGGCATCAGGTTCCACGCCCTGACTGTGTCCACCATGTCGATTGACTTGGTATAAGTGGCTTCCATAATTCCGGCGTCTATGTTCAGCGCCAGGTAGCCCCCCTTGGGCGCGTGGCGCCGCCAGAACCAGCGCCATCCCATTCCAACTCCGGAGAACTTCATCCGCCAGTCTTCCACCCCCATTTCCCAGTAGGATCCCCTGATGGCCAAGGCAAGATTATCTCTGAGGGGGTGTTTATATTCCACGCTTTTCAAGCCGATCAGCAGGCTTATGGGGCTGAAGGCGAAGGTGCTGTCCCTCTCCACCTCTTCCTCGGCCACAGTGTCCAGTTCCGGCGGATAGTAGTCCAGTTCCTGCCCAAACCCCGGACTCGAAGAAAACAGGATCAACAGAAACAAGGAAACAGCGATACAGGGGTGTGTTTTGCCGGACGCTGATGGATTGTCAGTCATGCCCCCTTGTCCACCTCCATGATGAATCGGTGAATTTGCCAGGTTAGAATGGGACTCCCACCCCCAGGGTGCCGTAGAATACAGGCCCTTTCATGGGAAAAGTGTCGTCCCCTTCATATCGCGGCTGGATACCTCCCGGGAAATAATCCATCCCCAGCATGATATCGATGAAAAAGTAGTCCACATACCATGCGTACCCGACAGTGGCGGAGGGGACTATATACCATGCTCTTTGCAGGTCCACCGGAGGCTCGCTGGGATTGTAGGGATCGAAGGTCCCCGCGGAAACCTGGGCTATGTCCAGGCTGGCTCCCATATAACCTCCCGCCGGCGCGTTGCCCTGGGTGTATTTGCGAAACCCCACCCCCAGGCCCGTCAGCTCTATGTTCCAGGTCTTCATCTCTTCGATATACCAGTACTTCCCGCGCACGGTCCAGGCGAAAGTATCGGAAGTGACTCGCTGATACTCCAGATTCAAATAATTCTGAAATATACGCAAATCCATGGAAATGACGTTTTTGCTCCCCTCTGCCTGCGCCATGGCGGCGCCGGGCGCGAAGAAAGATGGCGCGCACAGGATCGCCGCCATGAGCAGAACCCTGCTCATGGAAAAATAACCCAACAAGGAGCCGTGCAAAAAAAAGCCGCCCACGCGATGGCCGCGGGCGGAAAAATCCATGGTTGAAAGAGCTATCATATTCACCTGTCCATTTTGTTAAAGCAGAGGGTTCTCACTCATCGCCTTGATCCTGGCAAAACGGCGATCCACCTCCTCCTGGAACTGGGCCACGATCTGCGTATATTCCGGTTTCAACATATGCTTGGTCTTCCCCATGGTCTTGAGCCAGTCCGTGACGGGGATCTTTTTCCCTTTCGCTTCCGGGTCATAGTTGAGCGTGGTGATTCCGTGCTCCACCTCGTACAAGGGGAAGAAATTGCAGTCTATCCCCGCCTGGACAACCTCCTGGCCATTGTTATCCGGATGGCGCCAGTTGAGAGGGCAATCGGAAAACAGCTTGCCGAACACCATCCCCTCGTTCTTGGCGTACCACTGGGCCTTGGCCGCCTTGCGGATAAGGTCCTTATAGTCGGTCTCGGAGCCGGTGAACACATAAGGAATATGAGTCGCGGCGAAAAGCTGGGCCGAATCCTTGTGATGGAATTTCTTGCCCCGTCCCACGGAGCCGATATTGGAGGTGCTGGTGGCATGCCCCATCGGCGTGGTGAAGGACAGCTGATGCCCCGTGTTCATATATCCCTGGTTGTCATACTCCAGAATGATCATGTTATGGTTGCGGAAAGCGGAGCCCAGCGCCGGCCCCAGGCCGATATCCAGCCCGCCATCGCCGGTGACCATGATAAAGGTAATGTCCTGATCCTGGGCGATCTCCCCGCGTTTCTGGCGCTCCTTATACATCTCCACCACACCGGACATGGTGGCGGCGCCGTTCTGGAACAGGTTATGGATATATGTGACGGCAAAAGAGCTGTTGGGGTATCCGGTGGTGACCACCATCCCGCATCCTGTGTGCCACAGCATCACAACAAAACCTTCGATCCCCTTAAGGAAGGTGCCTATGCTGGGGAATATCCCGCAGCCGGGGCAGGCGCCATGGCCCGCGGTTATCCTGTGCGGCATGGCGGTCAGGTCGCGCTGCTTGACCCCTTTCACATCCAGCTTGCCGGTGGTCTCGTTCTGCACCACTTTGATAATGCCGGGGGACTGTTCTTCCTTTGTCAGCGCCGGCTTCCCTTTGGGCGGGTTGTATGAAGGATCGCCAGGAGAGGTTCCTATATAATCGTAGGGAATCTCCACCTTCCCCTTCTTCACCGCCTCGGCGGCCACTTCGAACAGGCCCACTCCATCTTCGAAATAGTAGTCCTTGCCACCCAGACCGTAGATCCGGGAGATGACCATGGTCCTGTTATCCGGATCGTCCTTGAGGGCGGCCTTGATCTCGTGGCTCATGCGGCCGCCGTGGGCGCCGTATGAATCCGCCCGGTCCGCCACCACCAGCGCCTTCACGTTTTTGCAGGCCTGGCGGATATGCTCGGAGGGGAAGGGACGAATCATGGTGGGATACATCATCCCCACTTTTTTCCCTTCAGCCCGCATTTTATCCACCACGTCCATGGTGGTGTCGGCGGCGGAGTTCACGATAAAAATCGCGGTCTCCGCGTCTTCCATCTTGTATGTTTCCAGCGGGCGATAATGACGGCCGGAGATATTCCCCCATTCCTCCAGAACCTTCGGGATCACGCTCTCGGCGGCGCCCATGGCCATGGAAAGCTGTTTTTTATTGTTGATCTGGTCCGGATCGTTCATGTAGGGCCCGATGGTGATCGGGTTCGCCGGATCCACGGAGCTGTTTATAACCTGGAAGGGGCCTATAAAATCCTGGATCGGCTTGCGATCCTCGAAATACTCCACCCGCCGTTTCTGGTGGGAGGTAAAGAATCCATCATCCGCCACGATCACCGGCAGACGCACATCCGCATGCTCACCGATCTTCACGGCGGCGATGACCAGGTCATACACGGTCTGTGGATCCTTGGCGCACAGCACGATCCAACCCATATCCAGGGCCGAGATCAAATCTGAATGGTCGCCGCGGATATCCAGAGGGCCGGATACGGAGCGGCAGACCAGGTTGAGCACCATGGGGTATCGAGTGCCGGACTGCACCGGATACTGCTCCAGGGAGTATAGCAACCCGTTGGCGCTGGTGGCGTTGAACACCCTGCCCCCAGCGGTGGTGGCGCCATAACATGTGCCGGCGGCGCCATGCTCGCCGTCGCCGGGGATCATGCGCACTTCATGCTCGCCATTGGCGCCCATCTCGTCCAGATACTCCGCCACTTCCGTGGAAGGGGTAATCGGGTAGTATCCCATCAGATGGAAATTAACATGGGAAGCGGCCAGCGAGGCCATCTCGTTGCCAGAGCGAAAGTCCACTTTCTGGCCAGGCCTGGCTTTCTTTTTTCCCTTATCTTCTGTCTTGGTGTCGGAACTCATTCGGAAATCCTTTCCCTGCGTATAGATCTCAACGCGAACAACCCGGAGGGTCAGTCGGTGTATCCGTCCTCGATTATTTTTTTGTCCACTTCATATTCCACCCTGGAGACCAGGGCGTCGAACTTACATATATCCACGCATCGCAGGCAACCCTTGCAATGCTTGTATTCGATGCTCAAAAGCTTCTGCACTTCCTTCCCCTTCTTGTCCGTCTCCTTGTCCCAGACGAAGCAATAGTCCGGGCAGGTGATGTCGCACTCTCCACAGGAGGTGCACTTACCCAGCAGCAGAACGGGGATGTATCCGGAGCGGGAAACCGTCAGATCCTTATGGATAGAGTTGCCCGGGGTGGTTATGGCGCCGCCAATCACCTGGTTCATATAGCCGATCTTCTGCCCTTCGGCGCGGAAAGGCTGGGCCGGATATTTGCCGTCGTCCTCGAAGAACTTGGATGTAAACTCCAAGGCTCCCCGATCGAAGGTCTTCAGGTTGGGCTCTATCAGGAAGGCGTATTTCTTCCCCAGGTTCTTTCTTATGTATTCCTTTATCGCTTCTGGATCAATGAAACCGGAGGCGGCGGCCACCGTGCCCAGCAGGGCGGTGTTCACCCGGGTCTTCTCCTCCACGGCGATCTTCATGGCGTCGATGGTCACCACCGTGCCGGTCTGCAGCTTCATGGTGTCGCGGGCCTGGTCCGGGGTCATGGAGGTGTTGGCGATCACTACCGTGTCCTTCCCCACTCCGGAGAGCATCCCAGGATAGCTGAGCATCGTCTCCAGGAAGATCACAAGCATATGGGGCTCGATGACGGGGCTGTTTTCCCGGACTATGATATCCGGCGAGCAGAACCTGATAAACGATTTGACGGGGCTTCCTTTTTTCTCCGAGCCATAGCTGGAGAAATTGGATCCGTTAAAACCCATCCCCAGCACGCCGGCCTCGCCCAGGATTTTGCCGGCCAGATTCGCTCCGAATCCGCCGACTGATTCCATTCTTATCTCGTAAAACCCGAGATCATTGACTATAGGTAGATTTGCCATGCACTCCTCTTATAGCAAAATCCCGGATGAGGCGCCGGGATTATATTGGCTCAGTGTTTTTGCAGTTTTCAAGATCCGGCACAAACCGGATAGGACAATTGTACAAAAGGTTGGATTATAAACCAAACGTTTTCGACGTCCAATTCATTATTCGTCATCCGCGCCTTTGTTTCCGTTCCATGCCCAAGTCACTTCCCGGAAGCTGAATCCTCCGCCGCTGGCTGTTTCTT
>Ga0224511_10001568_pt1 | contig 14051 bp, 10 predicted proteins | sample SF_May12_sed_USG_2_FD_169988 | JGI IMG/M metagenome (GOLD analysis project Ga0224511, IMG submission 169988) | Sediment microbial communities from San Francisco Bay, California, United States - SF_May12_sed_USGS_8_1 | ecosystem: Environmental > Aquatic > Marine > Sediment | place: USA...
GCGATCTGGGCCTGCCCTTTGTTGCGATTGGTCTACTGTATCGACAAGGCTATCTGACACAAGCTATCGATGGACAAGGACATCAGATTGCGCACTATGTACCCACCGACTTTGGTGACCTACCTGTCAGCCCGGCACTCGATCAAAATAATAATGAGCTTCACGTTCAACTGGAGTTACCGGGACAGAACATCAAACTAAAAGTATGGCAGGCCAAGGCGGGACATATTCGTTTATTTCTACTGGATAGTGACCTGCCGGAAAACTCAGAGGAAGGCCGGCGTATCACCTATCAACTTTATGGCGGTGATATCAACACCCGTATACAACAGGAAATTGCCCTGGGCATCGGTGGCGTACGGGTATTACGGGCGCTCGGATTAGAACCTACTGCATGGCATATCAACGAAGGCCATGCGGCGTTTATGGTTCTGGAGCGCTGCCGCGAGCACACTGCCAATGGGATGAATTTCGACAGCGCCCTGGAGTTGGTGGCATCCAGCACCGTATTCACCACGCACACGCCAGTGCCGGCAGGGCATGATATTTTTGATCATGATCTGTTCTCCAGTTACTTTAAGGACTACGCCAGTCATCTTGGGGCATCTCTTGGCCGACTGATGGAACTGGGTGCCAGCCCCAGCAACCAGAATGGATTTAATATGACGGCATTGGCATTGCGCGGCTCACGTTTTCATAATGGCGTCAGCCGCATTCATGGCGGCGTGGCGTCACAAATGGAAAGCTATGTCTGGCCACAGATTCCTCCGAAGGAAAATCCAATAAAATACGTCACTAACGGTGTGCATGTGCCGACATTTCTGGCGCGTGACTGGGCCAATTTGTTTGACATGCGCTTTGATCGGGAGTGGCGCAATGAACTGTTAAGCGAAACTTATTGGGAGAGAATTAATGATATCCCGGACCAAAGTTACTGGAGTGTCCGGCAAACACTGAAAGCTGATTTACTGGAAGAAGTGCAAAAACGAGCCATACGACAATTCCGACGCAATGGTTGCAGTGAAGTACATATTGAACGCCTGATTCGACATTTATCCCCGTCTCAAACTGACGTGCTGACACTGGGCTTCGCCCGGCGGTTTGCCACCTACAAACGAGCGACATTACTTTTTTCTGATCCCGCGAGACTGGGACGGCTGTTAACGGACTCTCGGCGCCCTGTGCTACTCATTTTTGCAGGCAAGGCCCATCCCAGCGACCTGCCCGGACAGGAATTAATTCGCACCATACACGAATTTTCCCAGCGTCCGGAGTTTGAGGGAAAAATTATTCTCCTGGAAAACTATGACCTGGCGTTGGCGCGCAAGCTGGTCACTGGTGTCGACGTCTGGCTGAATACACCGCGCTATCCCCTGGAAGCCAGCGGCACTTCGGGAGAAAAAGCCGGCATCAATGGCGTCATCAATTTGAGCGTACTGGATGGCTGGTGGGACGAAGGTTATAACGGCGAGAACGGCTGGGCGATTACGCCCCACGGACCGCAATATGATCCGGATTTTCGCGATACCGAAGAATCCGAAGCGTTGCTGGATATTCTGGAACGGCATGTCGTGCCTCTCTACTATAATCGCAATGGCCACGGTTATTCGGATGGCTGGGTGCATATTTCCAAGGCATCCATGAAATCGCTCATGCCCCACTTTAACGCCCAACGTATGGTCATGGACTACGTAAGAGACTACTATGCCCCAGCGAGCAAACAACACAGAATATTGAGCGAGAACAAGCGCGCTCCTGCGGAACAACTATCGCAATGGAAAAAGCTTGTGACCCATGCCTGGCATGGTGTCAAGCTAACACGCATGGACAATGCCCCACAACATATTCGCTCCGGCGATATTCTGCCCATCCGGGTTCTCGCAGACCTGAACGGGCTACATGCGGACGATGTGATCGTGGAATGCCTATTGGGAACAGAAAATGAACTGGGTGAATTTGAAGTGAAGACCTGTTTCTACCTGGATGTGATTGGCGAAAGCGATGGCAAAACAGAGTTTCACCTGGATCTGTGCCCATCGTTATCCGGCCTGCAATATTATAAGATCCGCATGTACCCCTATCACAAATTACTCAGCCATCATTTTGAAACCGGCTGTATGATCTGGTTATAAGAGGTATCTGATCAAACCATATCTTCGAGAATAGAACAAACGTTCAGCCACGGCCATATAACACAACCAGACGTTTGATCTTTTCGGCAAGTTCCGCTGTCAACAAACCCTCCCGAAAACGCCAACGCCAATTTCCTTCTTTGGTTGCCGGAACATTCATGCGTTGATCCGTTCCCAGTTCAAGAAAATCCTGCAAAGGAATCATTGCCAGCCTGCAGACAGAGGAAAGCGCTGTATTAATAAACAACCACGGCATGGGAACAGCAGGTTCATTCAAATAATTGGCAATGCGTTGTTTCTTGTCTCCGGGTAACCCATTGTACCAACCGAGCGTCGTATCGTTATCGTGGGTGCCAGTATAGACCACGGAAAGTCGTTCATGGTTATGTGGCAAATAAGGATTGTCAGGTCCGCCATCAAATGCAAACTGCAACACCTTCATTCCAGGAAGTCGGGCGCTTTGGCGCAGGGCATCCACCTCCGAGGTTATAATTCCCAGGTCTTCCGCCACCAATGGCAACTGTCCAAACTCTTTTTCCAGACTCTCAAAGAGAACGCGGCCAGGCGCAGTACGCCACTCTCCTTCGCTGGCAGACTGTGCATTACCCTGTATGGACCAGTAGGATTCGAAACCACGAAAATGGTCGACACGAATCAGATCGTACAACTCCAGGTTAGAGTGTATGCGCTGCTTCCACCACACAAAATCATCAGCAAGCATTTGCTCCCAGTTGTACTGGGGATTGCCCCATAACTGGCCTGTGTCGGAAAAATAATCCGGTGGAACCCCAGCCACGGCGTTAGGATTTCCATTTTTATCCAGATCAAACTGCCTTCGGTCAACCCAGACATCAGCGCTATCATGGGCCACATACACCGGGAAATCGCCAAACATCAATATGCCACGGCTGTTGGCGTATCGTTTTAACGCCATCCATTGCTGATAGAACATAAACTGCTCAAATTTCACCTGATTGATGGTGCCGGATAAACGACTTCTTGCAGCCTGAATAGCATCCGGAACGCGATCTCTCTCCAGCTGGGGCCAGTCTAGCCAGTTACGGCCAACGTGTTCCTGTCTCAGGGCACTGTAGAGTGAGAAATCGTCAAGCCAGCGAGATGTATTTTGTAAAAATTGCTCGTAATTGTTCCTGTCTTCTTCCTGGGATTTTTCCTCAAAACCTTTTCTCGCCTCAACAAGGCATTGATGCCGGTAATCCGCGATGTCCTCGATCGATAATGCCGGAGCAACTTCCGTTTGCTGCAACCAGCCCTGTTGCTGCAATAACTCCAGACTGATCCAGAGTGGATTACCGGCATGTGCTGATAAACACTGATAAGGAGAAAGATCTTCATGGGTTGGCCCGTGCGGCAGAACCTGCCAGACAGACAGTCCGGCTGCCTGAATGAAATCAACAAAGCGATAAGCCTGCGGCCCCAAATCCCCATTACCCGGCGATTCTGGTAAGGATGTAATATGCAACAATACCCCTGCTCGCCGTTTTACGAACGGAGAAACAGTTTCTGTCATGCCGGCAACTGCCCGGGACGCATAGTACCGCCATGCAACGGCATTCCGGCGCCATGACTGAAGGCATGCGCCAGGTATTCCGGCGGTTCCAAATGAAGCAGCTGATACAAACGGGACAAGTGAGAGCGGTAAAGTTGGTCAAAATCCGCGACTGTATTAGCGGGATTATCCGGCCCAAACCACCAAAACCAGTCAGAGCCCTCACAAATTGCCAGCTGACGCTCTGCTGCCAGCCTGCGCTCAGGTGGAAATCCTTTCTTGGCTACCTGATCGTAGGCGTTCTTGGCGTCGCATAACATCTCCCATCCCCGGTTTTTTTCCGCCTGACCGATCCAGGTGGAAAACGTACCATAGACCCAGCTTCCTGAAACTATATGATCCAGAGTATTTCCGGTATTTGCTGATCTCAGGTAATCAGAAAATGTGGTCAACTTGAGCCGGGGGTGCGCTGACAGCTTTTTATACAGGGCGCTCAGAAAATAGTACCCGTTTTCAGGATAATGCTCCCAGGCATTTTCACCATCAAGAATAATTGAAGCAATCGCGCCCGGCTGATCCGCAAAGGCATCTGCAATATTCTCCAGATGATGAATCATGTTGGCCACTGCGTCATCTGCATGCCAATCAGAATAAACAAATCCAATCTGATCCGACAAACGATCATCTCGGAAAAAACAGGAAACATCGGTTCCGGAGAACCGATAAGGCTGATACAAATTGTTTTTAAGATCACTCCCGGTCTCAGTTTTTCCTGCATCTCTCGGCTTCTGGCTGTGTCGCAAGACACTCTCGCCACTGGCTACCCATCGAAACCCAAACTCATTGAGCAATTTCAAGGTGGCATCGCTGATACCTCCTTCTGAAGGCCAGCAACCTACGGGGCGAAACCCAAAATATTTCTCAAAAGTGGTTAGCGCCTGCTGCACATGCCAGCGTACTCGCTCATCACCACCAGGATATCGAGTGACGCTAGGCAGCGATACATCGGGCATGGCCTCACGGGCCACTTCCATGTCGAGCAATAACGGTAAAATTGGATGGGCATAGGGGCTCACTGACAATTCTATCTGTCCTTTTTCTGCCAAGGTTTTGTAGCGGCCAATAACATTAAACAATAACTCGCCAATTACCTCTAACAAAACTCTGCGATCATGCACAGTATAGTCCGCTGCCTTGTCTATCAACGCCTGAACGCGTTTGTCCTGCCTGCGCACCATTTCACCCAGCCAGGCCAGATGATACCAAACCAGCAAATCCACCAGATATTGATCACGCACATAATCCATCACACAGACATTTCCGCCAAAGTGCTCGGCCATGGTCGCCAGTTTCTGGTAGGCCGGAAAACGATGAATTAGTCTCTGCTCATTGGCCCGCAGACACAATTTCATTAACATGAAACGTTTTTCCGCGCTTGTCGGCAAGACCGGATCCACTAACGCCGCCAACAACATATCCTGAATGGCGACGCCGTCTTCCAGATAACCGTTTATTTGCCTGGAGTAGTCGGTAATTTGTTCAAGTAATATTGGTGCAAAATTGACCACTGCTTTTGCTTCGGGCACAGCCTCCAGATGAGCCGCCATATCAATGTAGTCCTTTATCGCATGCAGATACGTCCAGGGTAACTGGTAACTGTGACTAATAGGATCACGATACTCCGGCTGATGCATGTGCCAGCACAATACTACTTGTAATTTCTGATTAGCGGACATGATGCAAATTCTGCCCAAGCATTTCAGGGATAATCAGCACTACACCTTCCTCAGTAACATGAAAGCGCTCTTTGTCTTCCTCCTCATTCTCACCAATCACCATTTTCGCGGGAATACGACAGCCACGATCAATAATGGCCTTTTTGATTCGCGCCTTGGCGCCAATGACCACATCCGGCATGATGACGGAATCTTCTACCGTGGCGCGTTCTTCTACCCTGACATGTGAGAATAATAGCGAATGAAGCACGCGCGCACCGGAAATAATACAACCTCCTGACACCATGGAATCAATCGCAACACCACGCCGGTCATCGTCATCAAATATAAACTTTGCTGGCGGCAACTGTTCCTGGTACGTCCAGATGGGCCACTTCTCATCGTAAAGATTGAGTTCCGGTGTAATACCAATCAACTCAAGATTGGCTTTCCAGAATGCATCCACAGTACCCACATCGCGCCAATACGCTGGCTTGTCCTGATCAATACCCCTAAAGGGATAAGCCACGACTTTGTATTTGTTTATCACAGAAGGAATGACATCTTTACCGAAATCATGGCTGGATGCGATGGTATCCGCATCCTTTATGAGCTGTTCATACAAAAAGCTGGTGTTAAAAACATAGATACCCATGGACGCAAGCGAAATGTTGCGATGTCCAGGCATGGGTTCCGGATGCTCCGGTTTTTCAGTAAACTTGGTAATACGATAATCTTCTGCCACAGTAACAACGCCATAACCTTTCGCATCTTTGATCGGAACTTCAATACAACCAATGGTAAGGTCTGCATCCTGCTCCACGTGATGCGCCAGCATGGGTCCGTAATCCATCTTGTAGATATGATCTCCTGCCAGGACTAACACATACTCAGGATGATGGTTACGTATAATATCCAGGTTCTGGTATATGGCGTCAGCAGTACCAGCATACCAGGAGGTTTCGATACGCTGTTGTGCCGGTAGCAATTCGACAAATTCATCAAACTCACCACGCTGAAATCCCCAGCCCTGTTGTATGTGCCGTATCAGCGAATGCGCTTTGTATTGCGTCAGCACACCTACCCGGCGTATGCCTGAATTTATACAATTCGAAAGCGGGAAATCGATGATCCGGAATTTGCCGCCGAAAGGCACAGCGGGCTTGGCTCGCCACAAAGTAAGATGTTTCAAGCGAGTGCCACGACCCCCGGCCATAATCAGGGCCAGGGTATCGCGTGTAAGTTTACTAACGTATCTCCCTTGCGTAGCTATTTTCATGACATCGGTAGCCCGGTTCTTGTTTTATCAAGAAGATAAGTGGAAAATGCTTGTCTGTCTTCCGGTTTCCCGGTATTTCCTGTAAAGATAATAACTGTATTCACCGAACAAGACATCCATAGAATGCACAGGATATTATTTGCCACCAGCGAAGTATTCCCGCTCATAAAAACTGGCGGCCTGGCAGATGTATCCGGCAGTCTCCCCCCTGCACTTCAGGCCCTGCATTATGATGTACACATTATCATCCCTGGCTATCAGGATGTCTTGACGGCCATCAAGCAAAAGAAACAAATTGCTGAGGTTGCGATACCCGAACACAATGCCACGATCAGTCTCTGGGAAACTCGGCTGCCAGGCAGCCACATCAAGGTTTGGCTGGTGGATTTCCCGCCTTATTTTGACCGCCCGGGTAACCCGTACCATGATACCAAGGGTGAAGCCTGGCCCGACAATGCTGACCGTTTCGCCTTATTCGCCCGAACAGTAACCGCGATTGCACTGGACCAGTGCGATCTTTCCTGGAAACCGGATCTGGTGCACTGCAATGACTGGCAAACCGGCCTCGTGCCCGCCCTGTTATCTCTGGTACCCCAACGTCCGGCAACGGTTTTTTCCATTCACAACCTTGCCTATCAGGGGCTATTCCCGCGAGATACCTTTGATCGCTTACAGTTACCGGAGCAGTGGTGGTCGCCTGAGGCCCTGGAGTTTTATGGCCAAATCAGCTTTATCAAAGGCGGTCTGTGTTTCGCTGATCAATTGACGACTGTAAGTCCCGGTTACGCAAACGAAATCCAGACACCGGAATTTGGTCATGGCCTGGAAGGCCTTTTGCGCCATCGCTCAACTTCCTTGACCGGCATACTCAATGGTATTGACGATCAGGTCTGGAATCCCGGCACAGACCGGTATTTACCGAATCCCTATAACTGGAAGAGACTGGAAGACAAACAGCTCAATAAAACAGCTCTGCAAGAACACTGTGGGTTGACGGTTGATCCATCCATTCCCGTCATCGGACTGATAGGACGGCTGGTACACCAAAAGGGTATCGATATGGTGCTGCATGTCCTGCCTGAACTTATGCTGGAACCGGTGCAATTTGTCATTCTAGGCAGCGGCGAGCTGGAATTCTCAAAACAATTGCAGTATCTGGCACAAAGTTATCCTCAGAAGCTTTTTGCTTTTATTGGTTACGATGAGGCCCTGGCCCACCTCATCGAAGGTGGTGCCGATATGTTTTTGATGCCTTCACGTTTTGAGCCCTGCGGACTCAATCAGCTTTATAGCCTGCGTTACGGCACCTTGCCGATTGTTAGGGCGGTTGGCGGTCTGGCGGATACTATTACTGATGCAGAGGATGAGACAATAAAATCCGGTATCGCCAATGGTATTGTATTTCGGGATGCAGGCCCCATGTCCCTGTTACAGGCGGTAAAACGTGCTCTGGATTTGTACCGCAAACCAAAGATCTGGAAAAAAGTGATTATCACAGGAATGCGTCAGTCATATTCCTGGGAAACAAGCGCCAAGCAATACGGGGCTCTTTATGATAAGCTATTGCGGTCGGAAAAGTCTTCAAATGATGTGTTGTTGTACCATTCGGGATAATCATATTTGCGGCGGTGTTGTCTTTCGTATTGTATTTTAAATAAATTAATTATTGCCAGGATGTCCGCATGAACCAGAAAACCGTCAGCGAGCTACGATCCCTTGCCAAAAAGCTGGGCATTCCTGGATATTCCCGGATGCGTAAGGATGAGCTCATTCGGGCAATTAATACCGCACAAAAATCGAAATCTACAAAAAAACTCAAGACCAAGGCCACTCCGAGAAAGAGTGTTAAAAAACCTGCGGTCAAAGCAAGCACGACCCCCAAGGTTGAGGCTGGCCGTAAAAAACCCGAAAGAGAATCTGCGGCCAGCGACCGCTCTGCAACGTTATCAGATCAGGAACAACAGATAGAGACAGCAAAATATGCCACCTCGATACCCGGCAGCCCACTACCACCTAGTCACTTTGCCGAGGATCTGGCGGAAGACATCGAGAGTCTTCCCCCCATCCACAGACCACGTCTGTCGCTGCTACCACAAAAACCCGGCGTGTTTCATGCCTACTGGGTACTTACACCGGGACACCTGATCAATCAATCCAGCCTGCGTCTGCGTCTGTCGTCGCTGGTGCAAAGTCAATTACATATACTCGAAGAGATTTCATTACCCTCGGATCGCGGGCACTGGTATTTTCATGCTGACCCGGCCGCTGATACCGGAAAAATCTACTTGCAACTGGGTCACTACAATGACAAGCACGAATTCGTTATTGCCATTGAGCGCGGTATTGTCCACGCGCCCCGGCTCGGCGTCTCCTCAACGATAGACCCACGCTGGTGGATCAGTGAAGCAGAATTTCGTCGCCTCTATGTCGCCGCGGGCGGGCAACTGCGAAATGACCAATTGTTGTGGCCAACCTATAATCTGGGTAGCCCGGGCAACCGTCAACATATAAGTAGCTGGTAACCACTTTGTCTGCCAAAGGATTTCTTGCGCTGGTCTTGCACGCACATTTGCCGTTTGTGCGCCATCCCGAACATAACCGATTTCTGGAAGAAGACTGGTTTTTTGAAGCACTAACGGAAACTTACCTTCCCCTGCTTAATGTATTTGAAGGACTGCAGCGCGACAATATCTTTTTTCGTATTACCATGTCACTAACGCCGCCACTGTTATCCATGATGACAGACCCGTTGTTACAACAAAGATATGTGCGATATCTGGATGAAAGACTGGGTGCGCTTGAAGGAGAAAAGCTACGAACACGTAACGACTCCTACTTTGGACCTGTGGTCGACTTTTACTGTCACTTCTTCCAGAAATTGCGAAAACAGTATGTAGATGACTACCAATGCGATGTTGCCCAGGCGTTTCGCCGATTTATGGATTCCGGCAGTCTGGAAATTATAACCTGCGGTGCCACCCACGGTTATTTTCCATTGTTGGCAAATCAAGAGGAAAGTCTGTATGCGCAGCTCTCCATGGCAGTGCGCACACACGAACGCATTCTGGGGCAACGCCCTACCGGTATCTGGTTGCCGGAGTGCGGCTACACACCTGGCGTTGACCGATTGCTGGCAGAATTCGGTATAGATCACTTTTTTCTCGACTCCCACGGGTTACTGAATGCGGACCCACGGCCAAAATATGGCGTGCATCGCCCCGCCCGCACACCGGCAGGCCCGGCTGCTTTCGCCCGCGATTACGAGAGTTCAAAACAGGTATGGTCGGCTGAAGAAGGTTATCCGGGCGATACCTCTTATCGTGAGTTTTATCGGGATGCCGGGTTTGATGTACAGCAACCTCACATCCAATCACTGTTGCACGCGGGTATACCCACTTTTACCGGCTTAAAGTATCACCGTATTACAGGAAAAGGAGATTGGAAGGAGCCATACCACCGCGGCTGGGCGCTTGAGCGTGCCGCTGAACACGCTGGTAATTTTATGTTTAACCGCCAGCGGCAAGTAGAATGGCTAAGCTCCGTACTTGACCGGCCACCGATTATTGTGGCGCCCTATGATGCCGAGTTGTTTGGGCACTGGTGGTTCGAAGGACCACAGTGGATTGATTTTCTGTTTCGCAAAATCGCCTGCGATCAAGACGATGTTGAAACCATTACCCCAAGGGAATACCTTGATCGATACAGTGATTTGCAAACGGTTCAACCTCCTGAATGCAGCTGGGGCGCCGGTGGATTTCATGAAGTCTGGTTAAACGGTAACAACGACTGGATCTACCCCTACTTGCATGATGCCGCAGAACAAATGAGCCAACTGGTGCGCAATATTCCAGATGCTCAAGGAGACCAACGTTGGGCATTAGATCAGGCTGCCCGGGAACTGCTTCTGGCACAGTCCAGCGACTGGGCCTTTATTATGAAAACGCAAACCAGTGTCGATTACGCAGTCAAACGTTTTAAGACACACATACATCGCTTTCATCGATGCGTGCAAATGGTCACTTCCGGACATTATGATGTTTCATACTTAAAGGCTGTCACAGAGCGTGACAGCCTGTTTCCTGACATGGACTACCGAATTTTCCAGCTGCGTCCCTGTATATAAGCTATTTATTTTTCTTTCTTAATCTTTTTTGCGACTTCCTGCTCAGCTGCCAACCAATCCTCTACCGGATCTCCACCATTAAATCCTCTTGCCTGAGCGCGAAAGTAGGCTGCCTCGGCAATCATGCGCCGAAGTTGCTCCTGGCTTGACGACTGACTGACATTACTGGTTGTTGGGGTTCTGGTTTTCTGAATTGCCATATGAATCTCCTTATTTCCTTGCTCGGTTAACATAATGAAATAACTGCCGTGTAACATTCCCCCTTGTGTTAGTGAGCCACCTTCTCCGCCAAATATGCGGCGCCCAGTAAGCCTGCTTTCTCGTTCATAACGACTCGCACCGGTATCTTCTTCAATATCTCCGACATCACACCATCCCCAATAAAGGCGCGCATAAAATCTCCCTGTTGCAGTCGCTTGATAATCCGGGGCGCAATACCTCCAGCGATGTAAACACCGCCGGTCGCCATACAAGTCAGAGCCAGATCACCGGCATGGGTACCGTAAATCTCCACGAAAAGTGTCAAGGCATCACAGGCAAGCATATCGCGGCGCTCCATGGCAAACTCACTAACAACCTCAGCCGGATCTCTCTCACGCATAGCCTGCGTCAATGCCTGACTCGGCGGCTCTCGGTTGCGGGAACACAAAAATTCAAAAATCCTGACCAGTCCCGGGCCGGACAATATATCCTCATAAGTGACTCGTTTAGCACTCTCCAATAAATATCGTAATAGCTCAATCTGCTGGTCACTGGTTGGCGCAAATGCCACGTGCCCCCCTTCTGACGCCAGCGTGGCATAGTGATCGTCGCACCAAATCGCCATGCACTCTCCCAAACCGGTGCCCGCGCCCAGAATAACGCGCACTCCCCCTCTGGCCGGTTTTTTTTGTTGGAGCGCAACCATCTCATTTTCAGCAAGCATTTCGATCCCATAGGCGATGGCCTGAAAATCATTAATCAGTGTCACCCGTTTGATTCCACTATCACTGGTAATCTTTTTACTATCAATTTCCCAAGGAAGATTTGTCACCTTCACCGATCCGTTTTCCACTGGCCCGGCAACACCAATGCATACCGACTTGATCTCCTTGAAAGTCCCTGGGTCCACCTGACCTACAAACGACTTCAATAATGAGGTGAAATCCGGGTGATCCTTGCTACTGTAATAAGATTCATAGACGACATCATAGGCATTTTCACTCTTCTCAACTACCTGGAGAACAGTCTTTGTACCACCGATATCCCCAATAAGCAGTTTCATCGCCGCTCCTGCTGCAATACCAAGTAATTTTCCGCTTTAGGCATCCTTGCCGCTTTGACGTCCGTCAAATTCCGCATTGCGCGGGGGTTTTCGACTACCCGCTACCATGCAAGTACCCGAATTCATGCTAGCATTATAATAATTGAGTGTTTAATCTTTCTGACAGCCCGAAAACCATGACTATTACTTATGATGACTCCCTGGAGATCAGCTCGGCAGGCGGGGTCGTAATCAACCTGCCCATTGCCGGTCTGGGCAGCCGATCTTATGCCTTCGTGATTGACTGGCATATTCGCGCCCTACTTGCCTTTGCCTGGTTTATTCTGGTGGTATTTATCTTCCGCCTTGTCAGTGGTTCCGTGGGGGAATTTTTTAAACTGGATAGCTCAGCCTGGAACACTATTGGCTACTTCGGCATGTTACCCGCTTTTGTTATCTATTTCTTATACCACCCAATTCTTGAGATAACAATGAAAGGACGGACTCCTGGAAAACGTATGGCCGGCGTACGCATTGTCTCGATAACGGGCGGTACTCCGACTCTTGGCGCCCTACTGACACGCAATCTGTTCCGGCTCATTGATTGTCTTCCTAATTTTTATCTTATTGGCATTGCCAGTTGTTTCCTAACAAAAAAACAGGTGCGTATTGGTGACATAGCCGCCCATACCCTGTTGGTACACGAAGAAAAAATGCGAGACAAGTCCATACAGTTTATAACAGAAGCGAGCCGGGAATCGGTTCTAAATCACAACCAGATTGAGGTATTGCAGGACTTGTTAGACCGATGGAATCAGTTGCAGCGAAAGGCGCGTATCACCCTGGCCCGACAGCTTCTGGCAAATGCTGAGCAGCCGCTACCCGACAACGCGCTATCTGAAGGACAACAAGACAAGATACTTCATGCCAGCCTCAAGGCATTATCGAAGGAAGCGCAATCGTGAACGGCAAGAATCAGAATAGTCTGGCCCACTGGCTGCAATCACGATCAGAGCGCTGGGTCAACCTGAACCAGCTCGTCACAAAAACCAGTGATGGTGAAAGAGATGACCCGTCTCACATCCGTGACTTGCTCGACGGCTTTCGTGGCCTGGCCAAGGATCTTTCCATGGCCAGGCAGACCCTGAGTAACAGTCAACTTACCCGGCAACTGGAAGCCCTGTTTACCCAGACTCACGACATTATTTATCGCAAGGCCCATCATCCCTGGCAGGATCTGTTAACCATATATAAAAAAGAGATCCCCGCCCTGGTTATGGATAACATGGCGAATGTCATCCTAATAACGGTAACGTTGTTTATTCTATCGGCCGTAGCTGGCTGGACACTGGTTTATGCCAATCCGGAACTCGCCAGCCTGATTGCCTCAGAGCAAATGATCAACAAAGTGCAACAAGGCGAGCTCTGGACAGATGGTTTATTGAATATTGTGCCGTCCTCAGTACTTTCGATAAAAATCATGACCAATAATATAATCGTTTCGTTTTTTGCCTTCGTGTTGGGCGCCCTGTATGGAGTGGGAACGTTATACATAATCAGTATGAACGGTTTGATGTTGGGCGGGGTTTTTGCTTTTACCTCCCATTATGGGATGGGTGAGCGTTTGTTCAAGTTTGTTATAGCCCATGGCGTTGTCGAACTAAGCATTATCTGTCTAGCAGGGGCTGCCGGTGTTCGGCTTGGCGAAGCGCTAATCCGGCCGGGTAACCGCAACCGTGGCGCCGCCTTTCGTGATGCCGTTTCTCAAGCAGGAAAACTGATGTTCGTGGTCGTGCCATTTCTGATTGGCGCCGGTTTAATCGAGGGCTACATTTCACCTAACGATGACTACCCACTAACAAGCCGTGTGGTAATCGGTATCTGTTACGGCATACTGCTCTGGGCAGCCCTCAGTGGAAAAATCTGGGAATGGCGCCGATATTCACAACAATAACAATTTTATATTCTTCTTCTGTCCAATAAATAAGTGTAATAATCCATCACTGCCTTATCCAACAAGGCGGGCCGGGTAAATACCACATGCGCACC
>Ga0224511_10001569_pt1 | contig 14050 bp, 5 predicted proteins | sample SF_May12_sed_USG_2_FD_169988 | JGI IMG/M metagenome (GOLD analysis project Ga0224511, IMG submission 169988) | Sediment microbial communities from San Francisco Bay, California, United States - SF_May12_sed_USGS_8_1 | ecosystem: Environmental > Aquatic > Marine > Sediment | place: USA...
ATAAAACAATGATATATTGACTCCATTTAATATAAGTACAAACCAGTACTAAGTAGAGGCTTGTTAAACAGCGACCTGCCTCTAACGACAACCTCCGTGTAACGACATTAAAGGTCAGTCCGAGTCGATGTCGTTACAAGCAAGTTTCACTGTATAACTAAATGAAGCTACATGTATCTGATTCCAAGTTTTATGTTAAGGTTGGTGTATCAGACACACTAAACTTTGTCAAATGCGCAATAAAATATAATGGTGTGTGTAATAAGTTGTTAAGTTAGTTGTTTCGTCCGACGTAAATATGTGTTATATTTACTTAGTTTCAACCTTGGATCGGATGTAAACATTCAACTCTTAGAAATATTATTGTATTATTGTATTATATTTAATTAGTTGTTTTGTTTGTAGAGCAAAGCTAATGTCAACATCATTTTGCCAATTAAAGTATAATGACATGTGTGATTACAACAAATACCATATTTAATGAAGCATATTTATCACTAATGACGTGTAATATTTACAAGTATGTCACCTAATTGGTTTTGACTAAACATAATTATAAATTTAAGAGATGTTTAAAAATGTTGCAAACAATGTAGACAAGTCAGGTTTAAGGGCACCTTGACAAAACCCGCACAAAAACAAACACTTATAACAGCACAAAACATGCAAAGCAACAAGACATTCGGAATAAACGTTGTGTTTGTCTTTTGAATCTTTTTAACTATTTATTTATATTTTAGATTTGTTAAAATGATTTTTCCAGGAAATGTTGTTACTTCTTGGTGCGGTAAGTGACTTGTATTGGGGGTTCAAACCAGCTTTAAGCTAATCGGTCTTTAGGATAAAACTTAAATCTGGAACAATTATAATTTAAAATGGAAATAAATTATTTAAGAAAAAAACTGATGAAAGGGAAAGCCCTCATGAAGCAAAGCCTGCACGAGAAAAAAGCAGCCTCGGTTTTATTAAAGCTGTTCATCAGGGGTAATGAAGGATGCCACACCACTGACGCCTCCTAGCGCATGAGCGGAACTCTTTTTCCAAATGTAAACAACATTCATGTATAGTTGACATCATGTTGTCTTAAAGTCAAGCTTCGTAAAACTAAACATATATGTATTTGTAGTTGAAGGCAGACGATATCTTTAAGAATGATTGTAGATGCTATGTCTGTTTCTGTATACCATTATAATCCGTCACAAACCTTTAAATTTGTAAAATATACTAAATAAATTAACATTGCAAAAGAAATTGCGTGACAAATAACGTGGTTTAGACAAAAACAACAACAACAACAAAACAAACAATCAAAAAGTCATATAAACCCTTACCGGGGCCGGGTATTGAAACCAGGACCTCTCGCACCCAAAGCGGGTGCGTTAGCTCTGCACCACCGAGTCAACTGAGAGTAACGATTGTAATCAAGCTATTTAACTCTATCGACTCAATGGGTTAAAACGTAAATAAACAAAACCGAATTTGCGGGCCATACATTTTCAACAAATTCATTTGTTTCTGTTATATTTTTATATGCATGGTTAGCTATTTTTGGCAGTTTCCCATATTTACGGGAGTATGTTTCACTTTAAATATGGTTAAAATGTTAAGATATAAACAGTTCCGATCTTACCCATATTGATTGTTAAAGATACTCTTATTCAAATATATATGGCTAAACAAATAACACAAAGGGAAGCAATTCTTGACACGTGTGCCTATTTTATATTTAATACATTCAAACTTTTAAATCTTGTTTCAAAATTTAAATGTAAAAGATGGTGAAAAGTCGTCTGGTGATCCATCATTAAATGCAATATTTGATTGAAGGTTCTTCTGTTCTGCTGCAAATATGTGTTGAATTCTCAGTTCGTAATCCGTAAAGCAGTTTTAATAAAATGGAAGGAATGTGTATAAGTAAAAATAATGAATTTCTTATTTCACAAAAGTAGCAAAAAGACATACACGGTGCAACTACAACGTATTCTTAATTTAAAATGATTCTGAACTAAGACAATCAATAAGCATGTGTATAATATATTAAAATTGTAGTTCGTGTTAATAACGAAGAGTTTGTGATCGAATGTGTCATGTCAAATGTATATTTTGACAAGCCAATTCAAATCTCAACGGTTGTTTTTTTCAATGTAAATAAATAGTATTTCAGAACCAGGACTATACTAGTAAGGTAGACTGGCCCTAGTAAATGAAATCAATGTTAAAATATATAACGCTCATCCCTAACAAAAACAATCTTCGATGAATAGGCACTATACTATAAATTGAAAATATGTTCAGAAACAGGATACGCCAATCGTTTGATAAAAAGCATATCTTCCACAAAAGGTCTGTATAATAATATTCCTTTTAGATAGTAAGAATTGCACAGACATTGTATAAACTTTAGAGACACCTTTGGGAGCAATACTTCGGAGACTTATTTGTTTTCGGTCGTCTCTAAAAGACGAATAGCACATAATATTAACACATAGTGAAACTGTTAGTCGATTTATTTGTTCTACGTGTAATGAAAAACATCCATCCTGCGTTTGGTTAATAAGAATTTTAGGTTTTAATCTCGTAAATTAGACAGACAGAAATTAATGTGATCAATAAAACATATTAAACAGTCTACAACCTAAAAGCATATAAAGCAAACACAAGTATAACCGAGGTCCCTTTACATTTATTATATTAACACGTAATACTATATTTAGTATCGTAAACACATGCATGTAAAAAATAGTGCTCGTATATACAATTAACATGTATATTGATATGTTTTAATCTAATATATTCTACTTTAAATAACTAATATATGTTGTTTCACTTTTGAGCGATCTCCGTGACAGTATGATATAACGTAAATGTCTGTTTGTGCATAATATGTACATATTTGTAATGTATCCACTTATTTCATTTAGTAAATTGTTAAATGCGTAATAAAATGAAGAATGTATTGAACAAAAACATATTACGCATCACAGCACGACACCAGTATACATGTATAATCGCAACAATTTGTATTGACAACCTAGCACGTTGTCTGTAACATAAATGCATTTATCATCGAGGTTCAAACGAATAACTTGTTTGACTGGTTTTCGATAGGGTTATAATAATGCGCAATGATGTGTGTATGAATTATCTTGGCGTATAAGGTTGACTAGATGATTCGACGAGCAAACAAGGTATGATTCAGACAAAACGTATTTATAATATAAATACGTTTTGTATATTATGCGCTCTTGTTTTCATATTTCTTTTCTGTTAAACATAACAAATTTAATACCCCTGCTTGCTGGGGGCACCTAAATTAAGTTTTTAGTTTTATTCCTTTAGCTAGTTGATAAATAGTTTATGTTGGAAATAATACTTTATGGAAAAAAAAGAGTCTCACAATTCTTTTTAAATACGAACATAACCTGATTGAGAATACCATTGTTTTATATGTTTAGCGTTTAAATTTCCTTTGTTTATGAATTAAATGATAATTAATGTCATTTAATTAAAAATGAAGCAAAACGTACACCAACATAGTAGTGATCTTAAATGACAAAGAAATAAATTTCTAATTCTAAAGCACGACGCAATGATTTTAAGATAAGCAGTCAATCAGTTGAAAATAATCAGGCGCCCAATTGTTTCATCAAACGGATTTAATATAGTACAATAAATGAGTTTTACATTATTTGCAAATGGGTTGAAGCTTTACAATAGCATTAATCAGTATGAAAAATGAAAACCGATTACCCATACTTTTATGTCAATGACACGTCGGTGCAAAAACAACCAGAAATATAGTTTGATATTAATTTGTATAGGCACGTGTATTAAGTTGTATTTTGATATAATTGTAAAGCTATGTAAACAACACCAACTGAGGAGAAGCGTTGTGTCTGAGTCAAGAGAACGGGGTTTAAATTGTAACGACCTACAACTGACTGATTAAGGGGTTGTTGTATGCTTCTATTTTGACCGTATAAACAGTATTCGCTGTATCGAAATCCATAAGAATATTAACATTATTGACCACAGATAAACACATATACACATTTTTCGATAAAATACTGTTAATTCGCCATTTAAAGTAACCCGCAAAAGGGTTAATATTTTTCTTTTAATAATTTGATAAGATAACATTTGTATGCACAACGGTATACACTAGACAATTTAATTTAACCCAAACATCATGTTTTCAAAGTAATACGTCGATAGACATACTTACACACGTAAACATACGTTTTAATAAATACATCCAATGTGTGTACAGATACAATAGTGCGGTTTCAACGTTATAAAAACTGATAACATTATAAAGATGCATTAAAGTCATGCTAAAGTCACTTTCGTGTGATGTGTTAGATACAATCATGATCTAAAAAATAACGAATTAACAATCAATGTTTTTTATATAAAAAAAAAATCAACATGAACCGTTTTAAGCGACGTAAATAAATGTCACTCAGCATTACTAGCATTGGTTTCGATGTAATGTGGATTTACTAGAATTATTTGTTCCATTATGACACACACAAATTTGAGGCAATTGTAGGAACCAAAAAAAGAAAAAGGTTCAAATTATTTTCTTGTTTTTGTTGAAGAGCTACGAGTTACAACTTTATGTATAAGCGAACTCAAGGTAAACTAAGATAAGATTTATGTTTTGTACAAAGTATGCACCTGTCTTTGATATTAAATTTGCAAATGCGGGATGCACTTCATCAAACATTGCTAATACGCAAAGCATGCGATAAAAAAGATTCAGTCTTCTGATTGGCCCAAACGACGTTTTGCGTTGTGATGTAACGATATTTTCCGCCTTCAGTTGGAGCATCGGGCGTCATTTTAAGCGCTCGGTCGAAACGTTAATTCTAATAAGTAAATACATTGTTTGAAATTTATAAAATATAAACATTTTTCTGAAAGGCTTACATAACTACACAACTCAGGGTGTTATGACCTAAACTTTAATACTTATTTTACTTTCTCATTTTTCTCGTTTTAAGTACGTAAATATCTCGTTGGTCGCATTAGCTGTTATACTTTTTATAATAGCCCATCACAATATTTTCCCTGCATGAGAAATGATAATTAGCCCGGTTGGAAACCTCTTATGATGTAAGGTAGGTTTGTTATAAAAAAGAAAAAACTATGATAAACTCGTGAAGTAAAATGTGTTCTTAAGCAATATGTGAATACAACATAAATTATTTCGGATGTGCTTATGTTTTATGTCTAGTAAATGCACACTTTTTGCAATAAAATGTGTAAAAATGTTAAAACAAAATAGTATTTTATACCTTTATTTATATTTAGCTGAGACACATTAGTGCCCAGTATCAAAGACAAAGAATATCATTTATCAGATAACTATCGAAATGGCGTTTTGCATGCTCGGGAATTCAGAAAGTGGATTAAATCCCGGAGATGTATCTCAGGTCGTTGTACCACTTGATGCCATCAATATTAACCATGCATTTTTGTGTGATTTTGTGCACTGTTTCCCGCTAGAAATGCAAATGGATAAAGAGCAGTATGCACTTTAAAATAAAACCAATTTGATAACTGAATTGTTTGTAGTTTCTTCATTTGCGGTTATAGTGGTCGTTTAATAACGTAACCCTCTATAATAAAACACATATTTTTAAAGTCAAAGTACAATTGTTACATGTAAATCGTTATTTGTATGCCATATATTTGAATTGTGTCTGTGCTTTACACCATTGTCTAATACATGTAAATAATTGTTAGTAACGCCTTTTCCTGTTCAACAGATTGCATTTTACACTGAGTTGCCAAATCGATAGAGGACATATTAAGGTACCACAAAGTAAGTTTTGATACACTAAATACGTTAGTGACAAGAATATATAGGTTTTTAAAAAATTGTTTTGTGCGTGGTATTCGACCAGACCTAGGTGGCGTCCCTTTAATTTCGAAACAGTACTATATTACACAGGTAATTTTATTTAGCAAACAAGCTCAAAATTTAACAATCTTATCTCATTACATTAACACAAAATAGAATGCAGTGTAAACAAGCAACCCGATTAGAAAAAGGCAAAATGTGTCAAATGTTGGAGATTAAACAATACTAAATTAATTGTGTAATGGAGCGCGGACATCCTAATGTTATGATATGCCGTTCTTAAATTGTGATCTGTGTTTATTAATTGCATACATATTGTGGTTGATTTATTTGCATGAGCATTAACGACAATAGAGCTAGTTAATCGTGTGGAACCTGATGTGTTATATGATGTGCTTACTGTCCTCCGTAACATAAACGAGATGTTAACAACGGTTTTTCCAGCCCCTCATCCAATGACATTCGAGATTATTGTTTCAAAGACAGTGTCCGAAAAGCATACATCAATGTTTAAATGGTGTATCCCACATGGTGTATCTCTATTTTGATCACCATGGTTTCGAGGTATTTAGACTTGCACAGAAATTGTACACTGCGTTGTCAATTGCAAAACCCGTTTGGGGCTATACTATCTATATATAGACATTAATTGGTGTGCAGCTGTCTTGAATAGTTAAATGAAACATTTAATGATATAATAATGGCTACAATTTGGCTAGATAATATATATATTAAAGTACATAAAAGCCATCATGCATTTTGTTTACACGATTTTAAGATTAAGCTATTCCTCAGACGGAAACCAGTAATGCTGTCTAAAAGTCTAAAATGTGTATCCATTAGGCGTAAACAGCAAAATTAATGTTTATAACAATGACATTTGATTTTGATTAGGTTAACATTGTTTTAAGACATTGACTTGGTAATATAACCTCCTGTAACACGTCTGTGTACTGTTATACAATTGAAAGAGGGACATGTCTATAACATTATGTTGAAAACAACAAAAAATAAACTTCCAAAATCAACTCCGTGAATTCTCTTCTAATAATAAAAATACGATATTTGGGAGCACAAATCATTGTTTGTTAGATAAGCAGTCAATCAGATGTAAATAGAAAGGCGCCGAATTGCGTCATAAAACAAATCTGAAAGATTTTAATACACAATTTATGTGTATTGCGTGAACTGGTAGTGGTATTGGTCTATTGAATGGCATAAATAAGTTTGAAAAATGAAACACAATTACGTTTACCCTGCTAACATAGACACACTGAACTATATATTTAAAAAATGTTTTAATACATATCATTTATGGCTAAGTAGTTATTCGATTTGAACCTGGGTGTGGAAGGGATAGTGAAGGCGTAATGAATGATCATGGCATTTGAAGGGCAGAGCTTATGTCAACAGTATAGTGCCACTTAAATTATTGGCAATGTGTAATTATACAAGTAAACAAGTATCATGCTTCAATTATCGATATATCAAATGCTCACTCAAGACTTGTAATGACTTGTAATAATTATACGTATGTTACCTTATTGGTTTTGAATAAGAAAACTATTAGTTTTTAATAAATACTTAAAACTAAGCATAAAGCCATACATCGGTGCAAAGTTGCAGTCGATTTATTTTAGTGTCGATAACATAATGTTAAACAACATGCATCGCACCCTAGTATTGACATTCTAACGACAGCAAATGGCTTAGTTATTCAAAAGCATGATCCACTGATCTTAAAAAAAAGCAGTCAATATGTTATAAATAATTAGGCGCCGAATTGTTTTATCACATGAATTTGAATTTTATACACAAATGATGTGTTAATATGATTTGCAAGTGCATTACACATTTGCAATAGCAATAATTTGTTTGAAAATGAAACCCGTTAACCGTTGTGCAGTTTTAATCGGCACATCGGTTAAACGACACAAATAAAACTTTAAACGAATTTGTTTCAGTAAGTTCGTGTGGTATGAATTAAGCTATGTAAAGACCTGGTCGGAATGAGCGTATACATGTAGTATACGGAGATAACAACGGTGGTGTTTAAAACGTAAGTAACGCATTAACAAAGCGTTTGAAATGGCGGCAAATGCGGGAAAACGCCAACGCCAAACGTTGCATGTGCGTGAAGCCAGCATTAAACAGAAACGATTTTTTTTCTGATTGTCCCAAAAAAAGTGTACGTTGTTGATGTTTTGTAAATCATGTCCGATCAAATGCTATTTTAATTGCTCCTACAGACGGGTTGTCGAACCGTCAATTGTCGGATTAGCCTTGAGAAACCGTTGATGATTTTTGATGTTGTCCTTACATGTATACAACTCACTCACAGTGAGGTGTTGTGTCGAATCCTGACAATATTCATGATTGATGAGTATTATGTATTTATTCATGTTTAATAATACACGTCCATCACACAATAAACAGTAATGTATTTTTACATTTGTGCAAAATACGTACTTGATTAAGTTTTTGTCTTAAAACCAATGTGGAATTGAATTAATTTATGTCGCATCATAGGTCATACTTAGGCTCATTGCAGATATAAATGTGCTGTTTGGTGATGTAAATGAAAGGGAAAAAAATTTCAAATAAAATCAGAGCCATCTGAAAACGACGCTTTTGTCATGGATATATAAAATAAGTTACTGACGTATTACAGAAGTGCTTAAATGATACAGCAGTTTACAGTTTACACAACATAAAACACCTTTATTAGTTTAATATAAATTGAAGAGATGTTCAAAGAATGAACATTGTAAACACAAATGACGAAGCATTCTCAGCGATGAGAGACGATAAACATTGTTTTGAAACCACCTAATATGATGTCAGATAATATGATATAATAAAGACATATTGGCAATAATGTCTGGAAACGACATCATATATACTAAGACAGTGTGGTTCAGAACAATTACAATGTTTGACATACTCACGCTCAGATCGTTTGAAACTGCAAGATCCGTAGGTTAAAAGTGGCGTTTTTGTTAAATTTTAATCAGCATCGTAATACAATATGTGTACATTGCATTTATAAAGTTTTAGTTTAGAACGTGGTATATATCAGGCATTTGAAATTAAGTTTCAAAATTACCCCATTACATTTAATATGTCTATGTAAAACATGTTTGTGAGAAGTTCCATGCCGAATGCTTGGTATTTGAATACTAGTAATTAAAATGTTGTAGAGAAAATCACGCTTCTTAGCGTCTTAGCTATACTTTTTTTCATCGCCGACGTTCTTGGGATTTGCTCTCTTAGCAAAACGAACTAGAACTATCGCTGAATGCGATTCATATCCCCCACCAATGACCTTGACAAAGTTGGTACAAGGTGGGTTCTGCACATTGCCGGTTGGGGTGAACATTTGGGTCAAGTTTGAAGAAATTTATTTCATAAGTATAGGATTTATAGAGCGGACATGACATATTGTATTTATTGTAAGTAAATTAAAAGACTTATAAAAAGGAGCATAACTTTGTCAAAATGCAAAGCAGTCTTATGAAACTTGACCTGCATATCTTACTTGTGATATGTCATATAATTTTATCTTCTAAGTTTCAAGCAAATACCTTTGCTAGTTTCAGAAATATTCAAGTACATGTAAACATTTAAGAACATTTACTAAGTCAATTTTGACTTTCAAGTTTGACATTGACCTTAAGCCGGCACAAAGGTAACATGAGTTCTTGTTGAGTTGAGCATTTGAGTAAAGTTTAAAGAAAATTATTCCTTTAGTATAGGATTTATAGAGCGGACACGACATATTGTCTAATATTTGATCGTATGTAAATTTGATGACATAAAAGGGGGCATAACTTTGTCAAAATGAAAAACAGAGTTCTGAAACTTGACCTGCATATCCTAATGGTGAAATTTCACATATATATTAAGTTTCGAGCACATATTTTCCTAGTTTCGGAAATATTCAAATACATGTTAACATTTAAGAATATTTTCTGAGTCATTTTTTTACCTTCAAGTGTGACCTTGACATTAAGCCGCAAAAGGTAACATCTCCTTGTTGAGGTGAACATTTGAGCTAGATTAAAGAAAATCTTTCATTAAGTGTAGGACTTACAGAGCGGACACGACCTAATGACTAATATGTTATTTTTTGATATTTAACCTTTTATTGTGACTTTAACATTAAGCTGACAGATGAGCAACATGGGTTCTGCACATCACCTTGTTGAGGTGAACATTTCAGCCAAGAATGAAAAAAATCCTTCAATTTGTATATGATTAATAGAGCAAACACAATATTGGAGACGAAAATAAGAATATTTTCTAAGTCAATTCTTGACCTTTAAGTGTGACCCTGACATTGAGCCGGCAAAAGGGTAACATTGGTACTGCACATCCCCTTGTTGATATGAAAATATCAGCCAAGTTTGAAGAAAATCCTTCAATTGGTATAGGATTTTTAGAGCAGACACGATAATGGGGACGGACGGACGGACTAACCGACCGATGGACGGACGGACGGGCGCGACAAAGCGAATCCATTATGCCCCCCACATTTTGTGGTGGGGGTATAAAAACGTTGAAGAAAAAATATCGCGCTGAAATATTACAGCTAAATAATTGATAACGCACCAAGCATGATTGATAATTACACATATAGCACACCTTATCTGATTTAAACAACAAACATGTTTTAACAAACAGTTGGCAGCCTGGATGACATAAATAATCTATTTTATATGCTAAATGCGATATGTTATCACCAGCAGAAGAGAACTTGGAAGGAATGCACATGGATGCATAAAACAACGATAACGCTTAGGCATATTTCTAGTTTTATCTGATTTACTGTTGCATTTGTTACACTAGATTACCTTCTTAACCAAAGTATTCACTTTACATTCATTTGCATTTGAAAAAGTCGATGCTATTACATCTAATGTGCAACAATTAACACGTATATTGTTCAATCTTGGAACTTAAAAACAGTCAGGAATGCTGTCAATTTCATACAAAACACTCGTTATATTTTATACATAAATTATTTAGTCTTAACAATGTATACAGCGGTTTTATCGACGTTAAGCAGCCTTCTAAGGCTGAAATGATTGCCACCAGTTATTGTCGAGTTCTGGGAATAATCTTACGCTTAAAATATTGTTAACGTCACTAATAAATGTGTAAAAACAAATGTGCGTTTTCTACGGTATGCTAACATGTAAACTAAGAGAAGATAACGCCTGAAAGTAATCAAAAAACGAATGTGCTCATTAATAAGGCATACAGACGCATGTGTTGATTGCCTTAAATAAATATGCTAATTGTAGTTATTCACATTAGAAAATGGGATGTTCAGGCCACTTGTCCGTATCTGGATCCGCGTATTCGTGTTTGGATAACAATCGAATAAGTTTACAAACACCGGGCTTTCCATGTCGTTTGTATCATTATCCTGATACTGACTCGTAAAATAGAGGCCTTATTGGTATGATAGTTGGCAGAAGTAAAACAATATGTTGTGTGCATCCACAGCTGATAACTAGAGGGTCAATGATAAAAGAATTCACGGAAACCGAGTTTGTTCAAATTTATTTATAAAACTGCATTTCTTCTTCACAAAAAGATTTGCAAACGTCTACCTAGTTTTATGACGAATATCAAAATAGTCACAATACCGTTAAGTCACTAGATGCACACACGGTACGTTTCAGCACATATGCATTAACAGTATAACTAATTCTTTGGCACATTCGTACAGAAAACGATATTTTTATGACTTATACAAAGTATTTACAATAAAATATTTTATCAGCAGTGTTCTTTATAGATTTTTTAAAGAAAAAGAAGGCTAATATCTGGAAAGTGAACTAAACATTCTATCAAATTATCACAATGATTGATTTAATTCTGTCGGCAAAAGTAACACATTTTTTGACGAAAGAATGCGCAATTAGAATCAGTCAAATATTGGGAAAAGACAAGTTTACACATCTTACCGTAAACGGTTACGTTTATGTACTACTTTAAACTTGGCGGCAACCTACGATGTTTTGTATGATTACAAATCGACTGTTAAATGCAAGGAGATATCAGCATAAATAATTATATGTAAGTTGAAGCCCCTTCTGGCATTCAACCGTCGAAATGGACATTTCTGCACATAGGTCAGGCGTCGGGCGCTTTTAAAGGCAATTTAAGGCGTTCTATCTCACCGGTGACCGTCCGGACTGGGTGCTTAATGCTTGTCCGCACGGCATCAAGCTAGGCATCGGCCGACGTTTCAAATGTAGAAAAAAGGATAAACATCGTCCGGTGCCAGAGAGACCTCTTAATTTGCCGGTGTTTTGCAAATTGTTGAAATAGTACTGCGGCATTTTTATACGCAGAACACACAGTTATTTAGTAATAGCGACGAAGAATAAATATGATCTTATTTCATTTTATAAAATAACTTAAACGCGGATGGCTTCAATTTTATCCTAAATTTAATTGATAAGCCTGTTTGCGACCGGGTACAATATGCAGCAAGCCATTTGATTTTTATTAAGAATACTGATAGTACCATGATTTTTTGTCAATGAACGTGGACTTGTTCTGTTCTTAAAATTAATATGAATCTGGAATCATCAATCTTTATTTTCCTTTTAACATGTTCAATTTAATTAAGATGCTATTCCCTATCTTTTAACCAAAATTGTTTATATTGTTCTTTTTAACTATATTTAAGCAGTGAATCCTACTCCCGTTAACATGAGAAACTACTGCCCAATATAGTTACCCATGCATGTTAAAATATTACAGAAAACCGACGTTGTTAAACAAGTGTGATCCGCAAACTTGGCTGTGTTTATGTTTTGACCCATGACGTTTAAACAGTTAAATATCTTGATTTCAATCGATAAGTTCAGTTGTCTCGGTGGCGAAAGGTAACACTCCAGGGGTGCTAGAAGTCCTGTGTTTAAATCCCGACTTAGGCAATACTACTTTTTGTCCAAAAAAACATAATTTAGATTTGTTTACCAATTCCTTTTGCAATTGGAATTCATTTAACATAATTTACATACTGCAAATTGTGCGACTGACTAAATAGTCATAGAGAAACAGACCTAGCATTTTTAAAGCTAATGCATTTTATATGATTTCAATTACAATGAATTCCAACATCATTTAAAGTTGCAGCAGAGAAGGAAACTTATCACTTACAAACGAACTTAGAGAAAAAACACTCTACAAACGTACGAATACCTATCAGCAGTGCATGTCTACGTGACAAGCAAAAGTTATACCCAATAACCCAATTAATTAAAATTTGCTTTTCGGTATATTATTAATGATTATAATCATTTTCACTGATTATTTTAATTTTAAGATAAATAATCTTTCTTAAAACATAATCACATCGATAAGAAACAAAAAATGCTGTGCATCAGACCTAAAATGAGTTTGACTTCAAGTAAACGGAACTTAAGTTTTGCATGTAAGCCCGGCAATTCACTTTGCTATTGGTTATGGACTTTTACCAGTAAGTATATTTAGATTTAGTTGACTTTATATCGGAAAAGTAAACATTGTTGAAAATACTTTAAAATAAAATTACTATATAAAGAACGGGACTTAAAATGTTATCAAAATGTCATGTTCTATAGCTAAATTAGCAAAGCGTATCGGATTTAAACAAAATAGATCAACATGTTTAAACAAATATTTGGCAGCCCAGGTAACAGATATAATCTCTTTTCTTACGTTGAAGACGATATGTTATCAGCAGCATCAGAAGGAATCTAGGACGGAATGCACTCTGATGAAAAACGAGAAATCTAAGGAAGATTCCACCTTGAAGTGCCTAAATGTTATTTACGATTGCAAAGGGTATACTGCATTACTATCCAAAAAACTAACGCAGTCAACATAATCATAAAAACGTTATCGCTTTTAGCCTTTATAAAATTGACTTAGAAAACCTAATACACTAACTGTTCGTTTTGGTAAGTACAAAAGTCATATAGATAATCTTTATTCTGCAACACTTTAACAATGTAACAACACTCCGCGTGGCCTAAATTATTCTTATAAAGATGCAATGTCTGTAAACCAGAATCGTTTACATCTTATAATTTAATGTTGGTCTATGCAAAGGATCATGAATATTTATGACGTGTCTACATGTTCTGGGCATGCTTTTTTCATCGGTGCTTGGTACTT
>Ga0224511_10001570_pt1 | contig 14050 bp, 9 predicted proteins | sample SF_May12_sed_USG_2_FD_169988 | JGI IMG/M metagenome (GOLD analysis project Ga0224511, IMG submission 169988) | Sediment microbial communities from San Francisco Bay, California, United States - SF_May12_sed_USGS_8_1 | ecosystem: Environmental > Aquatic > Marine > Sediment | place: USA...
AAAACTATACGACAACCCATTTATAAAATTACCTCACTATTTAATTAGTCAATTAACTCGTGACCTTAGATTATTAATATAAGCATATGTATTTCTTAATGTTTAACTGTAAGTATATGGTCACACTTATAATAATTCTTAATCTCCATCAATAACATAAATCGTGAACATGTACATGTATTTATGCGTTATGTCTTTATGTTGTTGTTACAACATACAGAATAGCATTGGGCTAGCAAGATGTGTTTCTGTACGTAAATGATACCTTCAAGATTGGTCCTTTGTAATTCGATATAGAACATTACTTTTCCATGTTAAGGTAGATGCTTTGTAATTAGATATAAATCATGCAAAAACAATGGTTGCAATAAATGACCGCACACATTAGATTTTAATTTAGTGAAATATGTAATGTTAATCAAAATAATCTGAACAAAGGGAATCAAAGATACTGGTAATGCATCCTTAAAATCTAAAACAAAAACAATAAACAACATTTTGTTTTATAAGTGCTGTATTTACTGAAATAAAAACAAAAACAACTGTCATTTACTTAGCAAACCTGCTGATGTCGTATCAAATCTAGAATTAAAAAAAACGAAATGCAAACAAAAACAAAATAAAGACTGTGAAAATGAAACTAAGCATTTTGCATTTACCCAACTCAATGCAAATATTTGCACTAACATTCCAATTTACGTCAACATAAATCAAAATACAGTCCATCAACATACACTTGTTTTTAACAACATGACATATAACCCGACAAAATCAAACAACATGTACATACAAGTAAAAATCATCCAACTGCAATGTCGTGTATCACCCAACACTACCGAAAGACAAGTATACACAATAAAATGCAGATATAAGTATAACCCAACACAATGCAAATAAATGTCTAGCCTAACATACAAGTATAACCAAACATCATACAAATACAAGTATAACCTAGCATAATACAAACACCAGTACATAGGTATAGTATAACCCAATATCATGCACATACAAGTATAACCCAATATCATGCAAATAAAAGTATAACCCAATATCATGCAAATAAATGTACAAGTACAATCCAACAACATGCAAATACAAGTATAACCCAATACCATGCAAATACAAGTGTAACCCAGTAACATGCAAATACAAGTACAATTCAACAACGTGCAAATACAAGTACAATTCAACAACATGCAAATACAAGTATAATTCAACAACATGCAAATACAAGTACAATCATAAAACATGCAAAGACAAGTGTAACCTAATATCATGCAAATATAAGTGCAATCCAATAACATGCAAATACAAGTATAATTCAACAACATGCAAATACAATTATAATTCAACAAAATGCAAATGCAAGTTTTCCTACAGCATGCAAATACAAGTATAATTTAACAACATGCAAATACAAGTATAGTTCAACGACATGCAAATACATGTATAATCCAACAAAATGCAAAAACAATCATAATTTAACAAAATGCAAATGCAAGTATAATCCTACAACATGCAAATACAAGTATAATTCAAAAACATGCAAATACAAGTATAGTTCAGCAACATGCAAATGCAAGTATCATCCTTTATCATACAAATACTAGTAGTATGCAACAACATGCAAATACCATACTAACCCAACACCATGCAAATATCATTCAAAGCGTTGCCAAATTAACTTCAAATAATGCACATTAAATGTGTACGTAAATTAAATGCTACTCATCAAAATATATGGCACAATGTGACAATATGCAGATGTATCTCAAATTCATACATTTACAATCAAAGACAATGACATTTTAATTCAACAACTACAACATGTATACCTAAACTGCGTATAAATGTTACTAATTATATTGCAAATATTAAACCTCAAGCACATATCCTTTATAACAACACAATTATATTTTAAGAGGAAAGAATACACGTGAAATTTATAAAATGTTCGCAAAGGAAAAATTTTAAATGCGTTTGTGTAGCGGTTTTTAAACATAACAAAATAATTAAAATCTTATTTCTAGCAGATGCAATAGCCTTTCAATGATCATACGGCTCAAAACGCAGCTCAAAAAAGTTGTAACAAACTTGGATGCATTTCAAACTTATACAAGTGTAACCCAACACATCTCCATATCTTTTCAATTTATATTCACACACAAACAGGTGAATTTTATCAATGGTACCTCTATTTGCCATACATGTACCCAGTTGGGGTTTTACAATACGACAAAGCTGCCCAGTTGGCTGACAATGTGGTAATTTTAATGGCATTTGCATTGGAATAATTTCCAAGTATCTGGGCAAAAGTTGTAATAATGTTAGGTAGTAATTATTCTGTTAATATAAATTGAAGAGATGTACAAAGACAAAATGTTGCAAAAAATGAGGATTGGGTTAAGTTTAAAGGCAAAATGACCAATTAGCCCGTACAAAAACACACCCTTACATGTGTAGCATAGCACGTAACAAGAAGAACAATAATATTTTTTTTTGTATTTTTATACATATATATTTTTATTTTTTTTTTATTTTTTTAATGATTTCACCAATAAATCTTAAGTTACCGCCTTGGTACAGTCAATTACTTGCATTGGCGGTTTTTACCAGTATCACTTAAGCAGATCTCGCACTTACTAAACATTTAATGAAGAAGAAAAAAAACGAAAAACACTTACCCATTCCACCCAGTTAAAATACTATTAAACAATATTTCTTATTTTGATTTTTATCAATGGTACCTCTATTTCCCATACTAAGTGGGGTTTTTACAATACGACAAAGCTGCCCCGCTGGTGTCTTAACTGACACTGATGTAATTTTAATGGCATTTGCAATAGAACCATTTCCAAGTATCTTGGCAAAAGTTGTAAAAATGTTAGGTAGTAATTATTATGTTAATATAAATTGAAGAGATGTACAAAGACAAAAAGTTGCAAACAATGAGGATTGGGTTAAGTTTAAAGGCAAAATGACCAAAAAGCCCGTACAAAAACACACACTTACATGTGTAGCATAGCACGTAACAAGAAAAACAATAAAAAAAATTTGTATTTTTATATATTTTTAATAGTTTTTTTATATATATTTTTAATGATTTCACCAATAAATGTTAAGTTACCGCCTTGATACGGTCAATGACTTGCATTGGCATTGGTTTTTACTAGTATCACAAAAGCAGACCTCGCACTTACTTAACATTTGTTGAAGAAGAAAAAAAACGAAAAACACTCATTCCACCAAGATTGTTTTGTTGCAAAGTGAGCTTACATGTATTTGGGACATTTTTAATTGTGTCAATCTTCAAATTTATTCCTTTTAAAAACTTTTCGATTTTAGCATATAACGTAGTCTGCCTGATGGCGGCATTTTGAAAATGATTTATTTTAAATTACCCATTTTAACAAAGGTGTTGGATATGAATAGAATTAAATGTAAAATGCCATGTTTTGTATTTTAACAACGAGAAATATCAATAATATATATATAATATTATATATTTGAGTTTTGTTTATGAGTATATTTAGCTTAGCCAAACAACTGAATAAGAAGTTAGCAGTCGAATTCTATGTCCAGAATACATGTTTGTGGCAACTGAAAATGGCGGGCCAAACAACGGACCGACATGATTTAACACAATACAAAACAGTGGTGCCCTTTTGTGGCAGTGTCCTGACACTAAAAATGAATCCGGTAACCTAGACTTTAATACATTTGGCAATTAGTAATACACAGTGATGGTTGGATCATCTTGAATTTTCACTTTCCACCCACCATGTTGCCATGTTTGTTTGTTTGTTCTTGGTTTAACCTGATGCATATTACATGTCTAGGTTGAAAATAAAACTTAAAAACTTAAATATCTTTATAGCCTTTGAAATATGACAACTGATCACAAAGCTCTCCGTAAGGTTGATTGATTTTATTTAGGAATAAGTTAAGTATCAAAATAAAATTTATTCTTCTGTTATATGTTAGGTTGTTAATTTTATAAAATATACGTAGAAATCAATGTTTTGTTTCTGAAAAATGACTAAGTGACTTGTTGTTTTGACTTTGAACATTTACCTGGAAACCCAAAGAGATACTGTATTTCTAAACTTCTTTTAAAAACACCAGCCTGTCTTACATTAGAAATACACTTTTGGAGGGAAAAACGGATAGACACGGTGTCTATTTATGAACGTTTATGCAATGTGTTATCTTTTAATATCAATCCATAAAACGAATGCACTTCCTGATTTCGTTTTATTAGTTTTAATTACTTGCGAAAGAGTAAACTCTACACCTATTTCATTAAAAGGTATGTTTCTCATTCTACTTTTGTATTGTCGTTTAGTGGGATATTTAACAGCCAACAATATCGAACCGCATAGAGATGTACATGTTCCACTGGGTCGGGTTTATTCGCACACATCGTGCTTTCACTGTAGGCGACAGCAGGTTGGTTACTAGTGTATCTCGGTCAAAGTTGCCAGGAAACATCTGAAACAAATACATAACAACAATTAATAAAAAAACTTTTTGGCCAGTTATACATGTTAAACCATTCAAATATATCAATAACTATTTTGTAATTTATGTTGATATTTGTATTATTTTTAGCGTTAGATTTAACGAGAAGTCAAGACGGTTGTATGAGTAGATGATTCATGAAATACATATTTATATATTTGTATTGTTTCATAGCACCAATGCTTCGTTTACAACATCAATTACTTTTTTGTCAATAAGCAGTTTTGACAAAAACGTTGTTGGAAACGTTTTGAAACAAGTAATTTATAATCTTACCATTTCGTTAGCATAAAGACCCGTCGGTTGTATCACTCCGTGTTGCCTGTGTAAAGTGACATCACGTGGTCTCACGTGATAGGATGTTACACAGGCAACTCAGAGAGATACAAATCGACAGATCTATATGCAAACATAAATATTCCATGTGTAGTATACATTTATATATGATAGTACGTTATTAAGACAAAGAACCATAATCGTTAAAACTGCAGCGGGGTACTTAGTGTTTTGTCAAAAACCCTTTCGCGTTTTCTTCAATTACCTTACCCAACCCTTCCGCGTTCTTGTGTGGGATAAACGTTACACAGTCGAGGCTGTATAGAAAACGATATTGTATGACCCATTGAGGTATATTGAACCGATTGTACGATCGACCCTGAGTTGCCACTGCCTGAACCAACCTCACGCTTTCCAAATTACCTTTTCAGTTCCATCAGCGTTCGTGTATGGGATGAACGTTACACAGTCGAGGCTGTATAACAACCGATACTCTGTGACCCATTGAAAAGCGTTAAACCGATCTTGCGATCGACCTTGCGTTGCCACTGCCTGAACCAACCTCACGCCTTCGAAATCCACCTGTACATTGATTTAGAAAAATAAGTTAATAATTCCAGACGCCATTAGTATGTTGTATTTAAAACAGTCATGTAAAATTAAGGAAGGTATAAATGTATCTTGCCATCAGAATTGTTTACGTTTAACTTGTTTTAACAATAATTTATCTGCGAAGCTTACTATCGTTCAACGTGATTAACGTCCAACTATAGTTATATATGCATATCGAATGCAAATGCAGTAACTTGAAACGACAAGTAGCACAAATGCAGCTGTTTCTGTAAAATTAAGGCATACCTGTAGATATTGGTTTGTATCTGGTGGTAAAACCGATGCCCAAATTCCCGCATTGTAAGTGTTGTTAGCGAAATCAACGAGTATGTTGTTAAGACGTGCTTGAGATTGACCGAAATAACCTTCCCCATTGACATACTCCGATGAAGCCGTCATTTGGCTGTTGGCAACTGGTTGAGGACCGTTCACGAGATAATATGGAGAGCCACACGCATCTGCGAAACAGAAAGGCTTTTGAATGTATTGGTGAGCACAAGGAGCAACCAAACTATAAAGTAATAATTTCAAATATATTTATATGGCTCAGCTCAATTTACGTATTTTATAGTCTACATGTATGTACAATACACTTAATACACTGTTTTGGCTTTTGAGGCGAGAAAAACTATAAGTGTTACACAAGCCAAAAAAAGCCAAAACAGCCTCAAATACTAAACTTAAACTCTAAGCTACTCGTGACTTTTGTTCGTATTGAAATGCTATAGACGAGTGTCTCTTTGTTCACTCTAGCTTTTACAAGATAATAACTAAATTGTTTTTGTTAATTGCATAATTTTATTATTATTCGTCTGCATGACGTTTTCTTTTCATACTGCCCCGGTATACAGTCCCGGTGCATCCCGACATTGTCACTGTTTTGGTCCAGGTTGGTCCAGGTGGACCCCTGTGTCTAAGCCGGGACCAATTAGTGTTGCTTAAGTAATGTATAATAATACTTTACATTTGACTTAAGAAAACATTTTTTAAAAGAAGAGGAATGAAAGAATACTTTATGAAATCTTAAGCTTCGTGTAAACACAATTATAAAAAGGTTGTTCCTGGAAAAACGTAGTTATGTTAAGTTGTAATCATATGTAAACACAATGTAAGATTTTTTAACAAACGGGCTCAAAATAAACACTTGTTTACAAAATGCACATGTTTAATAAAGTGATTATGATTGGGTGGTAAATAAATAAAGGAATATGACATGAAAGTACCTTCTTGTCAACATATTTAACGCAAACACAATATCTACAAGTATAAGTAAATTTTGGCGAAACATGTTTTAAATTAATAATTTTAACATGTGACGTTATCACTCAGCGCGCGCTCAAACTACTGGCCGTCATGTTAAGATTTGTTACGCCAAAAGCAAGAAAAACAACACTATAAATCTCTTTCAATTTATATTCCGCGCGCTCCGTTAGACATTTAATGTAGTCTCCACTTTTATTAGTCCAACATGAAGGGCGCATGAACAAAACCGACGACTATTTTATAAATAGTATCTGTATTAATATCATTAACTCGCTCGAATTATATAGTTATACACGTCAGTTTTCATAGAACCAGCTATATCATTCTTTGGCGATTTGTAATTATATTAAAACATGTTTATTTATAAAATACTTCACCCCACTGAAGATATTTTCAATGAACCCGGTTTATATCCAAATACTGTTTTTAATAATAATTTATACATTAAAATATTACATGCCTGATTTCTATTTTTTAAATATGCAGTACAATATATAAAGTATATGTGTCGCTCACTATGCTACCATAGATTTTTTGCGCTTATGGTGCATACAGATTATTATATTTACCATTCTATTTATATAAATCTATAAACTAAACTTGTAGAAACAGGGGAAATGTTATTATGTCTATTTTAAAAAGCCTTTTTATGTATATTTTTTTTGTTGCTAAAAGCACAATTTGATTAAATGTATGTATTTAATGTATTTAACTGTTATGTTATTTAAAGGACTATTAAACATCGCTTCTACAGTGTTTGATGTTAAAAAAAATAAAACGAAAGGCGTGGTGCAGGATACATTTGCGGACCCCCTTCCCCTTCCCTTCTAGAAGAACGTTAGGCCATCCTAAGGTAAATCCTGAATCCGCCATTTCAATTTGTATACGATAAGTCACTATTTGTCGCCGTGTTTGTTTTGGCTTTCTATAATATCCTTTTTTACATTATACGATAATTAAAAGGTGTGTATTAAACTCGAAAAGCAATTAAATGTCAAAGTAAATAAACACTCTTCTTTGAAAAAAAAACAACACACATCATACATGACAAACAGGTATATTCTGTTTTAAAATCAGAAATGACAACGTGGTCTCAGTCAAAAGAAGTTATTATTGTTTGAAAAAGGCAAAAAATACGTATAGATGTACGTTTAAAAAGTATTTTAAGCTCGTGAGACACAAGCAGTGAACTAAAGCGCTAAATATAAATGAATGATGGTATTTCTAATTAAAAAGGTTATCACCATTTAAGACAAAGACTCCAGTCATCTCATCAGCCACGTCCATCAGATCTTCTTGATTATCCATGCTCAGCTTACACTCTTTCGAATATTTGTTGTATCCGGCTGTCTTACACTTGCCCACTTGCCTATCTCTAGAACACCACTGAACACAGTTTAGTTTAGAAATTGGTTGCTTGGTCGCATAGCTTGAAGAAAGAACTTTATTCTTCACAAATTCTGTCCTAACTGCTTGTATGTCAGCCGAACATAAGGCAATTGTCATGAGAATAACAACTGCAACTGTCGCTGCCGTTTTAGTATAGAACAGCATATTCACACATGCGATAGGTAAGGTGTCTTCCTGTAAAATGGACGAATGAAAATGAAATCAGCTGCAATTGAATTCTGTTCAATGACTTTCAAAATTTATGCAAACAATGCAACTTTTGAAAACAGTTCTAGCTCAACTGAACACAAGTTGCAATGTTGGACTTTTTTGCGACCTTTATATGTCGTCGTGCGTCAAGTTTGGTTCATTAATTTCCACATTTTTTAGGAAACCCTTTTCTGAACAATGACGACATGTCACAGGAAGTATGCTTAGGTTGTTTCAAAGGTCCCATGAGGAAGGCCTTGGGCCAGGAAATGTGTCGTTCAAAAACACCCAATTGTCAGTCTTGTCTGAAACGACAACTCCAAATGCCGGCATAGTGTGTTGGCCTGGTTGGAGAGATTAAATGCATTTTTCTTTCTTTTTCTTCTCCAAAAAAATGTTGAGAAAGTGTGAGGTTTGCTATAGCTTAAAACTGGTTTAAACTCCCAATGAAAGTCATTGACCGTACCGAGGCGGTTACTCAACATTTCTTGGAGAACTTGTTTAAGGTATGCCCTTCCTAATGGATTCACACATTTGCAGCTATGAAGAGATTTTATAAACCTTTTTTATTTAAATATATGCCATTTTAAGACGATCCACCGCACAACTTTTATCAGTTTTTAGATTTTTGATTTTATAAACAAGATTGAAAATTTTCATTGTATTCATATTTAAGGGAGGTAATAAGGTGTACAATTACTTCCCTTTAATTTAATTTAAGCAAATATAGGTAGTCCATTAGGAAGGTCATACCTTAAGAAATTATCAATAAAAAGAAGAAGAAAAGAAAAATCCGTAAAACACAAAAATATAGTTTGTCTATATGTCTGTTGCGTCTTGATGTTGTAAGAGTTTTTGTGTCGTTCTTTGTGTTAGTTTTTGTACGGGCGATTTTGTCATGGTGCCCTTAAACATGACACATCTACATTGTTTACAACATTCTTTGTTTGTACATCTCTTCAATTTATATTATACATTATTGGAAGTTTACTTCCAACGTTGTGCAAACCATGTTCCGGTGGTCCAACAGGATAACGTGTATTCATACGTTAATTAAATTAAAACACCTGCCTGTTTGTGTATAAGCTGCCTGATCAAAATTAAAAGCAATTGAAGTGTTCTCAATAACGCAAATGTACATGTATTATAAATAATAATTGTGGCGATTATTGTTTACATATATTCGCCAAACTGTTCTTTTACCTACAAGGGGAATATATAGTTTGCAATGTTTTATCAATTGTTTGAAGATGTTATGGCTGTATCTTTAGGTCTATGTTGTTTACATCTTACATTTAAACCATAATTAAGCAGTGAAACCTACCCCCGTAAATATGAGCAATTGCCAAATTTAGTAATCCATGCAAGTATAAATACTATAAAAAAATTCATTTAATGAATTTGTTGAAAATATGTGACCCGCAAATACGGCTTTATATCTGTTTACCAATATTTATGTTTCGTCCAATTTTGTCTAAACAGTTTAATTGCTTCTCTACAATCCTCACTTCAGTTGTATTAGTCGACTCTTTGGTGCAGAGTTAACGCATCTGCGTTGGATGCAAGAGGTTCGGGTTCAATATCTGGCTCCGGCAAGGGGTTTAATGATTAATATAACTTTTGTTTTGTTGTTGTTGTTGTGTCCTACTCTATGTCCAAAACACATTTGTTTCAAAATTTTACAATTTCTTTTGCAGAGTTAATTTATTTAGTATAATTAACATATTGCGAGATGTGTGACCGATTATAATGGTATGAAGATACAGACTTAGCATATTTAATAGGTTATTATGATTATTCTTTCAGTCTCTTCAATTTATACTACCAATTCCGTAAATAATGTAATCAAGACATTTTCGCCCAAATGTGCACAAACTATACTTTAAATATCAGAAATGCCACCAGCACCACCTTTTGTTTAAATCACATAACTTATTTACTTAGACATAATTAAATATAACAATCTGTTCAACCCGAGGTCCTATAATTGATTAACAGCTTTAGTGCTGTATATATGCTGTTAATTGTATTTTATTTTGATCAAATTATGTCAGGCCCGGTGTCATAAATTGTGCAATAACTAATACATATATACTACAAAAAGTGTTCTCGTTTTACAAGTGTAAACACCAAATACTGTTTTATAAAGAATGTTTTGGTTCAGGTGAGCGTCCAAACACAAGGGGCTTCTAATGAAATTTATTAACATATATCCCAATCGTAACCCAAACAAAAGAATATGCGTTTTAATATTTTTTTTATTATTTAAACTGGTAAGCTTGTTGCATTTTTGTCATCTGGCAGAGGATTGAAAAGTAAATATGATTATACATATTTAGGTATGCTCACAATTGAACAAATATATTTCCCCCTAAAACGTTATAGAACATGCTGTGGTTTAGTTGAAATTATTTGAAACTAGGTACATAAGTTCTTGAAAATCAACACAGTTTGAATTCCGCCAATATTAAAAACAAAGTTTAGCAAATATGTGCGTGGTGTGTGACACGAATGGAATGGCTATAATATTGACTGACACATTCTTCAACCTAAAGGGAGGCGTGTTTAATGAAACGATATGTCTTGCTGAACGTTTTGTTAAATTACATACTACTAAGTATGTGGCGAAAATAGTGACATTTGTATTTTTGTAGAATTAAAGTTTGAAAGTGCTGGTTATTTTAACAAATATAGGCGTATACAAACTTTGTTCCAAAAAGTACTTGTGAGAATTATTTACCACATATTCTTTCTTATTGACATTTGCCACTATTTTGTCGCGTTAATTATGTTAGTGTTAGTGAGACATGTTGCTTTGCCTCTGTCGAAGTATTTGTACATGTTTGTACAGCAAACTCAATTTTCCTGTTTGTGGAATATTGAAAGGGAACAATCGACATATACTTTTTGTTAAATAACAAAGTTGACGTACAAAGAAAAACTACATACTCCCTCAAGAACGATCGATTCGAACTCAGTGCGTTGTGGGCAGCAGTTGTGGCTATTTAGCTAGCAAAACTATTGCTTCAGAAAGATCCTTTTTATTAATATGGTAAGTTTGTTACAATTATATCGTCTGGCAATACCTACAGGTTAATTAAAAATTTTCTTGCACAAAGGTTAAGACATCGAATGGAAATGTGTAAGATTTGAATACCGTGTGGAGAAACAGATGGAATCTAAGGTTTCATAAACTTTTACTTTGTATGTTGTTATATATCAACACAATTTAATCATTATAATCCCGAAAGCTGTTTATTTAAATAGTTGCATTAGACGAACATTGAAATACAAAACAACGACTGTTCCTGAGATCCATTTACTTTTACAATTTCAGAAACAAAACCAATATATACACAGCATGTGGTATTCTGACACGTGTACATCGAATAAATTTTGCACAACTGTCATACGACTTTTTTTAAAGGACGAAACCAGGTCCTGAATTTTAATTACAAATGTTATGTTTGACAGTAAACGCGAGGAATAAACAATTCAGCACAGTGCTATTCAAATTGTATGAATATAAAACAGCTTTAATGGTAGAAATAGACTCGGTTTATTTGCACACATTGATTTGAAGTGTTTGGATAAATCGTGCATGTGTATTATTATCTCCAGGTTCTGATCTACGTTTCCAGCTTCATAAACTAAGAACTAACACAATATGACCTTTATTGCGCAGTGGCGTACTTGAATTGACGGATTATGATTAATACTCACCTGTTATTTAAGCATTTGCGAATAAATACATAATGTCACCTTATCAAATGCATATATATCAGTCCAACAACACTTAACTTAGTGCTAGTGTACCTGGGAACCTTTCATCTCCTGCTGGTACTAGAATCATAAACGGATACTAAATTGTCTGAGGGTATAACAATATTTTTCTCCTCACACCGAGACAATAGTTACATTGTAGATATTTGTCTTGCATAAGTTATCACAAAGAGTTTGCTGCTTCCGCGAAGGGCTCAAACCCACATCCATATGCGTGCATTAAATATATTGCGTAGTCCATACAGACTCGAACTTGTTATGTTCGCTTACCTAAAAACAAAGGGTGAGATGCCAGTTCATACATTGAAGGTCGTATTGTTCCTTAATCCAGTTGTTTCTGCTCATATATTTCTGTCTGATTTTGTCCGTTACTGAAACCAGCTTACTTTAAAAGATAAATTTTCTTTAACACTATAACATTAATAAAATAAATACGCCTCAATATTCAGATGACATGTTTCTGCACTTTATAATTGGACGTCTGGAAGTCTTTTTAAACTGAGAAAAGGGAAAGTTTTAGGCGTGTATGTGCGAAGGTCATTCCAAATCGGAATTCTGTGAAACGTACGCGTGCGCGTAGGAGTCCTCCGTCCAAAAAAAAAAATTTTCTTATATAATTCCGATATTCCGGGATTCAGTAAAATATAATTATACTTTAACTAAAACTATAAACATTTATGTAATACCACATACTTATTATGTAAGTACTAGTTAGGATGGACGTGTTAATATAACAAGTTCTTAGGTTTATTGATATTTTGCAACACAGATCTCTATAGTATTATGTACCACGTGTGCCATTTATAAACTGTTTCATTCTATTATGACAGTATTATCAGTGTAATGTGGTTCATGCCTTAGTTCATGGGACATGACAGTTATCATTTAACATGATTGTATAACATGTACTGTCTATATACCTGGACAGTAATAGTCCACATTGTATGGAAGTATAAGTATTCATATTATAAGTGATTTACTTTAAAATTACTTCTAACTTACACAACAAATATGTAATGACAATATATTCATAGCTATGCAATACATAGTTTACGTGAAAACGCATATTTGATATTTTACCATAGGTTTTAAGTCATGCTAAAAGTAGTCAAAGCAAGTAATTCAACCCATTGTGTCATACTAGTATGATGATGTTTGTTTCCATTAAATATATAAATAATTCATTGTTTTTGTGGTAAAACATTTGTGTTTTCGTTTTCGGTTTGTGTGTTTTTGTGAATACCTGGTTAAACTTGAGTTGAGGCTTAACAAAATTCTAATTTGGCATGGCCTAATGTCATGTACATGTATTAACTCATGTCATGTCTGATTATATTGTTTGTCAGATTTCCGTCCCTTTGGTAACTTTTCGTTGTTTAAAGTATACTCGAAACAAAGTAAGAAGACGCACACAGAAAAGGCACTTATCTCGTTGCAGATGTGAAATGTTTTCCAAAATATTTGAAAGGACGGTCAATAAAAGTCGTTTTGTATTACATGTACTTATGTTTATGCGTTATTGGAAGTTTCTACTATAGGAATGCTTTTCTTTAAGTATGTATGTTCGAGAAACATGTACTATCCTGATCTTGAAGCTTAACTCATATCATTGCTGCTTAAATTGTATGTAGGGTTTGCGTCCCCTTGATCACGTGGCATTGTTTAAGCCTACAACATAGAGATTACACTGGTCTGATGAAACAATGTAAGACAAGAAACAGAAAATGCTGTACTCATATTGCAAACGTTATAAGATTTACAGAAAAAATGTAACAAGGCAGTGGTGATCAATTATGGTAGTATGTGATAAAAATATCAATGGGACGTCCTTGTTTAAAGTGCAGTCACACTACAGCGTATGACATCAGCGTATGTCAGCGTATGATCATACGCTCGTATACGCAGATATACGTTAGGGGTACGCTAGGCATACGTCGTGTACGTTCCTCATACGCTGGCATACGTCGATGTACGTCGTTATACGCAGAGGCGAAAA